>OCTW011607091.1_pt1 | contig 44810 bp, 30 predicted proteins | sample 1539671 | NCBI WGS metagenome assembly OCTW01 (sample SAMN02144230, study PRJEB22623) | gut metagenome | biome: sheep rumen | host: Ovis aries | place: New Zealand
CGCCCCCTGCCACGAAAGCATAGACCGTGGCGGGAGAAGTCACCTCGAAGGGCTCGGTGTAAGCCACCGACTCGGTGATGACATTGCTCTTATTGAAATTGTAGTATACGGTAGTGCCCTCGTTGGAGGAAGAGAGCGTGACGACTGACTTGCCAGCCTCACGTGCCACGGAGAAGAGCGGAGCGGCAGCCTGGGTCATGATGACCACATCCTTCGAGACAATCTCGCTGTCGGTGTATCCATCACCCACACCCATGGCCTTCACGGTGGTGTTCTGCGTCAGCGTGAACGGTCCCTCGTAGAGCGTGCTGGAAGTGGTGGTATCAGAACCATCCAGGGTATAATAGATAGCCGTACTATGGTTGGCCGAAATGCTCACCGTAGAGAAGCCATCCTCGGAAGTGACACTGATCACCGGTTTACTGACCGGTTTCACCTCCTGTTTGGTGTCGATAACAGACTGGAGAGCCTGTGGAATCAGCTGTGAGATCACATCATGATTGGCCACAGCCATATTCTCCATCGTGAGCGGCAGCAAGAGGTAAGTATTGCGGCCAGGGTTGTGGGTGTGCATTGCAGTGAGGTTGCCAGCAGTAGCCACCACTTTGTCATTGCTGAAATAGTCACCCAAGGTCACGCCGGTGACAGCACCGTCGAGCAGGAGTTCGACACCTTCAGTGACATCAAGGCCTTCGAAGGCACCGTACTCAGGATCGAGCACGTTGAGCACTCTGGAGTCAGAGACAGAAGCATTTCCCCATCCCATCCAGTCATAAAGACCTGGGTTGAGATTGAGCACCGGAACATAAGCGACCAATCCGTTGAGGCAATCTTTAAGATAAGGAGTTTCTGTAGTGAGCGTCGGGCTCAGCACCACGGCGGCATACTCCCGGAGCGCTGCGATGTAGCTGTTCACGTCGAAAGAGCCTTCGCTGTCAGGAGTAACATCCATATTCACAGCAATCACCTCAAAGCGGCTGTCGCCCAGCAGGTAGAGATAAGCATAATCATCATCCAGGCTTCCGACAGACGAATTATAGAGATAGGCCACCTTCTGTGCTTCCTGTACGGAAGGTGCGTCTCCATCATCAATCATAAAGAGAGTGAAATCGATACCACCGTCAGGCGTAAGTTTAAACTGCACGTCGACAGAGTCAGGACTGTCGGTCTGCACTTCCCATGTGAACGTGTAAGTGCCCTCAGAACCATCCACTTGGTTGCCCAAGAAGATACAAGCGCCGTTGGTTGTCGTGCCGGAGATCAGTTTGATGTAATCCTGCACGGGAGCGATACCACGGTTGGTAGCCGTACCATTAGCCGAACGTCCCACAATGGTGATTTTTTGTCCATTGGCCAGTTTGGGGAAGGTGATGGTTGTGTTTTTGCGGGTAAGACGCATCTTGGTGGTAGCAAGATGGATACTGTTGTCCTTGTTGCTGCCGATATCGAACAGCAGTCCCATGGTCTCAGGGATAACCACGCCATTGGCCATCAAATAAGAGTTGACATCGGGCTTGCCCACATTTTTCCAGTTGTTGGTGTTGCCATCAGCATCAGTGCCGTTGCTTGCCCAGTGCGTCGCATCTGCATTGAGATTCTCAATGGTCTCATAACTCAAGCCTTCCGAAAAATCCCATGTTTTCTTGACTTGCGCATCGATGCCCACAGTCATCATGAGCATCAGACATAATGTAAAAAGTTTTCTCATAAAAAGTAGTTTGATGAACAATATTGTGCAAATTTAGATAAAAATTCCAATATATTGTCTATTTTTGCAAAAGATTTTGAAATTTATCCCATGAACTACTTCGAACTAAGACAAAAAACAGAGCAACTGCGACTGAATCTGATCAATCTCATCTATTCGGGCAGGACAGGTCATACAGGTGGCGACCTCTCGGTGCTCAATCTGCTCAGCGTGCTTTACAACCGCATTCTGAACGTGGACCCCACGCAACCCAAAAAGAAAGACCGCGACCGTTTTGTGCTCAGCAAAGGCCATTGTGCCGAAGCCCTCTATTGTGTATTGTGTGACAAGGGATTCATCCCCAAAGAGGAATTGGACGCTTATGGCAGCTATCACGCCCATCTGGGCGGGCATCCCGATGTGACCATCCCCGGAGTGGAAATCTGCTCTGGAGCTTTGGGGCACGGATTGTCGGTCGGTGTCGGTATGGCCCTCTCGGGCAAGTTGTCGGCCGAATCCTACAAGACTTTTGTGGTGATGGGCGACGGAGAACAAGCCGAAGGATCTATCTACGAAGCCGCCATGGCCGCCAACAAGTTTCATCTCGACCATCTTGTCGCCGTCATCGACCGCAACGGACTTCAGATTTCCGGCAGCACAGAGGATGTGATGCCCCTTGAGAGCATCCGAGAGCGCTGGACCGCTTTTGGCTGGGATGTCAAAGAGATGAACGGCGACGACATCGCCGACATCATCGCTACCATCGAAGACATTGACTTTAACAACCAGAAACCCCACCTGATTATCTCGCACACCACGAAAGGACTGGGAGTCTCGTTTATGGAAAACGTGGCCAAATGGCATCATGGTGTACCCAGTGAGCAACAGTATCTCACCGCTGTAGCAGAGATCAAGGAAAGAATCGCATTGTTGGAAAAAGAAGCAAAGGAGGAACAGAAATGATGAAAGAAGCCAATAAAATACCATGCCGCAAGAGTTTTACCGACACCCTGTTGCGCCTTGCCCAGACCGACAAGGAAATCATCGCCGTCACTTCCGACGCCAGCGGTTCTGCCACCCTCACTGATTTCGGCAAAACACTTCCCGAGCAGTTTGTAGAGGTCGGTATCGCCGAGCAAAACGCCGTCGGCATCGCAGCCGGCATGGCCTCTACAGGCAAGAAGGTATTCATTTTCGGTCCTGCGTGTTTTTACGTAGCCCGTGCTTTGGAACAAGTCAAAGTCGACATGGCCTATTCACAGATGCCCGTCAAGATCCTCGGCGTGAGCGGAGGAGTGGCCTACAGTCAATTGGGTGCCACCCACCACTCCCTGCACGACATCGCCGTGCTCCGTACGTTCCCCGGCATGGAAATCTACCTGCCCTGTGACGTGCGTCAGACCCGTAAATTGGTGGAACGCCTCGTCGACCACCCCCACCCCGCCTATATCCGCGTGGGCCGCAATGCAGTGCCAGACGTGTATGAAAGCGATGACTTTGATTTCGAATTAGGCAAAGCCACCCAACTCAAAGAAGGCAATGACCTCACTCTGATCGGTACCGGCGAGACTGTCGCCCACTGTCTGGAAGCCTCCAGGATGCTCGAAGCCAAAGGTATTCACGCCCGTGTGCTCGACATGCATACCCTCAAGCCCTTTGACAAGGAAGCCGTGTTGAAGGCCGCCCGTGAGACTGGCCGCATCCTGACCGTTGAGGAGCACAGCATTTTTGGTGGTTTGGGTGCCTCCGTGGCAGAGATCACCGCCCAGGAGTGCCCGGTGAGGATGAAAATCCTCGGCATTCCCGACGAGAATGTCATCCACGCCAGTCCTCAAGAGGTGTTCCATCACTATGGCATTGACTGGCAAGGCATCTTCGAAGCCAGCATGGAACTGGTGAAATGATCGTCCTGTTGACGAAACTCCAGGAAGAACTTAAAATCACATTTATGAAGAATAGAATCGTATTCTCGCTGATGATGTGCTGCACCGTGATGATGACACAAGCACAGACCATCCATGTAAACAATAAGTTCTGGGACGGTGCAAGTCTTTACACTGTTCAGGAGGTTAGGATGGGGAAAATCATCTATATGACCACCAAGCAGGGCGGCGAGCTAACTTTAGAGAAAGTCGCCGGCGAGCAAGGTGAGTATAAGATCATTCCCAGCCGTCAGGCAGAGGATTGTCCTTTTGGAGCCCAATTTGGTTGGAGAGTGCAGCATATCCGTCAAGATGGTTTGAATTTTCTGGCCATCCGCAAGCCTAACGGCGATGCGATGTGGACCATGACGCTGACGACCGATAACGAGGAGCAGTGTGAGTTACAGCAGAAGATGATGTTGCAAGAAGAGCCTTGGAATGCAGTCAACAGCATTCTGCTCAACCATGCCTATCTGGACAGCCGTGTGGACAGCAAGAAGGAGTTGCGCATTCTGCGGAATAAGATTCTGGCTTACCACGGTTACCGTTTCCAATCAGAAGACCTGCAGGAATATTTCGGCAAGATAAGCTGGTACAAGCCAGGCAACGACAACAATGCCATCAAACTGAACATCATGGAGCAGACCAACCTCCAACTCATCAAGAGCGAGGAGGCCGCCAGAGCAGAAGACCAGGAAGCACAACCAGCCGGTGTGATGGCAGCACCTGAGAACGACTGGTCGGAAGCAGCTGTCGCCAGCCAGATACGTACATATTTCGATGTCGTCAACAAGACTTTCGAAGAAGGGTCGGGCCTGAATCCCTTCGACTTGGACAAGCAGTTCTATTCAGCCTATTGGAACGAGATCTATGAAGACGTGAACGAGAAAGAAAGCAACGTCACGTCGGCAGAGCAGCGTTTCTTCATTGATGACAACCATTGGACAGCAGGCATGGAGACACCCGTCGAAGTGAAAGGCATCAAGGTGGAACTTCTGACAGGCGATATGGCAGAAGCTGTTTTCACACTTGTGGACAAAAGACATGGTCTCAGCCAGAAAGCCATTCTCACCCTTGACTACGAAAGAGGTAAATGGCGCATCAGCAACTGGCTCCAAAAGAGCCATGATCCCTCTGGCAGCACCCTAGTGAAGATGGAGAAATATGTTGGACGATGAGGAATGAATACAAGACTACTGCTAACCATCGCTTTTACCTTTTTAGTATTGACCGTCGGGAGCAAGACCTCAGACATTGAAGTCGTGCCTCTGACCAAAGGCGCACACTGCACTTTCACCGACGGAGTGCGGTATTCAGAGTTGGTCATCAACGCCCGCCTGAATGACTTCAAAGCCAATACGACCGCCGCCGGCTTTGGTGTGTTTGATGCCACGGGGCACCTATCAGCAGCCCCTACAGGCACCAAGAACAATCTGGACTATGTGCCAGGGCTGGTGGCCAAGGCCATCATTGAGGCCGTGGACTATTACAGAGATACTGAAGTCATGGATGTCAGGCCATGGTTTTATGCCGTGCAGCACTATGGCAACCGTCTGGACATCTCCTCCAACGGAAAAGATGGAAAGAGTTTTGACGACCTGAACGCCGTCAAACTCTATTTCAAGCTGCAGGAGTTGGCCGCCGCCAATGTCTTTCCAGATGGAGAGTTGCATACCAATGCCACGACTGCAGAGACAGCCCAAGTCCGTTTCGAGACAGCCCTGAAAGGCATCAGCAAAGCCAACAACACATACGTCATCAAAGCATCGACACTGGAGGGTGCCGCCGGTGGATGGTGGCACAAGGCGGGTTATGTCAACCAGATGTGGTGCGATGGCCAGTATATGGGACCAGCGCTATTGGCCCAGTTGCTCAACGAATACAGTGATTACACATCCATCAGCGACGATGACTGGGCACTCGTGACCCGACAGTTCACCATCGCTTGGAACTATTTATGGGACGACAACGTCCATCTGCTCTACCATGCCTTTACAGCCGATCCTGCCAATACCTATGGCTGGGCAGGACTCTCAGCCGTAGAAGGTGCGGAGGTCTATCATTCGCAAGAGTTCTGGGGGCGTGCCGAGGCATGGTATTTCTTAGGGCTGGTGGATGTGCTGGAACAGATGCAGAAAGCCGGACGTACAGGTACCAATGACTATGTGACCTTGCACGGGATGCTGCAACAGCTGGGAGCCGGAATTGCCGCCAAGCAAGATGCGTCATCAGGATGCTGGTATCAGTTGCTGAACCACGACGGCAGTTTTGTAGCGACAAACTACAACAGCAGCTACCGCTACACAGACGTGCCAGTGACCAATTATCTGGAGTCCTCGTGCACTGCCATTTTCACGGCAGCCTACCTCAAGGGCATGCGACTGGGACTGTTTGACAGCGACTATACAGACACAGCACGACGGGCCTACCAGGGATTCGTGGAACAATTCATGGTAGGCGACGGCAACGGAGGAGTCCATCTCATCGGCTGTTGCAAGTCTGCCGGTTTGGGCGGCAGCAACTACCGCGACGGCTCAGCAGCCTACTATCTGATGGGGCGTGACACACAGCCTACCGTCGATGACCCGTCGTCATCGAGTTTCTATACCGAGGGCAAGGTACTTGGCGGTTTTATCCTTGCCGCCACAGAATACGAAAGAAGATTCATTGACGGCGGCGATACGCATGTAGATGACATCCGCAACACCAAAGGAGCCAACAGCACTTACCACGACATCCAGGGACGTCGTGCCATAGTGCCAAGCCGAGGTATCTATATCGAGAATGGAAGGAAGTACGTCAACCCGTGAAATAGACGAGTAGCTATCTCAAGACAACCTTTCTCCCATCAGAGACGTAAACACCAGGTTTCGGGTGACCGGATAAGACCTTCCGGCCGGAAAGATCATAAAGGCCTTTGGCGTATTTGACCCCAAGAGTCGCTGCGTGTATCCCCGATGTCTCTTCCTCGATGATTGTCATGGTCTGCCCAGCCCAACTGATGATTTCCCATTTCGAGAGGTCATCCGACTCGAAATTGCCATTCACGACCATCTCCGTGTCGGTGTTCTTCTCCTTGCATGACACATCGTCGAAATAGACTTTGCCACCAATCAGTCCAAAAGCAAACTGGATTTTGTCATTAGGGTATTGTGCAGTAAATTCCCATGTGTATTCCTGAAATGAGGACGTAAGCCGATAGGATGCCAGGTATTGCACGTCGGTACTCCCCCCCCACTGATTCTTGTTTGGACTGGAAGTCCAGATAGGCCACAAGGCACAGTCTCCACCCCGATCCGCCCTGATGAGGGCTTTCACGACATACGTCTTACCGACCGTCATGGACGCATTGAGCGTGGTGTTGCACTGCTTGTCCCAGGCATTCTGGCCTGCATTTCCATTATTGACCATCAAGATATGGTTGTTTCCCTGCAAGGAACTCTCCACCATGAAAGAGACACTACGCTCGCTACCCGTGAAATCGGTAAAAGAAGCCGTCACCAGGCCAGAACCTTCTTCCACAGCAGTGATCCGCCCATCCTCGGCTGTCAAGAAATCCGGCAACTGGAACACGACTTCGCTGGAGACATCCTCCCGGTGGCCATCAGCGAAGACCGCATTGATGCTGATGCTCTTGGAACTGCCCTTTCTCATTACCATGTCAGCCACGTCTTCAAGCCGGTCGACCATGAGAAACTTGCTCAGGTTATCGGGAAGTGTATATTCAGGATCGACCCTTTTCGCAAGGCCCATCACTTCCAACGCCTTGTAAGCATAGCGTTTTCCCAACATGCGGTAACCTGTCGGACTGAAGTGGAAAGCATCCTGGCCATTTCCAGGACAACCCTTGGCACTGACGACATGTGCCGTGGGGATGACCTGTGGCAACTTGGCTATCACGGCATTATGCCCCCAACAGGCTCCACCCTCCTCCTGATACTCAGTCTCACCAGCAAACAGAGGCACATCCTCTGCGTTGAGGCCGAGGTCGGCGAGAATATCCTGGTAGATCTTCTTCACTTTTTGCGGCCAGTCCTGCTGCGTGTTGTTCGATTCGCCTTGATGCAGCAGGATGCCCTTGATGACACCTTTCTCCTGTGCTTTCTTTGCCATCTGAATGAGACGGCCATAAGGATTACCACCATAATACCAGTTGGCCAGCGTGACATGCCAAGCCGAAGGGTCCTCTGCGATCTTGGCCTGATAAAGATCCTTGTCGAACATCTCGATCGGAGCGCCGCCCATGGCCACGGCCACAACCCCGATGCTCACTTCCGAAGGCATTGCCGCCACCATCGTACGTCCGAAATAATCCGTCACCCCCAGTTTACCCATCGGACTCACGATAGGACAAAAGGCCGTGTACCAGTTGCCCATCGTGCGCTTGGGGTTATCGAAATTGGTCGTCGCCAACATCTGGAAGCGCGGATCCACATACTGGTTGTCGATACTTTCCCATTGTGCATTACCCTCCATGTTAGACTGTCCAAAACACAGATAAATGTGGAAATGGGGATCCACCTCGGCATTCACAGAGGATGACAATGTCATCAGGAATGCCCCAAGAATAAACAAACGTCTCATATAAATAATAGATCTAATACCAAATGCCCAAAAATTACGTGACAAAGGTAGCGAATACCCAAGAAAAATCATTTTCGTAACGTTGCAAATCCTTCCGATATTCTTTCAAAAAGGCCTGACGTGGATGCTCGAAAACTTTTTTGCAACAAATTACACCATTTTGGAATTGAAAATTTGCGAGGAAAAAGTTTTTTTCGTATTTTTGGCTTCGACAAATAACATCGACAACCTTGAGGATCATCTTCAAGACATACGGACTATTCAATCATGATGGAAAACCAATTAATAGACAATTGCATGAAACTGGGCTTCGGCATGATGCGCCTGCCCAAGAAAGAAGGCACACAAGAGATAGATGTGGAGCACACCAAGCGGATGGTGGACGCTTTCATCGAAGCCGGCGGCAAATATTTCGACACAGCCTATGTCTATGTAGGATCAGAAGCAGCCACCAAAGCCGCGCTCTGCGACAGATATCCCCGTGAAAGCTATTATCTGGCCGACAAGCTTAATGCAGCTGAGTTTGCCAGCAAGAGCGAGGAAGAAGCCAAGAACGAGATTCACGTCAGCTTGGAGCGCACCGGTGCCGGATATTTCGATTTCTACCTGCTTCATGGCATCGATGCCGGCAACAACCAAAAGTATATTGATTATGGTATCTGGGACTACGTGAGGAAATTGAAAGAGGAAGGTCTCATCCGCCATTACGGTTTTTCCTTCCACGACTCACCTGAAATGCTCGACGAGCTGCTCACTGAGCACCCCGACGCAGAGTTCGTGCAGCTCCAGATCAACTATTCAGACTGGGAAGACCATCTCATCGCCTCGAAAAACTGTTATGAGGTGGCCACCCGTCACGGTGTGCCCGTCATTGTGATGGAGCCCGTGAAAGGCGGCACATTGGCAGATCCGCCCAAGCAAGTGAAAGAGATCCTGCAAGCTTCCGCTCCCGATGCCTCACCCTCCTCATGGGCCATCCGTTTCGCAGCCTCGCTGCCCAATGTGATGATGGTGCTCAGCGGCATGTCGGACATGACCCAGATGGAAGACAACCTATCCTATATGCGCGACTTCAAGCCGTTGAGCGACGAGGAACGACTCGTCGTGACAAAAGCCCGTGAGGCATTGCTGCACACAGGAGGCATCGCCTGTACGGCCTGCCACTATTGCACCCCCGGCTGTCCGATGGAGATCCATATCCCCGAGATTTTCTCTGTGATGAACGTCTACAAGAGATATGGCGATTTGAAAGCAGCCCGCAATGACTATGGCTGGCGGCCAGGAGGAGCAAAAGCCTCGGAATGCGTGCAGTGCGGCCAGTGCGAGGAGGCCTGTCCGCAGCATCTCCCCATCATCAGTCTCCTGGAGGAAGTCGTGGAGACTCTGGAAGCACAATGACCAGCATCTGCCAAGACAGAACGACAGATTGCGATTTTACAAACCTTATACACTCAGGAAAAAACAAGATGCAACATATCCTTACACGGCGAACCATCAGGAAATATCGCCAGGAAGACATCGCGGAAGACTTGCTTCACCGGTTGCTGGAGGAGGCCTCACACACGCAAACCATGGGCAACCTACAACTTTACAGCGTGGTCGTGACCCGTGACAAGGAAATGAAAGCCCGTCTCGCTCCAGCACATTTCAATCAGCCGATGGTGACGGAAGCCCCCGTGGTGCTGACCATCTGCGCGGACTTCAGGCGCACCACCGACTGGTGTCTCAACCGCCAGGCAGATCCCGGGTATGACAATTTCCTCTCTTTCATCAACGCAGCCAGCGACGCACTGCTCTTCACCCAGACTTTCTGCAATCTCGCCGAAGAGGAAGGGCTCGGCTGTTGTTTTCTGGGAACGACGGTCTACATGCCACAAAGTATCATCGACACCCTGGAATTGCCCCGGCTTGTCATGCCCGTGGCCACTATCACACTGGGCTGGCCTGACGAGGTCCCCCCGATGAGCGACCGCCTCAGTGTGGAGGCATTCGTGCACCAAGAGACCTACAAAGCCTACACTCCTGACCGGATCGACGATTTTTACAAAACCAAGGAGGCCCTTGAGGCCAACATCGGTTTCGTGAAGGAAAACGGCAAGGAGACCCTTGCCCAAGTGTTTACCGACTGCCGCTACACCCGACGTGACAATGAGGCCATGTCGACCGGTCTGCTGGAAGCCCTGAAACGCCAAGGTTTTCTGCCCTCATCCTCATTCTAAACCCCGCCCTGTGATTCATCTGAAGAACATCCACAAGACCTATCAAGGCGCGCAACCCCTGCATGTGCTCAAAGGCATCGACCTTGACATCGGCAAGGGAGAGTTTGTGTCGATCATGGGCGCCTCCGGTTCCGGCAAATCCACCCTACTCAATATCCTCGGTATCCTCGACAACTATGACACCGGGGAATACATGCTCAACGGCACGCTGATCAAGAACCTTTCTGAGAAGCGGGCTGCGGAATACCGCAACCGCATGATCGGCTTCATTTTCCAGTCGTTCAACCTCATCGGTTTCAAGACAGCAGTGGAGAATGTGGAGTTACCATTGTTTTACCAAGGCGTGAGGCGCCGGAAGCGTCATCAAATGGCCATGGAATACCTCGACCGCCTGGGGTTGGCCCAATGGGCAGGTCATTACCCCAACGAGCTGTCGGGCGGTCAGAAACAGCGAGTGGCCATCGCCCGAGCCCTGATCACCCATCCCGACATCATCCTGGCCGACGAACCCACAGGAGCGTTGGACTCCAAAACCAGTGTGGAGGTGATGCAACTGCTCAAGCACCTGAATGAAGACGAGGGGATGACCATCGTGGTGGTGACCCATGAGAGCGGTGTCGCCAACGAGACCAACAAGATCATCCACATCAAAGACGGTCTGATCGGCAAGATCGAAGAGAATCTCGACCACCAGTCGTCGCCATTCGGCATCAACGGAATGATGAAATAAGCATGCGAGACGTACTCAACGAAATATGGAGCACCGCCCGGCGCAACAAGTTGCGCACAGCCCTCACAGGATTTGCCGTAGCCTGGGGCATTTTCATGCTCATTTTTCTCTTAGGGTGTGGCAACGGGCTGATCAATGCGCAGATGGTGAACATGAACCGGTTTCTCGACAACTCGATGATGGTGGGCGGCGGCATGACCTCCAAAGCCTACGACGGGCTGTCGGAAGGGCGCCGCATCCAGCTCAACGACCCCGACATCACCACGACCCAGCAGGAGTTTACCCGCAATGTGGATGAGATCGGGGCACAGAGTGAAGTGCAAGGCGTCAACATCAGTTTCGGAGAGAACTATTTCAGTGGAGGTCTTCAAGGAGTCTATCCCAACGAACAGCGGATATCGAAGATCGAGATACTTCACGGGCGGTTCATTAACCAGACCGACCTCGACATGCAGCGCAAGAGTCTGGTGCTCGACGACGCCCAAGCCCGCGAACTGAATCCCCACGACTATGAGTCTATCATCGGACAGTATGTGAAAGTGGGCGACATGGCATTCAGGGTCGTAGGTATTTTCAAAGGCGACAAAAGCCGCTTCCGCAGTTCGGTATACGTGCCATTCACCACGCTCCGCACGATGTATAACCTCGGCGACAAAGCCGACAACATCATCTTCACCTTCCACGGACTGGACACCGAGCAGGAGAACGAAGACTTCGAGAAATCCTACCAGAAGCGCATCAACTCCAACCACCGCGCCGCCCCCGATGACGAGAGTTCGATTTGGATCTGGAACCGTTTCACCCAGAACATGCAGATGAACCGCGGCATATCTATTATCCACATCGCCCTGTGGATTATTGGCATCTTCACGCTCCTGAGCGGCATCGTGGGTGTAAGCAACATCATGCTGATCACCGTGAAGGAACGCACTCGTGAGTTTGGCATCCGCAAAGCCATCGGAGCCACCCCATTCTCCATCCTCCGGCTGATCATCATCGAGAGTGTGCTGATCACCACTTTCTTCGGTTATATCGGCATGTTGCTTGGCATCGGAGCCAACCTCTACATGGATGCCACGATCGGGCACACGAAGGTTAACTCCGGACTGTTTGAAGCCACCATGTTCGTCGACTCCACGGTGGGTTTCGACGTGTGCATAGAAGCCACCCTTGTGATGATCATAGCAGGTACCATAGCCGGACTGATACCGGCGCGCAAAGCCGCCCATATCCGTCCGATCGAAGCCTTACGCGCAGAATAAGAGAACATTATGAGAATAGACATAGACAGATACCGCGAGATACTTGACACCCTTTCGAGAAACAAAAGCCGGACACTTCTTACAGGCTTCGGCGTGTTCTGGGGTGTCTTCATGCTCGTGGCTCTGATGGGCGGTGGCCAGGGGCTGAAAGAACTGCTCAGCAACAATTTCGAAGGCTTCGCCACCAACTCCGCCATCATCTGGGAACAACCCACCACGAAGCCCTATGCCGGATTCCGGAAAGGGCGCAACTGGTGCATGAACTACAAAGACGTGGAGCGGTTGAAAGAGCAAGTGCCAGAACTCGACGTGGTCACCCCGATGGTCTCACGATGGGGAAACACAGCTGTGCATGGCGACAAGAAATTCTCCTGCTCGCTGAAAGGCATGATGCCCAACTACGCACTCGTCGAAGCTCCCAAACTCCGCTACGGGCGCTATATCAACGACATGGATGTCAGTCTGCGCCGCAAGGTGTGCGTGATCGGCAAGCATGTGTATAAAGACCTTTTCCCACAAGGAGGCGACCCCTGTGGCGAGCGCATCCGCATCGATCAGAACTACTACAGTGTCATCGGCGTGGACTACAATGGAGGCAGCATGAGCATCAACGGGAATGCAGAGGACGCTGTGAGCATCCCCCTCACCCTTGCCCAGCAGACCTACAACCTGGGCGACAGCGTGCACCTGATCTGCCTGACAGCAAAGCCCGGCGTGACCATCAGCAGCATCACGCCCAAGATGCGAGAGGTGATTGCCAGAGCCCACAAGATCGACCCTACCGATGAGAAAGGAGTGATGATCTTCAACACTGAGGTGATGTTCGGCATGCTCGACAACCTGTTTTCCGGTGTGAATTTCCTGATATGGCTGGTGGGTATCGGAACAGTGCTGGCCGGAGCCATCGGTGTGTCTAACATCATGATGGTCACCGTGAAGGAGAGGACCACGGAAATCGGTATCCGGCGCGCCATCGGCGCGACTCCCACCGACATCTTGTCGCAAATCATCACCGAGAGTGTGGTCCTCACCGCTGTGGCAGGCATGAGCGGCATCCTTTTTGCTGTCGTCATCCTGCAAATGCTCGAACTGGCCAATACCACAGACGGTATTCTGGAAGCCCATTTCCAAGTGGGGTTCTGGCCTGCTGTGGGAGCAATCGCCATGCTCAGCGTGCTCGGTGTACTGGCAGGCCTTGCCCCGGCAGCCCGAGCCATGGCCATCAAGCCCGTCGACGCGATGCGTGAGGAATAGACATGATAATCAAATAATAGAAACCCAACCACTGAAGTTATGAAAAAATATTTCAAGTTATTCTTGGCCCTGATGGTCCTGCTCCTATTCGTGGGCATCTTCGTTTTCCTTTGGCAGAAATCGCAACCTCAACCTGAAGTCTTTGAGGAGTTCAAGCCAGAGATGGGCGACATCAGCAAGACCTCCATCGTCACCGGCAAGATAGAGCCCCGCAATGAGGTCAGCGTGAAGCCTCAGATCTCAGGCATCATCACAGAGATCCTGAAGGAAGCAGGCGACCAGGTAGTCCAAGGAGAAGTCATCGCCAAGGTGAAAGTCATCCCCGACATGAACCAACTCAGTTCGGCAGAAGCCCGCCTGCGTCTCGCACGTATCAATGTGGGGCAGGCCAAGACCGACTTCGACCGAGAGAAGATCCTTTACGACAAAGGTCTGGTCAGTCGCGAGGAATATGAGAAATCCCTTCAGAGCTACAACCAAAGTGCCGAAGAGGTGAAAGCCGCTGAAGACAACCTGGAAGTGGTGCGCGACGGAGTGTCGCGGAGCAATGCCAGTGCCAGCAGCACCTTGATCAGAAGCACCATCAGCGGATTGATTCTCGATATTCCCGTGAAAGTAGGCAACTCCGTCATCCTGAGCAACACCTTCAATGACGGTACGACCATCGCCACCGTGGCCAATATGAACGACTTGATTTTCAGAGGCAACATCGACGAGACAGAAGTGGGACAGTTGAGCACGGGCATGCCCATGAGCATCACCATCGGTGCACTCCAGAATCTCTCGTTCAACGCCCAGTTGGAATACATCTCACCCAAGGCCGTAGAGAGCAACGGTGCCAACCAGTTTGAGATCAAAGCGGCAGTCCATGTGCCTGGCGGCAACCGCATCCGCTCGGGTTACAGTGCCAACGCAGAGATCGTGCTGTCGAGTGCCACACACGTCATCACACTCCCCGAGAGTGCCATTGAGTTTGAGAATGGCGAGACCTTCGTCTATCTGGTGAAAGGCCAAGGCGAGGAGAAGACCTACGAGCGCCGTGCCGTGAAAACCGGATTGAGTGACGGCATCAAAATCGAGATCAAGAGCGGAATCACGACAAACGATCTTGTCAGAGGCCCCAAGATCGTGGCAGAAGAATGACCTATGCTAAACGAGACATCCGAAAAGGCACTATACGCCCAAGCCTTCTTTGAAGAACTTGACAAGGCGCTTCTGTATGTACCGGATTATGCCAAGGTATATCGGATATACGACCATATCTTCCAACAATGCCTCAACCAAGCCACTGCTTCGACAAAGGCCACCTTGTGCGGTGCCTTTGCCAAGACCGACTATCTCTTGAAGGAGCATGAAGCACCCGCTCACATAGCCAGGATGATCAATGACACCCGTGTCAGATTAAGGCGGCATCACCAGTTGGACACTCGTGAATTGGAAACGCATTGTCTTGCAGACTTGCGCAACCTGTGTTCATTTATCTCATTCCTTTATGGCACAAGGATCCCCGACAAACTTGTCGACCTTTTCCCCACAGAGAAGCCACACACCTCCTCCCACCATCTCGTAGGCGAATGCATGAGGATCATCATCGACCACTGGGACGATGACTATTTGTATGGAAAGCCAGAAGAATCGACAGACGGGGCATTGGTCAAGGTATGCTACACCAAAGGCAACAAGGCTTATGCTTTTGACTGGACCTACCTCAGGGAATTGTTTCACCCCGGTACCCAGCTAAACCTTGTCCGCCCACGCGAGGATGACCAGATCGTGTATCCGGAACTAATCATCTATGAGCCAGACTGCCTCATCAATATTTCCACTGTGGCCCATTGCTTCGAGAACTACGCGGAATCCCCATTGGTAGACTTGCTCAAGAAAATCGAGCCACAGCCTCAGGGAGTTCCCCTTGTCCTGGGAAATTTCGCAGGTCAGCTCCTCGATGAGTCGATACACCAATTACCCCCCTCACATACTTATCGCCAGAGCACCTTGGATTTCTTCAAGGGCAATGCCCTGAGCTTGATCACCGCCGGCATAGACCAGCATTTTCACGAGGAGGCGAAAAAGCAGCAATGGAATATCCATCGTGCCATCCATACCGCATTGCCTGCAGACCTGAAGCGCTTCGACTCCAGAGAAGGCATTGTGGAACCCTCTTTCTTCTCAGAGATGCTGGGTCTTCAAGGCCGTATGGACTACTTGCAAATGGATTTCAAGGTGCTCATGGAACAGAAATCCGGCAAGGGAGCTTATCCCACCTATGACTATCATAAACCGAGGCACAAAGAAGAGCATTATGTGCAACTTTTGCTGTATATGTTGCTTATCCGGTATAATTTTCATGAGATATACGACAAAAACGGCAAGGAACTTCATGCCTTTCTTCTCTATTCAAAATACGATGAAAGTCTTTTGGGACTGGGATTTGCTCCTGAACTGATTTTCAGGGCTATCAAAATACGCAACCAACTCGCATGGTGGGAATTCCGTTTCGCACAACCTGAGGGATTCCGCATTCTGGAGACCCTGACGCCAGACAAGATGAACATCAAGCAAGTGAGAAACACATTGTGGACCAACCATCAGTCCAAACAGATAGCCGACTTGCTATCCCCCATCAGACAAGCGACCCCACTGGAGCAAGCCTACTATTTCCGCTTCCTCACTTTCATAGCCAACGAACATCTTCTCTCGAAATTAGGGAACAAGAACAAAGAGAACTCAGGTTTTGCCTCCACCTGGCATGACACCCTGGACGAGAAATTGCATGCAGGCAACATCTACGACAAACTGACATTGGTTTCGCCAACACCTCAAAGCGAAGGGAAAGTAACGACTGTCACTCTCCGGTTTGCAGAGACAGCAGACAACGACATGTCGAATTTCCGCAAGAGCGACATCGTCATCCTCTATCCCTATTTACCCGGCAGGGAACCGGATGTACGCAAGACGATGGTGTTCCGATGTTCCATCGCCGACATCACCAGTTCCGACATACGACTGACACTTAGAGCACCTCAATCCGATAACCGTGTGTTCGTCAAGGAACAGGGAAAGCTATGGGCCATTGAGCACGATTTCATGGAGTCGTCATACAGCAGTCTCTACCGAGGCATGCATGCTTTCCTTTCCGCCCCCCAACAACGCCGTGACCTCCTGATGTTCCAACGTCCTCCCCGTCATGACGACAGCATTCAGTTACGGGGAGACTATGGCGCATTCAATAACCTGGCCTTACGCGTGAAAAGGGCAAAAGACCTGTTTCTCATCATCGGTCCTCCAGGCACTGGAAAAACCTCCTACGGAATGCTCAACACAGTGAAAGAAGAACTTGAGGAACCTGGATCATCCATTCTCCTTCTTTCATTCACCAACAGGGCTATTGATGAGATTTGCTCAAAATTGGTAGAATCAAACATCAATTTCATCCGCATCGGCACCTCAACAAGCTGTCCACCAGAATACCAGCCCTTCATGTTGAGCCAGATTGTTCAAAACTGCCAATCTCTGGATGAAGTGAAATCCAAACTGATGTCTGCACGTGTTTTCGTCGGCAACACGACCGCCATCAACAGCACCCCCCAACTCTTCCAACTGAAACGATTCAACCTGGCCGTGGTGGATGAAGCCTCACAGATCCTCGAGCCCCACCTGATAGGTCTGCTGAGCGCGCAAAGTCAAGGACATCCGGCCATAGAAAAATTCGTACTGATTGGAGACCACAAGCAATTGCCTGCTGTCGTGCAACAACACCCCTCGGTATCACAAGTCCGTGATCCACAACTACAGAGTATATTTCTCTATGACTGCCGTATATCCTTATTCGAGCGTCTTTTGCGGAAATATGCTCACGACGAGCATGTCACCTATATGTTAGATCACCAAGGACGCATGCATCCCGACATCGCCCTCTTCCCCAACCAAATGTTTTACCACGGACTTCTGCAAGCAGTCCCCCTGCCCCATCAGGAAAAACAATTACCAAGAAGAGGCAACGGCCATAACGGTATCATGGACATTCTAACAACCCGCCGTGTCGCATTCATCGCCGCTACCTCGCCGACACACAGCCCCTCAGACAAAGTGAACCAAGTGGAGGCCGACATCATCGCCGCCACGATCGTGAGCATCTATCAACTTGAGAAAGGGAGTTTCGATGTGGAAGACACGGTCGGCGTCATCGTACCCTACCGCAATCAGATCGCCACTATCCGAAATACGATCGCCCGCTATGGCATAGACATCCTACACGATATCACCATTGATACCGTGGAGCGTTTCCAAGGGTCGCAAAGACGCTACATTGTCTATGGCTTTACAGTCCAGAAATATGACCAGCTTCGATTTCTCACCAACAATGTTTTTGAGGAAGACGACGGAACCATCATCGACCGCAAACTGAATGTGGCCATGACCAGGGCCCAAGAGCATCTCATCCTGGTCGGCAACCCTGAACTTCTATCAAAAGACACCATCTTCTCCCAACTCATCTCTTTTGCAAAAGACAAGCTCAACTATTTTGAAGTAGAGCCCTCCAATTATGCCTGTGGACATTTTCAAGTGCCTGAAGCATTAGGATAAAAAGAAAAGTCAAAAACGAAGAAAACATTTGGACGCCTTAAGTATTATTCCTAAATTTGCAAAATCAAAACGTCTTTAGACAAAAAAGTCAAATGAAAAGAATTGCCTCAATCATCGCAGCCTCCATGGTAGGGATGGTCGTATTACCCACACAAGCATCATTGTCCGCGGAGGAAGTGGATGATTCCCTCTCGTTGGAAGAGGTCGTAGTGACAGGAACCCGAAATGCTGTCGACGTGCGTTACCTGCCCATGAGCGTGACCGTGATCGGACGCGAGAAACTGGTAGAGCAGAATCAGCCATCTATACTACCGACTGCGATGCAACACGTGCCAGGATTATTGATCACCAGCCGTTCGATGATGGGATATGGTGTATCCAACGGAGCTGCAGGAGGCATCAACCTTCGTGGCATCTCTGGCGGTGCCGGGCAATTCCTTGTGCTGATTGACGGCCATCCTCAATACCAAGGCATCTATGGGCATCCCATATCCGACAGCTACCAGACGCTGATGGCAGAACAGGTGGAGGTCTTGCGAGGGCCTGCATCCGTGCTGTATGGCAGCAATGCCATGGGCGGTGTTATGAATATCATTACCCGATCGATGCATGAGGATGGCGTAAAAACCGACCTCCACCTCGGCGCCGGAAGCTATGGTACGATACAGACGGAGGCCTCCAATCAAATACGTAGCGGGAAGTTCAGCAGCACCGTATCCGCCCAATACAACAGGACGGACAATCACCGTCCGCGTATGGGTTTCGAGCAATATGGCGGATATCTCAAACTGGGTTATGACCTCGCTCCTCACTGGAAAGCGTATGTCGATGCCGACATCACCCGTTTCAACAGCAGTTATCCCGGTGCTATCAGCAGTCCACTTTATGATGCCGACCAATGGATCACCCGCGGCATGGTCTCGGCCGCTCTTGAGAATCACTTCGATAAGGTCAGCGGGTCACTGAGCGTCTATTCAAATTTCGGAAGGCACAAGATTGATGACGGAACAGCAGACCCCTCCAAGCCAACGCAGCGCTTTTTCCGATCAAAAGACGCCTTAACCGGCATCTCATGGTTTCAGACAGCCCAGCTGTTTGAAGGCAACCGCCTGACACTCGGCGTGGACTACCAAAACATTTACGGAAATGCTTATTACACCTCAAAACAAACAGGTGAAGTGTTGGAAACTTCCAACAAGCAAAGCGGCCGGAGCTACCGCAACGAGATAGCCGGTTACATCGATTTCCGTCAGGATCTATTAGATTGGCTGACCCTTGATGCGGGTGTCCGCCTTAACCACCACTCAGTGACAGGCACAGAGTGGATACCCCAAGCCGGCATTGTCGTTCGTCCACTCCATACCGGTGAAGTGAAAGTGATGGCCAGCAAGGGTTTTCGCAATCCCACCATGCGTGAGATGTACCTTTACCCCCCATCCAACGAGGAACTGGAAGCAGAGCGGATATGGAACTACGAGATCTCCTGGCGCCACAGGATGGGCAACTTCGACTATGGGGCCAACCTCTTTTATATCAAGGGCGACAATATGATCCAGACCATCAACAGGAAAAACGTGAATACCGGCGAGATCAAGAACTATGGTGTAGAATTGGAAGCCTCGTTGCGCATTGACAGCCACTGGAGCCTGAGCACCAATCATTCGATGCTTCACATGGAGAACAAGATCATTGCCGCCCCTGAATACAAGGGATTCCTCGGTGTCGACTATCAGAGAAGCCGTTTCCGGGCTGTGGCAGGATTGCAATACATCAGCGGTTTGTATACAGAAGTCGGCGACAACGAGACCCAAGAAAATTTCTGTCTGCTGAATGCCAGCTTGAGCTATTCGGTATCAAGAGCCTTGTCGCTCTGGGTGCGTGGGGAGAACCTTCTGGCCCAGGACTACGAGTTCAACCTTGGTTATCCGATGCCTCACGCCACATTCATGGCAGGAATCAACCTCCACTTCTGACAAGCACGAATCAGTCTGAGAATAGGCAGAGGGGAAAAGTCCAGACTGAATCCAAGTTTTTTGAGATGTCTCATGGCTGTAAGCAGTTTTTTTGCTATATTTGCAGTCGTTACTACTCTCAAATCACTACCTCTATGAAGAAACTCTGGTTGATTTTCGTAGCCATGCTGTCTGCGATAGCAGTTTGGTCTCAGGACGTGAAAATAGAATTCATCACGCCAAGTATTGTTCATATTGTGAAAGGGCAGGCCACCAAGACTCTGGTGGTGACAGCTCAGCCAGGAAACGTCGGTGTCACCCGGAAAGGCAATGCGGTCTCAAGCAGCGAGTTGACCGTCAGAAAGGATGCGCAGGGGAACCTGACTTTCCTCACCGCCAAAGGCAAGTTGCTGTTGCGGGAGAAAAGCTGTGACATCAGCAAAGTGAGGCAAAGTTTTGTTCTGGACAAGGACGAGGCTATTTATGGTCTGGGAACTTTCCAGAACGGGAAGATGAACCGCAGAGGTGAGCACAAGCGGATGGAGCAATCCAACCTCGAAGATTTTCAGAACGTGATACAATCCATCAAGGGTTGGGGCATCTACTGGGAGAACTACGCCCCCACACAGTTTGACGATGATGCCAGCGGAATGACATTGACCTCAGAAGCCGGCAATGGCATCGACTATTATTTCATGTATGGCGGCTCGGCCGATGGTGTCATCGCCCAAATGCGTCATCTCACCGGCGACGTCCCGATGTTTCCACTGTGGACGTACGGATTCTGGCAATCGAAGGAACGCTACAAAAGTGCCTCGGAGACCGAGAGCGTAGTCGACCAATACCGTGCATTGCAAGTTCCGCTCGACGGCATCATCCAAGACTGGCAATACTGGGGTTCAAACTACCTGTGGAATGCGATGGACTTCCTCTCCGAGGAATTCCAGAACGGTCGGCAGATGATCAAGAACGTGCATCAGAAGCATGCCCATTTCATGATCAGCATCTGGGCCAGTTTCGGACCCCAGACCCAGCAATTCCGTGAACTTGACCAGAAGGGCCTTTTACTGCCGATTGAGACATGGCCACAAAGCGGTCTGTCGCATATCTGGCCACCACGCATGGATTATCCCTCCGGCGTCAAGGTCTATGACGCATTCAGTCCGGAAGCCCGCGCCATCTACTGGAAGCACTTGAAACGGCTCTTCGACTACGGCACCGACGCCTGGTGGATGGACTCCACCGACCCAGATTTCTTCAATCCGAAAGAGAGTGACTACGCACATCCTGTCTATGGCGGCACATGGCGCTCACTGCGCAATGCTTTCCCACTGGAAACAGTGAGAGGCATCTACCAAGCCCAGCGCAAGGAGCCATCCGGCAAGCGTGTCTTTATCATGACCCGCTCGTCATTTGCCGGACAGCAGCATTATGGCTCCAACATGTGGAGTGGTGACGTGGCCTCATCATGGGACATGCTCCGCAAGCAAGTGCCCGCCGGACTGAGTTTCTCGCTCACCGGCAATCCGAATTTCAACACCGACATCGGCGGTTTCTTCTGTGGCTCGTACAACACCCGTGGGGCAGGTTCCGCTCCACGCAATCCCCAATTCCAAGAACTCTACGTGCGGTGGATGCAATATGCGCTGTTCTGTCCGGTCTTCCGCAGCCATGGAGCTGACGCACCCCGTGAAATCTGGCAGTTTGGCCAAAAAGGGGAGCCTGTCTATGATGCGATAGAGAAAGCCATCCGATTGCGCTACCGGCTCTTGCCTTATCTTTACAGTACGGCTTGGCAAGTAACTGCCAACAATGGCAGTTACCTCCGTCCTTTGTTCAGCGATTTCGCCACAGACAAGCGCTTATGGAACATGACCGACGAATTCATGTTTGGCAAGAGCATCCTTGCCACGCCCATTGTCGAGGCACAGTATACCCAGGAACAGATCATCAAGGAAGACGCCATGACAGGATGGGACAAAAAAGAAGCCCAAGCCGAAGCCACGGGCAGTGCAGATTTCACCCAGCCCCGTCAAGCGAGGAAATACTTGCCCAAAGGCACACAATGGTATGATTTCTGGACGGGAAAAGCCTACAAGGGTGGACAAGACATCGCGATACAGACGGTGTTCGACCGCGTTCCCATGTTTGTCAAGGCAGGCAGCATACTACCCCTCGGTCCGGAGATGCAATATGTGGGAGAGAAACCCTGGGACAACCTTGAACTGCGTGTCTATCCAGGAGCCGACGGTGATTTCCTGCTCTACGAAGATGAAGGCGACAACTACAACTACGAGAAAGGCGTCTACTCCACCATATCCTTTCACTGGGACAACCGCACCCACACTCTCACGATAGGAGATCGTCAAGGCCATTTCCCAGGCATGCTGCAAACCCGCCGATTCAACATCGTATTACCCGACGGACGTCAAAAATCAGTGACTTACAACGGGGCAGCGCAAAGCGTCAGAATGGATTAATTATTTTTATTCAACTTTCTGAAGTTGTTAAGAAGTCAGTAGTTAAGGGAGTTAAGCCATATCCAAAGTGGCACACAATTCTACCAACAAGGTATTGGCTTAACTTCTGTCCGCAGGACGAGCGAAGCAACAACTACTTTAACTATTTAACTACAAAGAAGTTGAGCGAATGCAAAGCTTGAATTATCGATATTTCTAATGAGCGGTATGAGCAAGATCACCCAAATGCTATTGCTGTTCTGCCTGATGGTATCTGGCGCCATGGCCCAAACCTACAGGCAGTTGAACGACATCACTTACACGAAGAAGACCGACACCTACTCCAAGGAGCGTCTGAAACTGGACGTCTATTACCCCGAAGGCATGAAGGACTGCCCTGTCATTATCTGGTTTCACGGCGGAGGCTTGGAGGCAGGGAGCAAGGAAATACCCTGGAAGCTCAAAGAAAAAGGATATGTCGTCGTAGGGGTCAATTACCGCCTTCTGCCCAAAGTGACCGTCAAGGAAACCCTCGATGACTCCGCAGAAGCCGTGGCATGGGTATTCAAGCATATCAGCGAGTATGGCGGCGACCCGAAAAAGGTCGTCGTCACAGGGCATTCCGCCGGAGGCTATATCACCATGATGCTATGCCTCAACAAAGCCTGGCTGGGAACCTATGGCGTGGATGCTGACGACGTGATGCTGTATGTGCCCTTCAGCGGTCAGGCCATCACCCACTACAATGTACGCAAAATGCAAGGCATACCCCCACTGCAAGCCACGATCGACGAGTTCGCTCCTATATACTGGGTTAGGAAAGACTGTCCACCACTTATACTTATCTGCGGAGACCGTGAACTTGAGCTCTACGGCCGCTACGACGAGAATCAATACCTGGCCCGCATGATGAAACTGGCTGGCCACACGGAGACCTACCTCTATGAAATCGGCGGCCATGGACATGGCGGTATGGTGGACCCCAGTTTCCATATCCTCGAAACCCACCTCAATAAGATCCTTGGCAAAACCGTCAATCCCTAAACCGTAGAAAAATAATAAGAGATAACCATATTATAAATAACAACAAGCAAACCCTAACCTCAAGACAAAAGCAAATGAAAAGTTTCAAATCCAACCCTTGGGTTCTACCCCAACCCGTGCTGATCATCGGCACATTTGACAAAAACGGATACCCCAACGCTATGAATGCCGCATGGGGTGGACAGTGGGACATGCATGAGATCATCATTTCATTGGCATCTCATGCCACAACCGACAACCTGGCAGCCAACCCTGAGTTCACCGTGAGTTTCGCCACTGCCCAAACATTGGTAGCCGCTGATTACGTAGGCATCGAAAGCGGCAGGAAGACTCCGGACAAAATCGCGAGAACCAGATGGACGGTTGAGAAAGCGCCCAACGTGAATGCCCCTGTATTCAAAGATTTCCCCATGACCCTCGAATGCCGAGTGAAACAAAAAATCGACGAGTCGGACTCCGGCTATTACCTTGTGGCTGAGATCGTCAATGTATTGTGCGACGAGAAATACCTCGCAGATGACGGCAAACCAGATGTGGAGAAAATGGGCCTCATCACCTACGACCCCGTGCATCATACTTATATCCAACTGGGAAAGACCGTTGGCAAAGCATTTTCTGATGGCAAACAACTAAAATGATGAAAATACTGACGATCATGACAGTCTTGCTCTTGTCACATCCAATCAGTGCACAGCAAGGCAAGCAGAACATACAAAAACAACAGACTGATGAAATTAGTAAAAACATGAAACTAACAGAAAGACAACAAGCCCTCGTTGCCATCGCAGCCAACGAGGCGAAAGGCGACATCGACGGACTGAAGAGAGCCTTGGATGAAGGGCTTGACAACGGACTGACCGTCAGCGAAGCGAAAGAAGCACTCTCCCAGCTCTATGCCTACACAGGATTTCCACGCTCACTCAATGCGCTGGGAGCCTTGCAGCAAGTGATCAAAGAGCGAGAGGCAGCAAAAAAAAGCACGTCAGCAGGCAAAGACGCCACACCCCTGCCCTCAAGCTACAATGCACTGAAGCAAGGCACTGAAGTGCAAACGAAACTCACAGGGAAGCCATTCACCTATGAATTCGCCCCACAGTCGGACTATTATCTGAAAGCCCATCTTTTCGGTGACATTTTCGCCCGCGATAACCTGTCGTTTCAAGACAGGGAGATTGTCACCGTATCCGCCATCTCGTCGCTGCCCGGATGCGAGCCGCAGCTACTTGCCCATATAAACGGAGCAAGAAACATGGGAGTTTCCGACCAGCAGTTGAGAGCCATCCCGAGTGTCTTGGAACAAAAAGCAGGTGCGGAGGAAGCATGGCGCCTGCGCAAGATGCTGGCACAGTTTTTCGGAGAGCCATTCACCGAAGGCAAACCTGTAGACTTCAATGTCTGGCCAAAAGGAGATCCCAACACCGCCTATGCACAATATTTCACGGGCAACAGCTATCTCGCCCAAATGGAAGCCGTCGCCAACGTCACTTTTGAGCCCCGCTGCCGCAACAACTGGCACATCCACCACAAGCAGGTGCAAGTGCTGATCTGCGTATCAGGGCGCGGCTGGTATCAGGAGTGGGGCAAAGAAGCCATTGAGATGACTCCAGGAACCATCATTGCCATCCCTGCGGAAGTGAAGCATTGGCATGGCGCAGCCAAAGACTCATGGTTCCAACATCTAACCTACCACAAAGACGTGCAGGAAGGAGCCTCCAACGAGTGGTTGGAACCTGTGACGGACGGGATCTATGATCAACTGAAATAAGACCTCGCTGCCTTTCACACCTGACCCAAACAGCGGAAGCACGTATCATCTTGCGTGTTTCCGCTGTTTTTTGATCGGTTTTTGGGCTGATTGCGACAGTTACGACACCGATTTGGCCAATTTGGCGCAAAGTGGGCAACGTGTCGCATATCCTCATACAAAAAAAAAGAATTTTTTTTGCAGCTCATCAAGACTTGGACTATCTTTGCATCGTGATCAGAAACAAAACAAAATAATAACAATAAAAACCAGAAGAAAATGAAAAAGATCTTTACCTTGATGTTGCTCTGCACAATGACACTGAGCACAACCTACGCACAAAAAAGTCAGCCTGCTGGCTTGAGATTGGAAATTGCTGAAGCCGAAACAGACCATGGAGAGTACAGTATATTCACCTATACTGACGACGTAGACCCCTTCGCCTACTATCTTAGCGTGGGCCGTTTGAGAAATCTCCTCCTTGCTGACGAAATTCTCGGAATGAACATCAAGAACAGCAGCGAGGTAACCATTTGCCTTGGCACAACCTGCGAGGACGCTCTTGCCACACTCGAAACGCTTCTCGATCTTCTTGACAAAGACTACGGCACCACAGCCGATTTTTATGGCCGCGAGGTGACCAAAGGCGAGCGTCTCGGCACTCCCATCAACACCACATGTACGGTAAATAAAAAGTTGCTTGGAGGCAAACGCCTGGAATTTGTATTCCCCATGGGCAAGCATACCGCTCATGCCTACCTCACCAAACAAGTGATCAAGCAACTCCGCACAGGCTTTAAGCTTGACATGAAAATTCACCCCAAGCACCATCAAAAGAAATAAGAAGGACATTCCAAAGAACGTAGGCTCCATCATGGCTGCGCATTGATATCAATCAGTGCGCAGCTTTTTTGTATACTATTGGACAGGTTTGGTGGGTTCCATGTGGATGGTGATGAAAGAGTCTTCGCCAAAGTGCGTTTTCAAATTCCGCTCAAGGGCAGTGGCGATGTCGTGAGCGTCTTTCAAGGAGAGGTCTCCATCCAAACGGATATGCATTTCTATGGCAATTCGGTTGCCGATCTGCCTGGTGCGCAAGTGATGCGGTTCGAAAACACCGGGTGAGGAACTGATGATATTCATGATCTCACGCTCGGTCTTTTCGGGCAAAGATCCCTCCGACAGTTCACCTATGCTCGATTTGAGCAGTCCCCACGAGACCTTCACCAGCATGAAACCAACAACAATGGAAGCCAAGGGATCAAGTACAGCCCACCGCTGTCCCATCATCAGAGCGCCACCGATGCCAATCGCTGCCGCAATGGACGACAGAGCATCGCTCCGGTGATGCCAGGCATTGGCGAGCAGTGCTCTGGACTGAAGTGCCTTGCCCTGGTGGTAGGTATACCTATAAAGGATTTCTTTGGCCAGAATGGAGGCCAAAGCGGCCCATAAAGCCAACTGTCCCGGTTGTTGCAGCTGTTCCCCCCTCATCCAGGCAATGAGTTTCAGGGAGCCGGAAGCCACAATGCCAGTGGCAGCAGCCACCAATGCCAGTCCTATGACAAAAGAAGCAATCGTCTCAAACTTCCCATGACCATAATCATGGGATTGGTCTTGAGGTTTGGCACTGATCCTCACAAAGACTATCACCACCATGTCGGTGACAAAATCAGACAAGGAATGCACAGCATCAGCCACCATGGCAGCACTGTTGCCCATGATGCCAGCAATGAACTTGAATGTCATCAGAGCCACATTCACGGCACTGCCCAACAAAGTAGTCGTATAGATCTCATTTTCTCTTTTCATGCAGCCAATCTCCTATTTTTGCTTCCTCACATAGGCCGTAATGGTCAACATCCACTTTATCAAATCCTCATCTGACATGAAACGTCGGCAAGCCATTTTGGCCATTGTTTGAAAGGTGCTGCAAAAATATCAGAAAAATCTCAACAAAGCATCAAAAACCACCCGAAAAGTTGTAAAAAACATAAAATGTAGGTATATTTGCATCACCAATGACTACATTGTGAGCAGATGAACACATTTACAGACTTCTTCAAGGAAAATCACAAGAAGAATGGGATGATAAGCGGCAAACTGGAGATCCATTCTTGCCCAGAACTCATGGAATGTATCCAACAGGTGGGATTCCTTCCGCTGTTGGAGAGCGGTATTCCAGGGTTCAGTGCCGAAGCACTGATGGCTGAGGAATGCCGCTTCACCGAATTTCCTGATGGTTCATGGGAGTGGCCATTATGGCAATGGAAAGGTCCAGTCATCAAAGAAGGCAGATGTGTCTATGGCAAGTTTTTTGCAGGAAAAGCCGGGTTTATCAGCAACGACTGGTGGCCCGACTTCTACCAATGGAGACGCAGTCAGAGGCCAGTTATCGAAGAAGGCAGCATCGAGGATGTCATTCTTTCCACCCTACGTGTGAACGAGAGTATGATAGCCCGTGAACTGCGAGCGGCCTGCGACTTCACAGGTCCTAAAATGCGCGGCAAGTTTGACGGATATGTCAATCGACTACAAATGGGATGTTACATCGTGACGGAAGACTTCGTCTACCCCACCGACAAGCACGGCCGTGAATATGGTTTCGGTTGGTCGCTGCTGACCACTCCAGAGCACCTGCTGGGCCAAGAAGGATGCTGTTGTGAACACACACCCGAAGAATCCTATCAACGCATGGCAGACCATATCCGAAGGCTACTACCCTATGCCTCGGAGAAACAAATCCAAAGAATACTGAAATGACACCATTGTGGTCATTTCTTGCAAAACAAAGACGAGGAACAGGATAAAAAAAAGTAAAATGATTCAGCAAATCGAAATAGCACTAAGTCCTAAGTCGAGAGGGTTTCACCTTGTGACAGGAGAGATCGAGCGGCAGCTGCCAAAGCTGCCAAAGACAGGAATCATCCATATATTCTGCAAGCACACCAGTTGCGGACTGAGCATCAATGAGAATGCGGATCCTGACGTGCGAATAGATATGGAAACCATTTTCAATCGCCTTGTTCCAGAAAACCGTCCGGAGTATGAGCATACCCTGGAGGGTGCAGACGACATGCCGGCACATGCGAAATCGACCCTGAGCGGTGTCAGTCTGACCATACCGATCACCAATGGCCGTCTGAATATGGGGACATGGCAAGGAATTTACTTCTGTGAGTACCGCAATCATGGGGGGTACAGAAGACTTGTGATAACCATTATTGGAGAACCCTGACCCGCAATGATCCAATCATACAAAATCGTCACACACTGGGCATGATGCTGGAGATGCCGCAATGTGACGTCTCTACATCTTGTACCTGCTTCACAAAGAACTAATGAAAGCCTCATCATTAAACTTTTGGCTGTAAAAAACGTCCAAAAGATATGAAATATCTTTATCCGATTGTCATTGGTGCGATGGTTTGTTCCGCACTGCAATCCTGCACTGAAGACGCGAAGAAACCCCAAGAGAAAGAAAGTATCAGAAACAAGACCCTGGTGGTGGGCAAACATGATATGACACTCTTCCAAGAATACAGTGCGCGTTTCACCGGCTGTCAGATAGTGGAGATCCGTCCGCAGGTGACAGGGAAAATCACCCATATCCTTATCAACGAAGGCGACAAAGTGAGAAAAGGGCAGGTGCTCTTCGTCATCGACCAGGCACCCTATCAGGCTGCTGTCCGCGAGGCCACCTCTGCCCGGAAGATGTGTGAGGCAAAATTGGCCACGGCACGGATGAATTATAAGAATGAAGTGAAGCTGAAAGAGAGCAACGTCGTTTCGGACTATTCTGTGGAAACAATGCTCAACGCTCTCCGTGAAGCCGAAGCCGCCCTATCACAGGCACAAGCCAGGGAAGCTGAAGCCAGCAACAATCTCACCTACACCGTCGTAAGGAGTCCACTCAACGGTGTGGCATCCATGATACCTTGGCATGTCGGATCACTGGTTAGCAGCAACATCAGCGAACCATTGGTGACCGTGGCTGATGATCATGAGGTCTATGCTTATTTCTCCATCTCCGACAATGAGGCCATGAATCTGATCAACAAATACGGATCGATGGAGCAGTTTCTCACCCACTCCCCGTCGGTGACATTGAGGCTGAGCAACGGAGAGACTTATAAGAACGAAGGTCGAATCAGTGCCATGAGCGGAACGGTAAGAGCTACGACCGGGACGGTGACACTCCGCGCCACATTCCCCAACTCTCAGCACCTGTTGCACGACGGCGGCAGCGGCACCATCCTCATGCCCACCCGCCGCAATAACTGTATTACGATTCCCCAGGAGGCTACCTATGAGTTGCAGAACAGGACTTTCGTTTATAAGGTAGTAGGAGGAAAGACCAAGGCCGCCGCAGTGACACTATTCCCGCAGAATGACGGTCAAGCCTACATCGTGGAAGAAGGACTCGACGAGGGTGATACCATCGTGGCAGAAGGAGCAGGTTTGATCAAAGAAGGGATGACTGTATGCAAGTAAGGACATTTATCGACCGCCCTATCCTCTCGGGAGTGATCTCCGTGCTGATGGTACTGTTGGGCATCATCGGCCTGACCCATCTTGCCCTGGAGCAATTTCCGGAAATCGCTCCTCCCACCGTCCGCATCAACGCCAATTACACTGGAGCCAATGCCGAGACCGTGCAGAAGAGCGTGGTCGTGCCGCTTGAGGAAGCCATCAACGGTGTCGAGGGCATGATGTATATGTCGTCGACGGCTTCGAATACAGGCAGCGCCTCCATCTCGGTGTTTTTCCGTCAAGGCACAGATCCCGATATGGCCATGGTGAACGTGCAAAACCGGGCTGCCACCGTTCAGGGCCGTCTGCCAAGTGATGTCGTGAAAGGCGGGCTGACCGTACGTAAACGACAGACGAGCAACATCAAGCAACTGACGGTATACAGTGCTGACGGAACTTTCGACCGGACATTTCTGGCCAATTACACGAAAATCAACATCGAGCCCCGTCTTTCTCGAATCGCAGGCGTGGGAGACGTGAATGTGATCGGAGCCGATTACTCCATGCGCATCTGGCTCGATCCACAGAAGATGGCCAGTTACGGTATCACTCCCGCAGAAGTCAACAAGGTTCTTGACGAGCAGAATATCGAAGCGGCAACCGGAACTCTGGGTGCAGACTCAGAGAACACTTTCCAATACGTGCTGAAATACCGAGGACGTTATGAGGAAGAACAAGGCTATGAACAAATGGTGATCCGCTCATTGCCCAATGGCGATGTGTTGAGAATAGGCGACGTGGCCAAGGTGGAACTTGGTGCGCAGAGCTATAACTTCATCGGCGAGACCAACGGCCATCCTGGAGTGAACATCATGATCAACCAGGTGGCCGGGTCGAACGCCAATGAGATCATAGAAGAGATAGACCGAGAGGTGGAGCAGATCCGAAAGGACTTACCACCGGGAGTCATCATCGAAGACTTGGAATCCAAGAAGGACTTTCTCGATGCCTCGATCAAGAGCGTGCTGAGAACACTCATGGAAGCCATGTTGCTGGTTATCCTTGTGGTATACTTGTTTTTGCAGAGTTTCCGCTCGACCCTGATTCCCACGATCGCCATCATCGTATCACTTGTGGGCACCCTGGCCGTACTCTATTTCATCGGCTTCTCGCTGAACATGCTCACCCTGTTCGCTCTCGTTCTGGTGATCGGCACGGTGGTCGATGATGCCATCGTGGTGGTAGAGGCCGTACAGGCACAATTCGACTCTGGTTGCCGTTCTTCGTATGAGGCCACGGTGAAAGCCATGCATGGCATCACATCAGCACTGGTGACGACCACGCTGGTGTTCATGGCCGTCTTCATCCCCGTATGCTTCATAGGAGGAGTGACAGGCACTTTCTATACCCAATTCGGTCTCACCATGGCCATAGCCGTAGCCATTTCCCTCTTCAATGCACTGACCCTCTCGCCTGCTCTATGTGCGCTCCTGATGACCCCACATGCCGACACGGGAAATGGCGAGAAAATGAGTTTCTCGTCGAAATTCCACATGGCTTTTGACACAACATTCCACCATCTGGTAAGTCATTATAAAAATGGGGTGAACGTATTGGCAAAGCACAAATGGTTGCCCGCCACGCTTGTGGTTGTTGCCCTTGCGGCACTGACGGGTTTGATGAAGACCACCAAAACCGGTCTCGTACCCAGCGAAGACATGGGTACGGTGTTCATCAACGTCCAGGCATCCCCTGGAAGCACCCTGAAGCAGACCTACGCCATCATGAAGGAAGTGGAAAAACGCATCAAGGACCTGCCACAGTTGCGCTCTTATTCATTGGTAGCCGGCACAAGCATGGGATTTGAACAGTCAGCCTCAAACGGTAATTTCACACTAAAGCTGAAAAAATGGGATGAGCGGACCGACAAAGAAGACAAAGTGGAAGCGGTGATGGAGGACATCTACCGCAGGACATCAGACATATCGAATGCAAAAATCCAGGTCAATACACAAGCCATGATACCCGGATTCGGACGGACCAATGGTTTTGAACTCTATGTGCAAGACAAGAAAGGCGGAACGGTGGAGGAACTGCTCCATTACACCAACCAATTGATTTCAGCACTCAACAAGCGTGAAGAGATCAGCCGTGCTTTCACCAACTTCTCACTCAAATACCCCCAATACAGGGTCGATATCGATGCTGTCCTCTGCAAACGACACGGCGTATCACCAAGCGAAGTGCTCAGTGCCCTCCAAGGGTATATCGGTGGCACCTACTCCTCCAATTTCGTCAGGTTCACCAAACTCTACCGTGTCATGGTGCAAGCGTCACCCGAATACCGGCTCGACACCGAGTCGCTGAATCACATTTTTGTAAAAACCGGACAGGGAGAGATGGCACCAGTGAGCCAATATCTGAAATTGACCAGAATCTACGGTTCGGAAACATTATCACGCTTCAACCTCTTTCCGAGCATTTCTGTAAGCGGCACACAAGCAGAGGGCTACAGCAGCGGTCAGGCCATTGCCGCCATCCGTGAAGTGGCAGCCGAACAGTTGCCTGAAGGCTATGGCTATGATTTCGGCGGAATGACACGTGAAGAAGCATCGACACAAAATACGGCGGCGATGTTATTCGTGATTTGCGTGGTGTTTATCTATCTCATCCTGTGTGCACTCTACGAGAGCATCTTCATTCCGTTGGCTGTGATACTCAGCGTCCCCTTCGGACTGGCAGGATCGTTTATTTTCGCCATGATATGGGGATTGGAGAACAACATCTACATGCAGACCGGTCTGATCATGCTCATAGGCCTGCTCTCCAAAACGGCCATCCTACTGACAGAATACGCCTCTGAGCGCAGGCGCCAGGGCATGGGCATCATGGAGTCCGCACTTGATGCTGCGGGTGTGCGTCTTCGTCCGATTCTGATGACCTCTATGACCATGGTGTTCGGACTGCTCCCCATGGCTTTTGCCACTGGCGTTGGTGCCAACGGCAACCGCTCTCTCGGTGTCGGCACCATTGGTGGCATGCTGATCGGCACCATCGCACTTCTTTTCATTGTCCCCGTCCTGTTTATCCTTTTTCAAAGGGTAGAAGAGTATGTATTCAGCAAAAAAAGGGAATACGTTAAGACACATGACAGTATATAATCATAATGGCCGAGTCCACTTTAATAGGAATCTGTGTGAGATAACGTCAGCTATGCCTTGCAAAGCAAGTTAAAATCGGAAGAACATGCATGTTTTCGCCAAAAAAGCAGTAATTTTGCACACCATTTTTTAAAAGTACGATTATGATTCAAGAAATACCTGTATTGCTTCTGACTGGTTATTTAGGTAGCGGGAAGACTACCTTGGTGAACAGAATTCTCTCCAACACCCGTGGCATCAAATTCGCTGTCATCGTCAACGATATCGGTGAAGTGAACATCGATGCGGACCTCATCGAGAAAGGCGGAATCGTCGGGAAAAAAGACGAGAGCCTCGTCGCCTTGCAAAACGGATGTATCTGCTGCACACTCAAGATGGATTTGGTGGAACAACTGAGGGATATCACCAGCCAGCATCGATTTGACTATATCGTGATCGAAGCAAGTGGAATATGCGAGCCCGCACCCATCGCGCAGACGATTTGCTCCATCCCCACCATGGGCATAGAATATGTGAAAGACGGAATGGCCAGGCTGGATGCCATTGTGACTGTGGTAGATGCCCTCAGGATGCAAAGCGATTTCGGGGGTGGACTGGATCTGCTGAACCAAGACATTGACGAAGAAGACATCGAGAACCTTGTGATCCAGCAGATAGAGTTCTGCAATATCGTACTGCTCAACAAGGCATCCGAAGTGGCACCTGAAGAACTGGAAAGGCTTCGCCAAATCATCCACACCTTGCAGCCCAAGGCCAAAATCATCGACTGCGACTATGGTGAGGTGGACTTGGACTTGATTCTCAACACCCACATTTTCAACTTTGACGAAGTGGCTACTTCCGCCACCTGGATACAAGAGCTCGAATCTCACCATGAAATGGATGAGGATGAAGATGAGGATGAAGACGAGGAGCACGACCATCATGAGGAGCACGACCATCATGAGGAGCACCATCATCATGAGCATGAAGAGCACGAAGAGCACGGGCACCATCATCACCACCATCATCACCATGATGGAGGGGAAGTAGAGGAATATGGAATCGGCACTTACGTCTATTATCGCCGGAAGCCGATGGACCTTGGACTCTTTGACGAATTCGTCGCCAGGAAATGGCCCAAGAACATCATCAGAGCCAAAGGTATCTGCTATTTTTATGACGAAAAAGAGACCTGCTACCTTTTTGAACAGGCCGGCAAACAAGTCAGCATCAAGAATGCCGGACGCTGGTATGCCACCATGCCCAAGGACGAGTTGGAGCAATTGATGGAACGTGAACCCGGACTGAGGCGTGACTGGGACGAGAAATATGGTGACAGGATGCAGAAGATCGTCTTTATCGGGCAGAAACTGAACAAGAAAGAAATCGCCGAGGCATTGGATCAATGCCTGATTGACTGATTGAGCCTATGAACAGGTCCTACCTATTGTTATTGCTACTCGTTCTGGTTTTCCCCCTCCCAGCATCAAGCCAGTTGGTTATCAACGAGTTGATGCAGTCGAATATCGATTGCATCATGGACGATCTGAATGAGTTTCCAGATTCATGGGTGGAACTCTATAACAACGGACAAACAGCAGAGAGTCTCAGCAACTACAGTATCGGACCGACTGCGGATGCCGCATCCTCATGGAAGTTGCCCAATCAGCAGATAGGACCTGGCCAGCGAGTGCTGGTGTTTTGCGACAAAGAGGCACAAAGCAAGCACGCCGACTTCAAATTAGAGTCAGGAAATGATTGCAGCGTGTATCTATTCTTCAAAGGAGGACTCGTCGACAAGGTGGAAGGGCTTGCCAAGCAACCCGCTCCCAATGTCGCATACGGACGAAAGACAGACGGAGGTAATGAATGGGGCTATCAAGAGATCCCCACCCCCAATTCCGCCAACTGCGGAAAGGTGTGCCAAGAGATACTCGGAGATCCCGTATTCAATCAGAAAGGGTTGGTGAAAACCGACAACGCTTCCTTCCAGCTGGCGATCACATTGCCAGACGACTGTCCGGCGAATACCGTGATCAAAATCACAACCGACGGCAGTGAACCCAAGGAGACGAGTACAACCTACACCACCCCGCTCACGATCAACAAGACCACGACGGTGAGGGCGAAACTCTTCTGCGAAGGATATCTGTCGAACAGAGCCACTACCCACTCCTATATCTTCCATCCACGAGCGCTGACTCTGCCTGTGATCTCCATCGTCACCGACCACAAATACTTTTACGACAACAAGATAGGAATTTACGTGAATGGTTCCTATCAAAGCGGGAAGAAGAACTACCAGTTTGACTGGCGACGTCCGGTCAACATTGAGTATTTTGCAGGAAAGAACACCGAGAGTGAAATCAACCAGTTGTGTGAGACCAGGATCCAAGGAGGAGCCTCCCGCGACAGCAAATACAAGTCACTCGTGATGTATGCCAACAAACGGTTTGGCAAAAAAAGGCTGAAATATGAGTTTTTCCCCGATCAGAAACCAGGGATGACTGATTTCAAGTCCGTCATCCTGCGCAATGCAGGAAACGATTTCGACTACCTCTACATGCGCGATGCCATCATCCAACGGACGATGGCCAAGCATACGGATCTCGACTGGCAGGCATGGAGGCCATGCATCATCTATCTCAATGGCACGTACATGGGGATGCTGAATATCCGGGAGAGAAGCACCGGCGACAACATCTACTCCAACTACGACGGAATGGAGGATATCGACATGATAGAGAACTGGAATCAACTCAAGGAAGGCGACACCAACAACTGGGAAGCCTTCAAGCAATTCTATGCGGAGCATGGCCATACCCTTGAGGAATATGAGCGATGGATCGACTGGCGGGAGTTCATCAACCTGATGGTGATGAACCTCTTCTACAATAATCAGGACTTTCCGGGAAACAACATTGTGATGTGGCGCCCCCGAGTCGATAATGGCGTGTGGAGATTTGTAGCTAAAGACACCGACTTCGGACTTGGCCTTTATGGTTCGTCATCCAGCTACAACTCCATAGAATGGCTCTATGACCCGAACTATGATTACGACAGGAACTGGGCCAATCAATATGAGCACACACGGCTTTTCCGCAGAATGATGGAAATCGAGGAATTCAAACAGGAATTCATCGACCGTGCAGCGATCTACATGGGAGACTTCATGAATCTGGAAGGGACGAGCGAGCTATGGGATCCGATGGTCGCTGAAATACAAGCCGAGTACCCCTATCACCGCAAACTCATCAACCAATGGTGGCCCAATTACACCGAGGAACTGAACAACGCCCGTAACTGGCTCAAAACACGTCCCAACTATTTCTACACCCACCTGGCCAATTATTATAAGCTCGGCACCCCTGTCCCCCTGCAAATGAACCTCGAAGCTGCCCCCGAAGATCTTCAAGCCGTGACCATCAGCATGAACGGGATCAAGCTGTCCAAATCCCGTTTTGACGGGAAATACTTTGCCAACAGGATGCTGCATATCACTTCCGCTCCCAGAAACGGGAGACAGGTGAAGGGCTGGAAAATCATCAGCATATACAGCAACGGGACGACAACCGACGATGTGGCAGGATCTTCAATCGATTTTGAGATGCCCTCATGTCAAAAAGTCATTTTCATGGCCCAGTTTGAGGACGAAACCGGCATCGAAGATCTCAGCTCTCCGACCTTCAAATGGCATAAGGATGGCGGTCAACTGACACTGGAAGGCGTCGCCGCAGGTATGGCAGTAAGGATATATGATGCCAACGGCATCCTGCTAAAGACATTCTACGCAGATGGCGGAACCCTGCAAGCCCAAGTGGGACAACGAAGAATGCTTATTGTGAAAATCGGTCAAGAGGTACTGAAAATCAAATAGTTTTCCTTCACTTCCCAACAGCCATGCTGTCATTTGCGAAGTTTGCGGACGTCATTATCGGTGAGCAATTCCTCAATAGTAACACCTGGGTTCCTGGCCATGTATTGGTCGATGATGTTCAGGAAAGACGAATGGAAGAATTTGTTGCCCAACACCTTATTGACCACCCACTGGATCTTTGCCACATGCAAATCCAATTCTTCCTGTTTGGCTTCCCTGAAATTGGGTAGTTGGTAGATACTCAGCAAATAAAAGCTGAGGAAATCGGGAACGATGTAGTCGCGCTGCATCGTCTTGCGTTGCTCCTCGTCGTAGTATCTCTTGTAGAGCGGGTAATCCTTGCCCAGATACTTATCCAGACAAATACCCACAGACTCGTTGCCGACAATAATACTTTGGTCCAAAGCACAGATTTGCGCATAGACCAAAGGCACCTTGATGCCTGGAATCCAAACTTTCAGTTTGTGGAACGACTCCGTCAGCAATTTGTTGAGGTCATCCATATTGGCATATTGCAGTTCCGCATCCGAAATGATGGCCTGCAACGTGGAATCCTGATAAAAGCGCAACAGCTTGCTGTTGATCTCCGGATCATCCACCGAACCTAATCCCAGGATGGTCTCAATCAGCGTGCGGGTCTCGTTGGGGTAATCCGTGCTCATCTGCTGAAGGGCAGAGAAATCACCCGTTGTGAGGAACAAGCTCTCCATACGGTCGTAGCGCTGGATTCTCACCTCGAGCGTGTCTTCCTCCACCTCGCTGAAAGGTTTCAACTTAAAATCGCATCCCGTCAACAACAGGATGAAAATCAAGCAGAAAATGGTGGAAAATGAAAACTTGACCCTCACGATTAATTCAAATATTTCCGCAAAATTACTAAAAAATATTTCTAAGGCAAAGAGATTTGCTAAAAAAGTTAAATTTTCGGTGAGAATAATTGGCAAAATCAATATTTTTGTTAATTCTCCAACTACCTTTTGAGATTTGTCTAAAACTTCCTAATTTTGTAAACCGTAAAACGTAACATAAAACTACTCGACATGATCTCATTTCCCTGTGCCAAAATAAACCTCGGTTTGAACATCGTTTCCCGCAGAAATGACGGTTATCATAACCTTGAGACCGTATTTTATCCCATTCCCATCTTCGATGCCCTCGAACTGCATGTCATGAATGAGGATTTCCCCAGCGATAAGCCATGCGACATCAAAATGTCGGGACTCGATATCCAAGGCGATGACGAATCCAACCTTGTCGTGAAGGCCTACCATCTCATCGCCAAGGATTTCTGCCTTCCCCGGCTTCATGCCCACCTATGCAAACGGATACCCTCACAAGCAGGTCTGGGCGGAGGATCAAGCGACGCCGCCTATATGATCCGGATGCTTGACCAAGAATTCCACCTCAACATGGGTATCGCTGAAATGGAACGTTACGCAGCCCAGTTGGGTGCCGACTGTGCTTTCTTCATCACCTCCGAGGCAGCCTACGCCGAAGGCATCGGTGAGATACTCGAACCGATTGATCATGCCTGTCGCCATTTGGAAGGTTATCACTTGGTCATTGTCAAGCCCGACATAGCTGTTTCGACAAGAGAAGCTTTCTCTAAAATCAGTCCGCAAAAACCAGCACGGTGTTGCAGGGATATTGTCCAACAACCTATCGACACATGGAAAGGACTGCTGACCAATGACTTCGAGGAATCCATCTTCTCACTATATCCAGAAATAGGCATGATCAAGCAGAAACTCTACGATGCTGGAGCCTCCTTCGCCCTGATGACAGGAAGCGGCAGCAGTGTGTACGGAATTTTCAAAACCAGGCCCCATGGCATGAGCGCCCTGTTCCCGGATTGCTTCACCGCCACCCTGGCCCTATAAAACATTAATTAAGGTAAAAAGATATGGATAACCAACAAGAACTTTTCCCCATCGTCGATGAAGAGGGACGCGTGACAGGCTGCATCAATCGTGGACAAGCCCATGACGGGACTAAGATCCTTCATCCCGTGGTGCACCTCCACCTGTTTAATAGCAAAGGAGAACTCTTTCTACAGAAGCGTCCCGACTGGAAAGATATCCAACCTGGCAAATGGGACACTGCCGTGGGAGGACATGTGGCCTATGGCGAGGAAGTGCCAGCAGCCCTGCGTAGAGAAGTCGAGGAAGAGCTCGGCATCAACGACTTCGTCGGAGAATTCATACAGCGATATATCTTCGAAGGTCCACGTGAGCGGGAACTGGTCTATGTATTCAAGACCGTCTATGACAAGCCACTGTCACCCAGCACAGAAGAGCTGTCAGGCGGCCGTTTCTTCACACGCCAGGAAATTCTCAGCCGCATCGGGACCCACTATTTCACCCCCAACTTTGAAGACGAATACATCAAAATCTTCGGATAGCTTAGAGTTTGGCACAATCTTTGATATCAAAGACGATGATTGATTATAAACAAAGGTATTAGTTATGACAAGCCAATTTTCACCCCGGGTATCAGAAATCTTATCCTACAGTCGTGAGGAGGCTATACGCTTGTCCAGTCTGAAGGTTGGACCAGAACATCTATTAATGGGAATCATCAGGGAAAGTTCCAATGAGATCAAAGTCCTGTTTGATCATTTCCTGATTGATGTCATATCGGTCAAGCACGATCTCGAGGAGAAGGTCAGAAACGGTCATATCGGCCATGTGGCCAGTCCACAGGAGCTGCTGCTCGACGATCAAGCCAGCAACATCCTGAAGCTTGCTGTTCTCGAGGCAAGGCTGCAGCACACAGAGACCGTGGATGTCCAGCACTTGATTCTGGCCATACTTCACGACAGAACCAGCAACGGAGCAAAAGAGATTTTAGAAAGCAATGACATGAGTTACCAAGACGTATTGAAATATTACCAGCAAACCGCCAAGAAGCCGCAGGACGGCATTGACCTGCCTGATGATGCGGAAGAAGACGACGATATGGGATTGGGTATAAGTTCCAGTTCCCCGAAGTCACAAGGCACTACGGCCCAGGCCCGAAAAACCACCAGCAAGACCCCTGTGTTGGACAACTTCTCCACCGATCTCACCCAGGCAGCCTCAGAAAGCAAACTGGATCCTGTGGTAGGACGTGAGAAAGAGATGCAGCGGGTGATGGAAATCCTGTGCCGTCGCAAGAAGAACAACCCGATCCTCATTGGTGAGCCCGGCGTAGGCAAAAGTGCCATCGTGGAAGGACTCGCACAGATGATTGTGAAGCACCGCACCTCACCTATCCTCTTCAACAAACGGCTGTTGAGCCTGGACCTCACCTCAGTGGTGGCAGGTACCAAATACCGTGGACAATTCGAGGAGCGCATCAAAGCCCTTATCAAAGAATTGGAGCAAAGCCCCGACATCATCGTCTTCATCGACGAGGTGCACACTATCATAGGCGCCGGGTCAACTCCGGGATCGATGGATGCCGCCAACATCCTGAAACCCGCTTTGGCGAGAGGAACTATACAATGCATTGGAGCAACCACGCTGGACGAATATCGCAACAGCATCGAGAAAGACGGAGCCCTTGAGCGTCGTTTCCAGAAAGTGATGGTGGAGCCTACCAGCAGTGAGGAGACGCTGCAAATTCTCCAGAACATCAAGGACCGCTACGAGCAACATCACCATGTGGACTACACTGACGAAGCTCTCTCAAGTTGTGTCAGACTGACCGAAAGGTATGTCACCGACCGCTCTTTCCCCGACAAAGCCATCGATGCTATGGACGAAGTGGGTGCACGCGTGCATTTACAGCATGCTCAGATTCCCCCTGAAATCATCGCCAAGGAAAAGGAAATCGAGCTGATCAAGGTCAAGAAAAAGAATGCCGTAGCCAACCAGAACTATGAGTTGGCAGCCGGCTACCGTGACCAGCAGACCACACTGGAGGAAGAGTTGAAGCGGATGAATGAGTCGTGGACCAACGGCGACAGCGGGCAGCGAGAGACCATCACCGACATGGATGTTGCCGACGTTGTCTCCACCATGACAGGCATTCCCGTCCAGCGAATGGCCGAGGCAGAAGGAGCCCGGCTGCGGCACATGGGTGATGAACTGAAGAAAGCGGTGATTGCCCAGGATGCAGCGATCGAGAAGATGGTGAAAGCCATCCAACGCAACAGAGTCGGTCTGAAAGATCCCAACCACCCCATCGGCGTCTTCATGTTCCTGGGCCCCACTGGTGTGGGAAAGACTTACCTTGCCAAGAAACTGGCCGAATACATGTTTGGCAGCGCCGACGATCTGATCCGCATTGACATGAGTGAGTATACCGAGAGTTTCAACGTCTCACGTCTCGTGGGAGCGCCTCCGGGATACGTCGGTTACGAGGAAGGTGGACAGCTCACTGAGAAAGTGAGACGACACCCCTACTCCATCGTCTTGCTCGACGAGATTGAGAAAGCCCATGGCAACGTCTTCAACTTGTTGCTTCAGGTGCTTGACGAAGGCCGTTTGACCGACGGCAACGGCAGATTGATTGACTTCCGCAACACGGTGATCATCATGACCTCCAACGCCGGCACCCGGCAGTTGAAAGAATTCGGACGTGGTGTCGGATTCAACGCAGGAGGAACAATCGGCCTGAGCATTGACGACAATGACAAACAGCATGCCCGTTCTATCATCCAGAAGAGTCTGAGCAAGCAGTTCGCGCCCGAGTTTCTCAACCGTCTCGATGAGATCATCACTTTTGACCAGTTGGATCTTGAAGCCATCAAGAAGATCGTCGATATCGAACTGTCAGGACTGCTGAAACGAGTGGAAGCACTCGGCTACCATCTCCAAATCAGCGACACCGCCAAAGAGTTTGTGGCCATCAAGGGCTATGACGTGCAATTCGGTGCCCGCCCCCTCAAACGAGCCATCCAGAATTACATCGAGGATGGAGTCTGCGAGCGCATCTTGAGTGGTGAGATCGTCACAGGTGCCACGATTCAGATTGACAAATCCACAGAAAAAGAAGAGCTGACCTTCAAATGAACGGATTCACCTACGAATTCATATTGAGACTGCTGGTGGCGTCGGTCATGGGAGGCGTTATCGGCCTGGAGCGGGGCTACCGTGCCAAAGAAGCAGGTTTCCGCACCCATTTCCTGGTAGCCCTGGGCAGTGCGATTTTCATGATCCTCTCCCAATATGGTTTTGAGGAACTGCTGACCATGTCGAGAGAATCAGGGTTGAACATCAGGCTTGACCCCTCACGCATCGCAGCGCAGGTAGTGAGCGGCATCGGTTTCATCGGTGCCGGCACCATTATCTTCCAGAAACACGTGGTCAGAGGCTTGACCACAGCCGCAGGTCTTTGGGTGACATCTGCCATCGGCATGACCTGTGGAGCCGGAATGTATGCATTGGCCATAGCATCCACCGTCATGGTGCTGATTTGCCTGGAGACCTTGAACCTGCTCTTGCAGAAATTCGGTACACGCAACATCAACATCACCTTTTCCGCCCCCAGCACAGATGAGGTGCGCGACATCCTGAACAGGATGAAAGAAGACGGAATGACTGTGGATTCCTACAATATGCGAGAGACCATTGAATCAGGAAAGCCCAACTATTACGTCTCGGTAGAAGTCAATGTGAAGCGTAAAAGATATGAGGGACATTTGCTCGATATCATGGATGAACTGAATGGTGTCCGCATCGAGAGCATCGAATAGACGCAGGCATACCATGGCAGCATCTTGCAATCACCTTAGATTTTGGGGATGTTTTGGATACACGCGAATGAAGTATTGCGCCGAATGAAAACTAAAACAAGAGCCGGAAGGAAATGATATTCTTCCGGCTCTTGAATGTTATGGTCTGTTGCAAGAACGTTACTTGTCGAGCAAGATGTTCATCATCTCAACAGCTGCTTTGGCAACTGACGTTCCAGGACCAAAGATAGCAGCCACGCCTGCTTTGTAGAGGAAGTCATAATCCTGAGCGGGAATCACGCCACCCGCGATGACCATGATGTCCTCGCGACCCAGTTTCTTGAGTTCCTCGATCAGCTGCGGGATAAGCGTCTTATGACCTGCAGCGAGCGACGATGCACCGACAATGTGCACATCGTTCTCCACAGCCTCACGAGCTGCCTCGGCGGGAGTTTGGAACAAGGGTCCCATATCCACATCGAATCCACAGTCGGCATAACCTGTAGCGACCACTTTAGCACCACGGTCATGGCCATCCTGACCCATCTTAGCCACAAAGATACGCGGACGACGGCCCTCTTTCTTTGCGAACTCCTCTGTCAACTCACAAGCTTTCTCGAAGTCGGAGTCATTCTTGCTTTCTGCTGAATACACGCCTGAAATAGTTCTAATGATTGCTTTATAACGGCCCACGATTTCCTCGCAAGCATCACTGATCTCACCGAGAGTACAACGCAACTTGGCAGCTTTCACAGCCAGGTCGAGCAAGTTGTCTTTGCTCTTGCGTCCTTCCTTGAAATCACGCACACACTCCGTAATGGCCTTGAGAGCCGCCTGGCATGCAGCCTCATCACGTGAGGCACGCACCTGAGCGAGAGACTCCTCCTGCTGCTTACGCACGGCGGTATTGTCCACCTCGAGGATATCGATGGGATCCTCATGGTCAAGACGGTATTTGTTGGTACCCACGATGGTCTGTACACCAGAGTCGATACGAGCCTGTGTACGTGCGGCGGCCTCTTCGATGCGCATTTTGGGAAGTCCGGTCTCGATAGCCTTGGCCATACCGCCGAGTTTCTCGATTTCCTGGATATGCTCCCAAGCCTTATGCACCAGTTCGTTGGTCAGAGTCTCCACATAGTATGAACCAGCCCATGGGTCGATCTGCTTGCAGACTTTAGTTTCATTCTGGATATAGATCTGTGTGTTACGGGCGATACGGGCCGAGAAGTCGGTAGGCAGGGCAATAGCTTCATCGAGTGCGTTGGTGTGCAGCGACTGGGTATGCCCGAGCACGGCGGCCATGGCCTCGATACAAGTACGACCCACATTGTTGAAAGGATCCTGCTCGGTGAGCGACCAACCAGAAGTCTGTGAGTGAGTACGGAGAGCCAGAGATTTCGGATTCTTCGCACCGAAACTCTTGACGATCTTTGCCCACAGCAGACGTCCGGCACGCATCTTGGCGATCTCCATGAAATGGTTCATACCGATGGCCCAGAAGAATGACAGACGTGGTGCGAAGGCATCGACATCAATACCAGCGTTGACGCCCGTACGGATATAGTCCATACCGTCGGCGAGCGTATAAGCCAATTCGATATCAGCCGTTGCGCCAGCTTCCTGCATGTGATAGCCAGAGATGGAGATGGAGTTGAACTTCGGCATCTTCTGTGAAGTGAACTCAAAGATGTCGGCAATGATCTTCATCGAGAATGCAGGCGGATAGATATAGGTGTTGCGCACCATGAACTCCTTGAGGATATCGTTCTGGATGGTTCCGGCCATCTCCTCGAGCTGTGCACCCTGCTCCAGTCCGGCCACGATATAGAAGGCGAGGATGGGCAGCACGGCACCATTCATGGTCATCGACACCGACATCTTGTTCAAAGGAATACCAGAGAACAGCACCTTCATGTTTTCCTCATTGCAAATCGACACGCCGGCTTTACCCACGTCGCCCACCACACGAGCGTTGTCTGGGTCATAGCCACGATGTGTGGGGAGGTCAAAGGCCACGGAGAGGCCCTTCTGACCAGAAGCCAGGTTACGGCGATAGAAAGCATTTGACTCCTCAGCAGTGGAGAAACCAGCATACTGGCGGATAGTCCACGGGCGGAAAGGATACATCATGGAGTAAGGACCACGGAGATAAGGGGGAATACCTGCCGTGAAATCAAGATGCTCCATACCTTCCAGGTCCTCTTTGGTATA
>OCTW011576464.1_pt1 | contig 44808 bp, 19 predicted proteins | sample 1539671 | NCBI WGS metagenome assembly OCTW01 (sample SAMN02144230, study PRJEB22623) | gut metagenome | biome: sheep rumen | host: Ovis aries | place: New Zealand
CACATGTAATAGCGACTACAGAACCGTCTATATGTATGGAGGAGTGTCGATGATCAATTGTACGGTGGCACGCAACGTGACGAAGAATGCGAATGTCATCTATATGTACAACTCAACATTGAAGAACTCGATAATAGTAGGAAATACTACAAATTCAAATTACAGCAACATTCTGGCAAAGGAAGGCACGAACACAATCCAGAATAACATGTTTGAAGGCACATTTGTGGATGGCAACATGGACGGATCGATGACATACGCCGCCTTCACAGATGCTGAGAACGGAGACTACTCATTGTCTGCAAACTCATACTGTATCAATGCGGGAGAAGATGTTGCAGACTCTCTTGATTTGTATGGAAATGCAAGAAAGCAGGGTGATGCTGTTGATATTGGTGCGATAGAGTCGTCACATACGAAAACTCCTGTACTAAAGAGCGGTGAGATTGTATATGTGAAGTCGGGTTCAAATGGAGACGGTACAAGTTGGGAATCTGCGTTCGGTGATATTCCACAGGCAATCTTTGCTGCGTCGGCAGACGGAAAGAAGCATCAGATATGGGTGGCAGCCGGCACATATTACGGAGACACAACGCTTTCAACAGTTGTTAACCTTGCACCTGGCATAAGCCTGTATGGAGGATTCGCAGGAAACGAGAAATCGCTAGCGGCGAGAGACACAGCGAATAATCCTACAATATTGGATGGAAAGAACGCAAGACGTGTCGTCACACAAAACTACGGATTCTCTGATTCTATGGCAGTGGTTGTTGACGGATTCACAATCCAGAACGGATATATGTACAATGGAGGTGGTGCTTATTTGTGTAAGAATACAACTTTGAACAACTGTATTGTTAAAAATTGTCGTGCTATAGAATCAGGTTCTGCAGTATATGCAAATGGTGCTAATGTTACAAATTCTATTGTTTGCTATAATGGAGCTGTTGATTATAATACGAATAGAAATGCAGCTTTGTACTTTGTCGGTGGATTTATCGACAGCTGTATTGTGAAGAATAATTCGGCTTATTATACAAGTGCTTTGCAGGCTGAATCTTCAGTTATTACAAATTCGTTATTTGAAGGAAATGGTAATTGTAATAACCATATAATTACTTTGTCGAAGTCAAGAATGTATGATTGTAAGATGATCAGCAACGTCAACAATACATACAGTAGTGATCAGATAGTTTATCTTTCATCTGGTTCCACTGTTGAAAGATGTTTGATTGATGGAAATGATACTTATCATCAGACAGTGTATCTAACTGGAAGTTCAACAATTTCTAATTCTCAGATTACTAAATGTAGGTCACGTGCTTATTATTTGATTGAAATTCGCGACAATTCAAAGATGATTAATTGTACTGTTGCCGACAATGTCTCTAGTAATCAGACTGTTTATTGTTATAATGCTCCACAGATTTTGAATTCAATTGTTGTAGGCAATAAACGTACAAACAATTCAGAGTCTGTTTATGTCAACGGAGCTACAATCAAATATTCTATGATTGAAGGTGGAGCAAATGGAGAAGGCAATATAGACGGAAGCAAGTCGAGTGCAGCATTTGCAGACGCAGCCAAGGGTGATTATTCACTTTCTGGAACTTCTCTATGTATCAATGCAGGAACTGACGTGGCAGACTCACTTGATTTACGTAAGAATCTAAGAAAGCAAAGTGAGGCTGTTGACATGGGTGCTATAGAGTCGTCATTTACAGAAAGAGCTATGGTTGGTTCGATCATATATGTGAAAGCAGGATCAGACGGATCTGGTTTGAGCTGGGATGATGCACTTGGTGAAATTAATCAGGCGGTAACACTCGCGTCGACAACAGGAAACAGACATGATATTTGGGTGGCGAAAGGAACTTATCTCGGAGACACATCATTGGTGTCTGCAATTTCTCTTTCTGCAGGTGTGAACCTATATGGAGGTTTCGCAGGAACAGAATCTTCATTGGATGAGAGAAGCCCAAAGACGAATGTCACTATTATCGACGGTAGGTATAAGAGAAGATGTATTATCCAAAATTACGATTTTGCTGATTCCTTGGCAATCGTGGTAGATGGATTTACAATTCAGAATGGTTATTTGAGTAACAATAGTGGTGTAAATGCAAAGACGAAGAAGAACACAACTTTCAACAATTGTATTTTTAGAAATGCAAGAACTGGTAACGAGGGTGTTTATGCAGAGAAGTCTATATTCAGAAACTGTCAGTTTATAGAAAATAAAATTCAAGATCTTGAAATCTACGGAGGTGTTGTAGATAGTTGTTCATTCTCAGACAATACGACTACTCAGAGTAATAAGATTGTCTATTTGAATGGATCAAGAATGTCAAATTCTCAGATTTGTGGTATCACAAATGAATATGGAATAATTGATGCAGTAGAGAATTCGGTTATTTCATATTGTAAGATTATGAACAATAAGATAAGGTACTACAATACGGTCTACTTGTCGAACTCGACTTTGGAAAATTCTTTGGTGTGTGGCAATGAGATATATAATAGTGGTTATAGTTATAGCATTATATCTGCTGATTATACATCATTTATCACCAACTCTACTATTGCACATAACAAGACAAGAAACAGTAGTGCGGTAAGTTGCAATTCTTCATCTCCTAAAAAATACACTACTATTGCCAATTCAATAATCTATGGCAATAAGGTGACTGATGTTGTTCTACCACAGGTTGTTACTTCTGATTATATGAAGGTTAAATACTGTGCGTCGGATGGTGATTTGACTGGAGAAAACAACATCAAGTTGGCTACATCAAATAGCGGATCAGATGCATCAAAGAATTATGTATGCTTCATCAATGCTGCTGGAGGTGACTACCGTCTACATGCGACATCTGCTTGTATCGACAAAGGTCTTGACAGTGTGATGACCGCAAAGACAGATATCACCGGAGGTGCAAGAGTCTATGGCAAGGCAATTGATCTTGGAGCAATTGAGTTTGATGGAGAATATGTTCAGATGTTGGATTATAGTCAGGTGGTTTGCTACAACAGCATATCATTAGAAGCAACATTCGATTCTACAATTTCTAAGATAGATTGGAAGATTGATTATGCTGGTAATGTGACTGGATTTGAAACAACATCTGGAACGGGCACAACAATTCCGTCTATGCAACTTCGTACATCAGGAAGTAATATCGACACTTTGACATTGAAGGTAACACCTTATGATAAGTCTGGTGTGGCAGGTGTTCCATTCAACTATAATTATTTTGTATATCCTGATTTCTCTAAGAAGAAGGTTAATTTTTCACGTCCTCAGGTTGCATATGTTGTGAACGAGCAGAACAATACTATGACAATTGAGTGGAACAGATTGATACTTCCTGTTGAGGTTGATAAATATGATTTGTATGTATGGAAGGCTTCTCAGAAAATGCCTTCTACACCAATGGCATCTTTTGTTAAGGATCACAGCAAATATCTATCAGGCCTTGACAACCATACGACATATAAGTATATGGTGAAGGCTGCGATCGCGTGTGACACTGTTTGCTCTGATGTAGACAGCTTCAGAATAGACATACCAGTAAGTTTGGAAGTCAGTGGAAATGTCAATTGTGTGTTTGGTTCAAAGTTGAACGAAACATCTTCGTTGACACGTTACGTGAAGGGATTTGAGTTGACAGACTCAATCACATATACGATTTCCGGAAAAGACGCTGCTGATTTCTCGGCTAAGTTTGAAAATGGTTGGGATAAACTGAATGGTGGTTATCTAAGAATCTACTATACTCCAACTGATGTAAAGAAACAGACGAGTGACGCAGAGATCACAATTAAGTCAGGCAATTCAGGCAAGTACGAAATCACTCTTTATCTTGCTGGAACATTGTCAAACTACTATGTATATGATGCGGTTGTAGATAAGGATGTGTACCATGCTGGAGACACTGTGGATGTGACAGGTATCCTTACTGATGCCTATGGCACTCCAATGGCGGGCAGAACACTTACAATTGAGGCAAATTCAAATGTCGGATTTACACATTCTACGACAGGTGTCACAGATTCAACTGGCCGTGCTGCTGTGAAGTTCCCAACGGAAAAGACAGAATGTGGTACATATACAGTGAAGGTATATGTCGGTTCTAAATCTGAAAATGTCGCTTACGCTAGTTTCGATATACCTGGTATGGCATATACAGGAGGTACAACGAAGTGGACAATCCAAAAAGGTGACACTATTGACGGTACTATTACGATTACAAACAGAAGTTCTGTTGCTCTTCACAATCTTGTGGTTGAGACACGAGAGTTGGCAGATGGTTTGCAAGTAGCGTTTGATACATTGAAACTGCTTAAAGGAGGTGAATCTGCAAGAATTCCGCTCAAAGCTACAGGTACGAAATTGACGGAAGGCAAGATGTATCTTCCAAGTGTGTTCCGCGTATCTTGTGATGAGAACACGACTTGTGATTTCTCAACATATTTCTATTGTGAACAGCCTTATGGTCAGATTAAGGTTTATCCTGCAAATATCAATGAGTATGTGTCGAAGCAGAAACCAAAATATATCAATATAGAGTTGACAAATGCAGGATTTGGTGAGACAGGAGAGATTACATTGTCATTGCCTGATTTTGAAGGATTTAGCGTTCCTGAAAAGACGTTGCCAAGCATCAAGTCTGGTGATACTGTTTATGTTCCGTTGAAACTTGAATATTTTGATGGTGCTCCAATCAATGTGCCATATACAGGTTCGATAGGAGTCAATTGTGCTAATGGAAAATCTACAAGCTTGTCATTCCGAGTTGAATACTCTTCAGAATCAAAGGGTAGCTTGGAGGTAGACGTGGTGGATGAATATTTCTACAACACTGCGGATAAGAAACATTTGAATGGTGCTAAGGTTGTTGTTCGCAACCAGTACAATAATCAAGAGGTGGCATCTGGCTATTCAGATACATCCGGTATTGTAAAATTTGACAGTATTCCAGAAGGTTCTTATTTGTTATGTGTAAAGGCAGACAAGCACTCAGAATATCAGGAGACAATTGAAATTCAGGCTGGTCAGAAATTGGATAAGTTTGTGTTCTTGGCTTATCAGGCAATCACATACACTTGGAATGTGGAGCGAGTTGAGATTGAAGATAAATATGATATCAATCTTGATTTTGAGTATGAGACAAATGTTCCTGCTCCTGTTGTGACATTGTCATTCCCTAATGGAGTTCCAGACAAGAGTAGATTTGAAGTTGGTGTACCAAAGACAGTACGTCTACAGATAACTAACCATGGCTTGATTGCGGCTCATTATGTTAAGTTTGGTATGCCTAGAGTGCCATACTACAGATTCTATGTGCCATACAACTATATAGATTCGTTGCCTGCTAATCATACTGAGTTCGTGCCAGTCACTATTGTTCGTACTGATGATGAGTTTGGCACCGGCAGTTACGTCAGCGGTGGAGGAGACGGAATCCTTCTTGAGGATGAATCGTTTGGAACATCTGAATGTCCAAACGTACATGCTGAGTATTCTTATGTCTGTGGAGTATTGAGACAGTTGTCGGCAGTCAGCCAGAATGCTTGGGGTTGTCCATATTTGGTTCCTTTGACAGGAAATGGAGGTTCTGGAAGTGGCGGATTTGATATTCCTGCTTATGGTGGAGGATCAAACAATGACAACCATGAGCTTGGAAATGTAAAGAATAATCATTATTCAATCAACTTGGATATACCTTGTAATTCTTGTTTGTCAAAAGTTGATCCTTGGGGATGTGCCGGCAGTCTTTTAGGAATGATTCCTATCGTTGGTCCTGTACTTTCATGGGGAACAGATAAGTTGCATGATGCTTTAAAGAAAGATGCGGAAGCAAGAAGAAAGAGACAGAGTTGCGAACTTAAAGACCATATTGACGAGGAAGAAGATCAAAATTGGTTTGAGTCTCTTGATACGCCATTCAATGATTATACATTTGATAAAAATTCTCCAGAGGATTGGAAGAAAAAAACAAATGCAGCTGTGAGTGCCGTATACAATGATAAAAAGCTGTTTGATGTAGATGATGATGATGATGATGATGGTGGTGATGATGACGATGATGATGAGTTCATTTCTGCAAGTATTAGTGATTTGCAGACTGTGTATACAGGTACAAAACTTGTATGTAAGGGTCTTGAGGGAGAATTGGATCCATATGAAGGTGTTGATTTTGTATGGGATCAAGGAAAGGATCTTTTGGATGATGTTAAGGGTAAAATACCTGTTATCAAGCATGTCCCTTGGAGTTGTATTGATATGCTCTGTCAGTTGAATTCTTGTGATGCAGGAAGATATGCAGAAAATTGTGGTAGATATGTATATGATAGAGTGATGGGCAATAACGAGGAGGATGCAGATACTCGTGTTACTGTAACAACAGCGGGAGATACTGTTATGATTGTTGATGGAGAAATCGCGGATATTCATTACTCTGATGGCACACGTCTGAGTGAACAAAATGGACCTAAGGAACCTGCTATCAGTAAGGCAAAGTTTGATATGCAGAATAGCATCTATAAGGTTTCAGACGCAAGGTCTTTGGCCGCACAGGATGCGATCGAGTTTTCTGGTTATTTGCAGTATAGAGGTAATATAATGAAAGAATTGGCTGGTTCGGAAAATCTTCTTTCAGAGAGTGGAATTGTAGATTATTTTGACTATACAATCAAGAATTATTCTCGTAGAAAGAAGATAGATATAGATTCTATCAAAAAATTGCCGTCATTAGATTTGTCTACTACTGAAATGGTAGAAATGGCACAACGTTGGAATGAGACGTTGGTTGCTAATGAAAATGGTGTTTATTCGCCTAATGAGCAATATCCTAATATCATAGACCAGTCTGTGGTTAATGCTTATATGGATAGTATTGTCAATTTCTTCAATTATATGCAATTGAGAAAATTTGGTACTATTAATCAATTGTTGCTTTCTGTTAACAAACAGGTTAACAAACCATCGCAGAAGAGCATTTGTGCAAGTGTTAAACTTCATATTGCTCAGACATTGACAATGACTCGTGAGGCATTCGACGGTACCCTTACAGTCAACAATGGTAATGAGTCTGGAGCTATGGAAGGATTCAAAGTCGTGCTTGAGGTTCGTAATGATAAGGGCGAACTTGCTAATGATTTGTTCCAGATTAATACTCAGAAGTTGACAGGTATTTCTGCAATCGACGGTACTGGTGAGATCGCACCAAAATCAGAAGGAACTGCATTGTTCAGATTCATTCCTGAGAAGGGTGCAGCTCCTACGTCTCCAATTAACTATTCATTCGGTGGATATATCGTATACGTAGATCCATCTTCAGGAGATACAGTAAAGGCAGATCTATTCCCAGTGACATTGACAGTCAATCCAAGTCCAGACTTGCAGATCGACTACTTCATGCAGCGTAATATCCTTAGTGACGATGCATTGACTCTTGATCGTGTAGAACCAAGTGTACCTGCTGCTTTGGGTGTGAGAATCGACAATCAGGGTTATGGTATTGCTAAGAATGTGAAACTTGAGACTGCTCAGCCTGAGATTGTTGACAATGAAAAAGGCTTGTTGATCGATTTCGCTATCATCGGTTCTAGCTTGAATGGTAAGGATTGTGATCTTGGATCTGAAAATATTGACTTCGGTAATATCGAGGCTCACACAGCTAAGACTGGAGTTTGGTGGTTGACAAGTTCATTGCTTGGACACTTCACTAAGTATGAGGCAAGTGTTGTCCATGCTAATAGCTTTGGTAATCCTGAGTTGAGTTTGGTGAAGGGTATTGCTATCCATGAGTTGATAAAGACGGTTGACGCTTATGGTGTGAAAGATGATCGTGTTGTCGACTTCCTTGTGAATGACAAAAAGGATGACAATGATACTCCTGATGCAATATATTATTCTGATGGTGGTAATGACGAGGTTAATCAAGCTCAGCGTGCTACTCTTGATAAGAAGATGGTGACAATGTCCGATACCGTCGTCAAACTTACAGTCACTCCATCTAAGGCTGGTTGGAATTATGCTCAGATGAGTGATCCAGGCGATAACTGTTATGATATTGTAAAGGTTGTCAGAGTGAAGGATAGTGTGGAGATACCATTGAGTAATGTATGGACAACATTCGTCACTCTTCCTGATGGAGAGGAACCAATCTATGTGAACCGTCTTCATTTCTTAGATTACATGACTGCTGTAGGTGAAAATGATTACAATATTTACTATAGTATAAAGAAGAATGTATTGAAGGTTGCCGAGATTTCTGGCGTCCCTACTGGTGTTAATGCCGTTACTTCTCCTGTAGATGCAGTTGTCGTTAAGTTCAATCGCAAGATACAGAATGAAACATTCGATTATAATGACATTGAATTATATTGTCAGGGAGGAGAAAATCTAAGTGATCCTTCGATTACGGTTGTTCAGCAAGATGACTATACTTATTTGGTAGATATCTCATCTAAAACAAATCATTCTGGTTTCTATAAGATAGAGGTTAATGTAAACAACATACTTGACGAGTATGGTAATGCTGGAGATTTTGGCAAGAATGCCACTTGGAGTCAGTTGTTAGAGTTCGGTTCTGTTGTGGATGTTTGGAACAACAATGATAGTATTGTTGTATTTGCGGATAATAACCACATATATGTTAAGTCTGCAAAGTCTGGAACTCTTGATTTCTACGACATTCTTTCAAGATTGATTGTGAAGAATGCTAAGTATGACGAGGGAGTCACTCAAGTTGCTGTTTTGCCTAAGGGTATATATATCGTTAATGGACAAAAGGTGATAGTGAAGTAACGTTGTTATCTTATTTAGATAGATTTAGAAAACCACTTTTCGAAATTTTCGAGAAGTGGTTTTTGTATTCACTAAAGACGAAATGAAAGATGGAAAATCAAATTGATTCTAAAAAAATATTATTGTATTATAGATGAAATCAGTTGTTGTTTTAATCAGCCAATTTTACCTTTGTCGAAAATCATACAATGTTTTTAATTGTATGGGATTTTGAGTGTTTAATTAAAAATGTATTATGGCAACAAATTTTGAATTAATGAAACTTCCGTATGCTGAAGATGCGTTGGAACCTGTTATCAGTCGTCAAACAATTTCTTTCCATTATGGAAAACATTTGCAGGCTTACGTGAACAATTTGAATTCTTTGCTTCCTGGCTCTAGTTTTGAAGGAATGTCTCTCGCTGATATCGTTAAAAAATCAAATGGTGGTGTTTTTAACAATGCTGGTCAGATTCTTAACCATGAACTTTATTTCGGTCAGTTTTGTTCTCCAAAAGCAAACAATGTGCCTGCTGGTGAGATAGCGGCTGCCATTACAAGGAATTTCGGCTCATTTGATGCGTTTAAGGAAGAATTTCAAAAGAAAGGCGCTACTTTGTTTGGCTCAGGTTGGGTGTGGCTGTCTGCTGATGCTGATGGCAAACTAGTCATTACGCAAGAGCCAAACGCATCCAATCCAGCACAACGTGGACTCATCCCACTTCTGACTTTTGATGTTTGGGAACATGCCTATTATTTGGATTATCAGAACCGTCGCCCTGATCATCTTTCTGCTTTATGGTCGATCATTGATTGGAATGTGGTAGAGCAGCGTTACTCTGTTAAGTAATATGGGATAAAATAAAAAACCACAATTGACTCTTCACAGAGTGATTGTGGTTAATATTAAAAAGTATAGCTTTACCTAAAAAATATTATCGGTTATGTGTTTAGTTTTTTCAACCTGATTTTAAAGCTCCTCAAACTTGTTTTCTCCTCTCATCGTATGACGTAGCGCACTTAGAAGCTCCTGAGATTCCTGGACAAGATTCAGAAATACAGTCATGCTCTCTATGTTGAGCTGTTTTGTATGAATGTCATGAATTATACGTTTACGATAATCAGAAAGATTGGACTGTAGCTTGGCAGCATCATTTCTGATTTGAGCAGCGTTATCAATGGTAATAGCCCGATTGATAAGATTTACTATCTCATCACGAATTACAAGAAACTCTTTTATGTATTCGTTAGGCACTGGACTGAAGTTGTTCCCGACATGCTCACGGCAAGGTTCTCCCATTCGCTTCAGACAGTAGACCATCTGGGCAAGAGAATTGATAATGAGGAAATACCAAGTTCCTTTTTCAACACACAGAATCGGGTCGATATGGCGTAGTGCGATTATTTGTTTGCGACGCTGCCTTTTTATTTCTTTGCGTTGGCTTTCTGTCTGGACTGTGGTACGTTTGATAGTACGGTAATCTTCATAGAAGAAAGCAGTTGTAAGTGCTTCGTATTTTTCTGCCACTAATTGAAGATTTTCCTTTGTCGTATATCTTACATGTTTGCGAAGCAGATTCCAGCATACATTTTTGTCTTCACTATGTATGATTTCTGTAAACAACTCATCTGCTTCACTTTTTTTGTTGTTTTTGCTGTATTTGATATTGCTGCGGATTATCAGTGTGACAGCTATGACGATAGCTATGACCATGGACACAAATGATCCAAAGAACAATGCGTTGGTGACGATAAAACATATAATCAGTGCGGCACCTGCAGTTATAAACCATCCTCCTATGACACTTATCACTCCAGTAATGCGGAACACTGCACTTTCTCTACTCCATGCTCGGTCGGCAAGTGAAGTACCCATGGCCACCATGAATGTGACGTAGGTAGTTGACAGAGGAAGCTTCATGCTCGTTCCGATAGCGATGAGTAGTCCGGCAAGTACGAGATTCACGGCTGCACGTATTTGGTCGAAGGCTGCTCCTTGTGGCAACACAGCGTCATTTGAGTTAAAACGTGAATCTATCCATCTGCTCATGGATTTAGGAATAAGATTAGCTATGGCCGATGCTGTCTTTTGTGTGTTGCGTGCCAAAACCCGTGCCACTCCACTTGATCCAAACATCTCGTCGCCTTCATCTTGACGAGATAGGTCAACTGATGTCTTTGTCACATTTTGAGCTTTCTTAGAGAACAATAGCGCGGACACCATTATTATGCCAGCTATTACCAAATAGAAAGTGGGCGTTTGTGCCGAATTCATAAGAGATGTCATCATGAATGTCGATGCATCTCCAGATCCATTTGCCATATAATCGTTATAGGCATCAAGACCTGTGAGTGGCACACCTACAAAGTTCACCAAGTCGTTGCCTGCAAATGCCATTGCCAAAGCAAACGTGCCTAATAATACTACAAACTTCAGTACCGGTATCTTGAACGCACTCAGTATGGTCATGATTACAGAGAAAATGGCGAATCCGCCTCCTAGTATCAGCCATGTGTTGTCGTTGATTGTCTCTTTGATTTCAGGAGTCATTATGCTTGATCCCTTCAATCCGTTGATCAACAGAAACCAAATGATACTTGTTACGGCTATTCCTCCAAATATTCCTATTTTTAATGAAGAACTTACCAAATTTCCCATTTCACCTTCAGAATCAGTCGTTTTGCCGTTTACTCTGTAGGTAAATGTGAAGACGATGCGCGCTATCCATTGTACGATATTTCCGAGTACAAAGGCGATGGCCACGCTTAGAAAAATACCTATTATTACACTGAATGCTTTTTCTGTGTTGATGAGATCACCGAGTGTCAATAACACTCCATTTGAATCTGTAGCCCCACTTATTATCTTGATTATGGCTATGGCAAGTGCTCCACCAAGTAGTTCAAATACCATACTGACAGTCGTGGAGGTCGGCATACCAAGTGTGTTGAACACATCGAGCAGCACTACATCTGTGACCATCACCGCCAGGAACACACACATCACATCATAGAAAGATAAGTGTTGAGGCAACATTATTCCATGTCGTGCGACGTCTATCATGCCGTTGCTCAATGCTGCTCCGGTGAAGATTCCGACTGCCGCTACAAGTAGAATTGTTCGGTATCTTGCTACTTTGGCTCCGACTGCTGAACTCAAAAAATTCACTGCGTCATTGCTTACTCCAACCATTAGATCGAGTGCCGCAAGTCCGATTAGAAATACAACTATTCCTAGAAATAGAATGTCCATATATTTGAAATTTAGAATTTTAATATATATCCGGAATTAACCACATGGCTTGCTTTGTTAAGACCATTGTTTGCTTCCTTTAGGTTTATTATATATGCAATGTACACTATATGGTGACGGCTTATTTTGTAAGTGCTTCCTGTTGATCCACGTATTTCGTCAATATTGAAATGTTTTGCTATATTGTTGAACGTCTCAATAGAGGCAAATGGCTTCCATCTAACATTATTTATTTCCATTTCAGCTTTGAGCCTACAACGTAGATGGTGGTTGCTTGTCGCGTCAATATTGCTTTTTGCCGTCATATATGTATATTGGTATCGTTCGCGTATTGATAGTTTCAGCCATTCTACAACGTTCCATCTCTTTGATAAACCAAGCATCATGCGATGACGGGGCACTATTTCTGAGATTCCATCCACATTTCGATTTTTCAGGTGAATCTCATATCCTGCATTCAATCTGAGTGTTTGGCATATTTTATAACTTCCGTTAACCCCCGCCTGCCAACGGTCGATACTTCTTGTGTTGTCCATCGTGCGAAGTTCAGTATTTATTCCAGCACTCCATTTGTCGCCGATGTCCTTTTCTAAATTCGCATTCAACCATATTCCAAAATCGTTTTCCCTGGGTTGTGCTTTTGCATAACCGATAAAGATAAACGTGAAGAAAAATGCAGGGATATATAAATTCATCCTCTTGCGAATCTTGATTCTTCTTCTATAAACACAGTTTCTCATAACGTTTCAGCAGAGCTCTTTTTTGACTTCTCTTTTGACACTGCGAAGGTATGTGTAATGTGTTACAGATGTATTACACCCATAATACAATGATATTGCTTAAAAATGTGCTTATAAACCATAGTGGAAAAGTTATTTAGAAAATGCAAATTTGATAGTGAGCCCTCCACCTGGAGTGGTGTGTGCGGAGATTGAGCCTCCATGTGCTGTGATGGCATTTTTGACGATGGCAAGACCAAGACCTGTGCCTCCCATTTTGCGTGATCTTCCTTTGTCGACGCGATAGAACCGTTCGAATAGATAAGGAAGATGTTTGGGCTCGACTCCAATTCCGTCGTCTGAGAATGAAAACTCTCCGTCGTTGTACGTTATATTGATTTTAGTGGCTCCTGTCGCATAGAAGATAGTGTTGTCGACAAGGTTGCGGAACACACTGTACAGGACCTCTTCCGGTTCCGTGAGTGGAGACGGAATGATGATTTTGTCAGGCAAACTCACTATACTTTGTATGCCTTTTTCATTTAACTGCAGAGCGGTGTCATCCAATACGTTTTTAATTATCGGCACAATGTCGACATTTGATATTTCCTTTGTGTCTTCGGATGATAACGTAGGCGTCTCCTCCAATCGAGTCAGTTGTGCCATATCCATAAGCAATTTGTTCAGACGTTCACTTTGGGTATAGCAGCGTTCCAAAAAGTGCTGTCGCTTTTCTGCTGACATGTTAGGATTGTCGAGTATGCTCTCTATGTATCCGTGGATGCTCATTGCTGGAGTCTTCAACTCGTGTGCCGCATTTTGGGTTAGCTGACGTTTGATACGGGCTTTGTCCTCCTCGCTATGGCACAGCTTCCAATAGAGTGTTATGATGGTGTGGCTGATGTCTCCCAATTCGTCGTTTGGCAGACGTCGCTCCAGTTCATGGTCCAGCTTTTCTCCGTTTTCTGCCTTGATCGCAAATTCACGCAGATGCTCTATGTGTCTGCTTATTCGGCTTGTGTTCCAATATAGAACAATGACCAGAAGAAACGTAAGGAATATTGTATAGTAGATGTAGGAGTAATCGGTTTGTAAAAATTCAGTCAATTCTGTAGAGTATGGCACAGCTGTACGAATGATGAGATTCTTGAATTTAGTGGCCGAGTAGAAGTATGTCTCATGTGTTGTTTCTGACGTTCGCTTTATGTCATATCCGCTTCCGTGGATCAGTGCTTTTTGCACCTCATGTCGCTTCAGGTGATTAGACAAAGAATCTATTTTATTGTCGTCGTTGTCTTGCAGTACTTTTCCGTTAGTGTCGATGACTGTCACGCGCATCCCTTCGATGCTGTGCGCCTTTGTGTACGCTAAAAAAGTGCTGTCGCATAGAATGCCTTGCTCTCCCAATGATCGCATCGTCTTATAGTTGAACATCTGCAGACGAGTGTTCAGAATGTCTATCTTGTAAACCTTTTCTCTTTGATGCTGGTATATTCCGAAGCAGACGGCAAACAAAATGAAAATGCTGACGATGCTGAAAAATAGGTTTCTCTGAAAGGATTTACTTCTCAAAACAGTAGCCATAGCCTATACGCGTCTTTATTTGTTTGCCATAGCGGCCAATCTTTTTTCTTAGACGGGTGATGTTGACATCCACAGTTCGGTCGAGAACATAAACATCCTGCGGCCAGCAATGAGCCAATATGTCTTCGCGAGAAAACACTTTGCCTGGGTTTTGCAGCAGGAGTGATAAGAGTTCGTATTCAAGTTTGGTGAGAGTCAGCTCTTGCCCGTCCAATGTCACTGTCTTGGATTTTTGAACCAGAGTGATGCCTTCGTAGTATATGTTAGAATTCTCCTCTTTTTGAATGAGAGGGAGAGATGCTCGTCTGAGCACTACTCTGACTCTCGCTTTCACCTCTTTCATGCTCAGAGGTTTTGCTATATAGTCGTCCGCTCCGATGTTTAATCCTTTGACTGTGTTGTCTTCATCATCAAGGGCTGTGATGAATATAATCGGTATGTGTGCTGTGACGGGATTGTCTTTGATCTTTCGTGCCATTTGGAATCCTGTCATTTCTCCCATCATGACGTCTAGAAGAATCAGCGCATATTCTTGTAGGGGAAGCTTGAGTGCCTCCTCCGCTGAATTTGCTGTCACAACCTCATATCCTTCTGTTTCAAGATTGTACTGAAGTAGTTCGCAGATATCCAATTCGTCGTCCACAACAAGAATTTTCATAAGTATATCGAATATGAGTAAGAATATTTGATGTCTTTGCATTGCAAAGATATTGATTTTATTGATATGAAATGTTGGCCGCATGTTACATTGGTATGACAATTTTGTGTCGTTGCTCAATGTCTTGCATTGTAATATTCTATTTAGAATCACTATTAATAGGGGTTTTGCTGAATTGGGAATTGTCATATTTTTGTGTCAAAATATTTAAATCCTTTTCCTAAGCCATACTACACATGTGAATTTTTAACCACATTTTTTTGAAAAAACGGTTGTTCTGGTGAATGACCGTTTTTTGTGAATCCGAATGTTGTCTTATTTTGTAAGTTATGATTATTCTTAATTTTGGGGATTTGACAGCTGATGTTGTAGAAATTTCAAAATGACAATTATTGAGGATTGATTTTTCTACTATTGACAACTAATTTTGCATTTGTAAAGATATTAGCTATAATAGTGGTTGGAAGATAACTCCAATCTAATGCTATGTTTATGTTAGGTTTTGTTTTTGTTTTTTTGCCGGCCAAGCGGATTTTGATTACTCTGCTTGGCTTTTCTTCGTGAAAAATCTATACACATAAATTATTAAAGGGCTCTTTTGTTTGATTGACAAATCATAATTTTAAGTGATTGACAGCTTTTCCTATCCTACTTAATTTTGCATTGTAAATAAAAATAAGAAAATGAAGATTAAGAAAATTGTAGGTCGTGAGATTCTAGACTCACGTGGTAATCCAACTGTAGAGGTGGATGTAATCCTTGAGAATGGTGTGTTAGGACGTGCTGCTGTCCCATCGGGAGCCAGCACAGGTGAGAATGAGGCTCTTGAGCTTAGAGACGGAGATAAGAACAGATATTTGGGTAAGGGAACCCTTAAGGCTGTTGCTAATGTGAACAATGTGATTGCTCCAGCACTTGTGGGTGAATGTGTGTTCCAGCAGCGTGCCATCGACCAGAAAATGCTTGATTTGGATGGTACTCCGACAAAAAGTAAGCTTGGAGCCAACGCCATTTTGGGAGTCTCTTTGGCAGTCGCACAAGCTGCGGCTAAGGCTTTGAACATTCCTTTGTATCGTTACATAGGTGGTGCTAACGCTTACACTTTGCCTGTGCCTATGATGAACATCATAAATGGCGGCGCTCACTCAGACGCTCCAATCGCATTCCAGGAATTTATGATTCGTCCTGTTGGAGCATCAAGTTTGAAGGAGGCAGTCAGAATGGGAGCGGAGGTGTTCCACAATTTGGCTAAACTTCTTAAGAAACGTGGTCTTTCAACTGCAGTGGGCGACGAAGGTGGTTTTGCTCCTAACCTTGATGGAGTGGAGGATGCTCTTGATTCTATCTGTCAGGCTATTAAAGACGCAGGTTATGAGCCAGGAAAAGACGTGAAGATTGCTATGGACTGTGCGGCAAGTGAATTCGCTGTGGTAGAGAACGGTAAGTATTTCTACGACTATAAGCAGCTTAAGAACGGAAAACAGAAAGATCCTAATGGTAAAAAATTGAGTGCTGACGAACAGATCGCTTATTTGGAGCAGTTGATATCTAAGTATCCTATCGATTCTATCGAAGACGGATTGGACGAGAACGATTGGGACAATTGGGTGAAGCTGACAGAGCGTATCGGTGGTCGTTGCCAGTTGGTGGGTGACGATTTGTTCGTTACAAATGTGAAGTTCTTGCAGAAAGGTATTGCGATGGGGGCTGCCAATTCAATCTTGATCAAAGTCAATCAGATTGGTTCTCTTACAGAAACACTTGACGCTATTGAGATGGCTCACCGTCATGGCTACACTACTGTCACTTCTCACCGTTCTGGAGAGACTGAAGACACTACAATCGCAGACATTGCCGTCGCTACTAACTCTGGCCAGATCAAGACAGGATCTCTTTCTCGTACAGACCGTATGGCTAAGTATAATCAGCTTATCCGTATTGAGGAGGAGTTGGGCGGTTCTTCTAAATATGGATATAAGAAAATAAAATAATTTTGCTTTTTCGAATATATTTTGAATATATCATAATGATTCAGAAAGTTGCGTTGCGAAACGCAACTTTTTTGTTTTTCCCAATGATATCATAAAATATGGGTATTGTGGAACATTCACCACACCTGTAATTTTGTGCTCAAAAAAAGTGTTATGCAGCTACAAATCGGAGATATTCAGGAGACGGCATTGGTGACGTTAGCGATTCGTGCTAGTGAAACAGACCGTCCGAATGCCAGAATAAAAGATTACAAGGCAAAGGAGATAATCGAAAAATTAGGTGTTGATGTGAAAAATTATGATCCGTTCATGTCGCATGAGGGGGTGGTGGCTCGTACTATCATGTATAAGAATCAACTTGACGAGCTTATCCAAAAATATCCCGACGCTCTTTGTATAAACCTAGGTTGTGGATTCGACGACAAGTTTGTGCAGGTGGACAATGGCAGGATTATATGGTACGACGTGGATCTGCCTGATATTTTGGACGTGCGACGCAAAATATATCAGGATAGGGAACGATGCGTGATGAAAGAGGGAAATGCTCTTGAATCAGAATGGACTAAAGATTTGCCAGAACGCAATATGACTATTGTTGTGATGGAGGGAGTGCTAGAATATTTTACCAAAGAACAGGTCCAGACTTGTCTGCACATGCTATGCGACTCTTTCAAACATGGCTTTCTTCTGGCTGAATTGCATCATCCTTTTTTAAGCAAAAACTCAAAACATCATGATGCGATCAAACATACAAACGCAACATTTCAATGGGGTACAAAATCAGGAAAGGAATACATTGAATTAGAGCCTCGTTTGAGTCTTTTGTCTGAGCACAGCTATCATGAGGAGATGAAAAAATATTCGATTAGAGGAAAACTTTTTGCTTTTTTCTTTCCCCACCTCAACAACAGACTTGCACTTTTTAAGTGGTAATTGCGGATGTGAGAAAATGGAGCAGTATAATTCGCAGTGGATGCCTGTGGAAAACAGTGTGGAATTGGCTCTTTACAATGTGTCGGACGATAGTTTTATCAAGCGTATACGCAACACGTCGCTTGGCTATTGTTGTCCGTCTCGTCCTATTGACAATCAATCAATATTTGTTGATGAAAACGGTGATATGTACATCAATTGTGTCGGCTCTTTTGGATACATTCCAGGCTTGGATGCTGGTATAGCTCGAATCAAAAAGGGTGAGACAGAAATCGATGAAAACTATAAATTCAATCTGAACAGTGCGACGGTGGACGGCTTACCTTGTAGCCTTAATATGATTGGAAAATGCCAATATACATCGGACGGAATTATGTATGGCTATGGTTATGCTATTGGGCTTGATCCTGAGAACACTAATACATACACTGCACGTACGGGTGTGCCAGTGGTAGTGGATCTTAATAAGAAGACTGTGAAGGTAATCAAGGGGCTTCCTCTTACTAACGGACATGGTATGGCTATGGGAATTCATAAAGGTAAGATTGTTTATGGTTCTGCCAACGACTCATATAATGGATTCTGCACTTATGATCCTGTGACTGGAGACATTGAGACGAAGGCAATTACTGTCACTGGATTCCCTTCGTTCTTCTACAGCTTTGAGAAATAATCTCTCATAATTATTTATGTTGAAAAAAAAGGACGCATCACAAATAAAGTGGTGCGTCCCTTTGAATTTTATGCTTGAAATTGTTTAGTAGCCCAAAATCTTCAGCATCGACTTGTAGCTCTGCTCTTTAGCGAACAGCTTGGTCGTGTATTCTCCGTTCTCGTCGCGGTCGATCACCACGATCTTTGGAGCTGGAATCAAACAGTGCTTTATTCCACCGTATCCGCTCAACGCCTCCTGATATGCTCCCATGTTGAAGAATCCGACGAATAGCTCATCCACGTCTTTCATCTTAGGAAGGAAAATGGCGTTTGAGTGAACCTCTGCGTTGTAGAAATCCTCGCTGTCGCAAGTCAAACCTCCGAGATGGACACGCTCATATTCCTTGTCCCAGTTGTTGATTGCAAGGAATGGAAAACGTTGGTTGATAGCCCATGTGTCTGGCATGGTAGTGATGAATGAACTGTCGATCATATTCCATTTCTCTCGGTCGTTCTGTTGCTTTTGGTTGACGATGGAGTAGAGGATAGCTCCGCTTTCTCCGACAGTGTATGAACCGAACTCTGTGAATAGGTTTGGCTCAGGCACTCCAGCCTGACGACATGCATTCTGTACTTGAGTCACGATCTCCTCTATCATATACTCATATTCGTAGGAGAAGTCCATGTGTGTCTGGATTGGAAGTCCACCACCGATATTCAGACTGTCCAGCTCTGGACATACTTTCTTCAACTCGATATACATGTTGACACCTTTGTTCAACTCATTCCAGTAGTATGAAGTGTCGCGGATACCGGTGTTGATGAAGAAGTGTAGCATTTTAAGCTTCACCTGCGGATTGTTCTGGATCTTCTGCTTGTAGTAAGGAATCAAATCACTGTATCTGATTCCAAGACGGGATGTATAGAAGTCGAATTTAGGCTCTTCCTCACTCGCCATACGCATGCCCACCTGGATTGGCTTGTCGAATCCATCAAGCAAAAGATCAAGCTCAAATTTATTGTCGAGGATCGGAATGACGTTGGTGAAACCATCATTGATGATCCTTTGAATGTTCTCAACATACTGAGGACGCTTGAATCCGTTGCAAAGAATGAACCTGTCTTTAGGCAAATGACCTTGCTCGGCAAGTGCTTCAAGAAGGAATATATCAAATGCGGATGATGTCTCAAGGTTGACACCCTGTTTAAGCACCGTCTCCATCACAAAAGAGAAATGAGAACTTTTGGTACAGTAACAATAGTTGTATGTGCCTTGATAATCAACCTTTGCCATAGCAACATTGAACATTCTGCGAGCGTGCTGAATGTGGTTTGCGATTGCCGGAAGATATGAAATTCTCAACGGAGTGCCGTACTGTTTGATTATATCCATTAGAGGAATACCATGCCATTGAAGCTGGTTGTCCTCCACATTGAACTCTTCGTTAGGAAACTCAAACGACTGCTCAATCAAATCAATGTACTTGTTTTTCATCTCTTTTGTCTTTACTAATAAAAATTTAACTCACTTGGATTGATGAAAATTTCCAGATTCAACTCACTTGAATTGTACCTGTTTCTTGAAATTCGCTGCAAATTTATAAGCATTTTTCGATTTTTGTCCCTTTGGACCGATAAATCATATCAATATTTTGTAATTTTGAATAAATTCTAAATGATTTACATATGTCGTTCACTATCAATTTTGGAAAATGCGGATTGCGTAGTTTTGACAAACCCGTTGTGATGGGAATACTGAATGCCACACCTGATTCGTTTTATGCAGGTAGTAGGGCAAACAGTGATTCGGAAATATTACATAGAGCTGAACAGATGATAACTGAGGGGGCTCAAATGATTGATATCGGTGGCTTTAGCACACGTCCAGGTGCTGTCGAGGTAAGTGAGACGGAGGAGTTGGATAGAGTCTGCAATGCGGTGTCTCTAGTCAGAAAACAATTCCATGATATCATCATTTCTGTAGATACATTCAGGTCTTCTGTGGCGAAAGAGTCTGTCGTTTCTTGTGGAGCCGACGTGATAAACGACATTTCTGCAGGGGCTTTGGATGGTAATCTGTTTGCGACGGTGGCTGAACTTGGAGTGCCATATATATTGATGCATAGTTTGGGAAACAGTGTCTCGGCACAGCAGTTGGAGTATGCCTACTCTGATTTCATGGGCGATGTGATCAAGTTTTTTGCTGATAAGATAGACCAGTTGCGTCTGCTTGGTGTGAAAGATATCATTGTTGATCCTGGATTTGGATTTTCCAAGACGATGGATCAGAATTATAAATTGTTGGCAAATTTGAAGAGTTTTGAGATTTTCAAATTGCCTGTTTTAGTGGGAGTCTCACGTAAGAGAATGGCTTGGCAGGTGGCTGAAACCACAATTGAAGAGAGCCTGAATGCCACGACAGCAATCAACACACTTGCGTTAGCTTCTGGCATGACTGATATTTTGCGCGTCCACGATGTGAAGGCGGCGGTTGAGGCAGTGAAAATCTGGGAAAAAATGCTAAATTCAAAATGCTAAATTCTAAATTACGAATTACGCATTATAAATTACGAATTATGATTTCATAGGCATGGTTTATCGACTGTGCCTTTTTTGTCGCTTTCTTTATCATTTCTTCTCCCTGGTTGGCGAAGAGGTCGGGATGGTATCTTTTCAGAAGTTTCTTTTTCTGGTTTTTGATTTCGTCTATGCTTGCCGACGGATCTATTCCCAATACGGAGTAAGCTTTTTGCAGTTCAGGAGACAGATTTGAGTGGTTTGTCTTTCTGCTGTTTGAGTAGTTGGTGTTGCTGTTCTCTTTTCTCTTTTTTTCAAATTCCTTCTCAGCTTTTCTTTCAGCCTCATCTTCAAACCATTTGTTGCGACGCTTCTCAAACTCTTTGTAGTCGCCGAATTTGCCAGCCTTCATACGTTGCCAGAACATCGTTTCAATTTTATTGCAAGTGGTGTACGGCAATCCCATGGCTTTGCCGATGATAGAGATGAGTTTTTGCTGGTCGAGTGTAGCCTGACCATCGGCGTATGCAAGCGACCACATGCAGATAAGAATCTCTTTTTTATATTGAAAATCGTAGTATTTTAATTTGTCTGATACTTTTTTCTGCAGCCCTTTTACCTTTATCTGTTCTTTGGGGTTTATCCTACTAGCAAAATGATCTGTTCTGGTATTCGCAGCTGAACCGTCAATTTTTTTGAATGTTTTTAATGCATATTCACGCATCCTCTCTTTTACACCGTCGCCTAAGACATGCAAATCTGGGGTCAGTTTCACAACTGCAATGAACACGTCCACTACCACATCTTCGAAATAGAATGTGGAACTTTGGAAATTCGAGAAACTTTGAGCTTTCGAAGATTCTTCATAAGAATCGTTGGTGTCTGACTTAATGGTATCCTTTAAGTAAATATATAATCCGAATATTATTAGGGCAATTAATAGAGCAGCCATTTCGTCTCTGTTTTGCTATTTTATACTCTAAATAAATATCGTCTTATTTCACACCTTTGTCTTTTAGCCATTTAGCACAATCCTCGTCTCCAAGGTCGGCTGCACGCTTCATGCATTCGATCTGCTTGTCTTGTTTTCCCATCTCACCGTAAGCGTTGGCTATTTTGATGAATGCACTGATGTCGTAAGGAGTAAGCTCAACCACTTTTGTGAAACAGCTTTCTGCCTTATCTTTCAAGTTGCGGTGAAGGAAAGAGATACCAAGGTTGTAGTGAGCTCGGGCATAACGTGGATTCACTTCGATCGCTTTCTGATAACAGTCGATGGCATGATCCTCGTCGCCAAGATTGCTATACGACACACCCATGTTGCAGTATGCTTTCTCGTAGTATGGGTTGATTTTCACTGTTTTGGCATAACACTGTATGGCGGCAGTCTCGTCGTCCATTTGGGAATAAATGTTTCCGAGATTGTAGTGAGAACCAGCGTCGTCGGGATTGATTTTGATTGCCGACTCATAACATTTTACAGCATTCTCCAAGTCGCCAAGAGTGGAGTATGCCATAGCGAGGTTGTGCAACGTTGCGGCATCATTTGGATCAAGCTTCACTGCTCTTTTATAGGCTCCAACAGCCTCCACGGTCTCACCTTGGCTGTTGTATGCGTTTCCAAGATTAAAATAGATGGATGCGTCTACAAGTCCGTTTTCAATGGCTGCGTTGAAGCATTTTATCGCGTCGCCATACATTCCGCTATTCGAATACGCGTTACCCATATTATAATATATGTATGCGTTACCCGGACTCAAATTCAAAGCTTTTTTATATGAATTTATCGCATCTCCATATTTTCCTGCGGTGTAATTGTCGTTACCTTGCATAAAGAATGAGTCCGCTGAATCTTCAGCAAACGCAATGGTGGCGAAATTCGTCGCCAATAACACAATAATGGATAAAAATAAGTTCTTTCTCATATCTACAAAAATATAATATTTTGCAGATTGAAACAATTATTTGAGATTTTTTTGCATTTTTTCCTTAAGATCCCTGACAAAAATATTGGTATATTTTACGGCACCTTCATTCCATAGATGTCTGTTGTCGTAGAATAATTCTGGGGAATTTGAGAATAATCCTTTGGTATGGTAGTCAAACAACCACAGATTGTTCTCTTTAGCCCAATCGTGGAGAAAAGAGTAAGTGGTCGTTTCTGCTTTGTCGTAGCATGGTGAAATCATACAGAATAAAAATATTCCGTTGTCTTTACATTTTTTTGCGAATGCATTCAGATAATGCACTTTAAGGGTGTCTATTATATATGTAGACGACATTGTGCCGATAGTTTCTGGAGCGACGGATGGCTTGTCTTTTTTCAAATAACCTTTTTCTGCGGATTTTCCATAGGGTACGGCATATCCGGCTAAGTCTGCCATGATTTTTGCGTTATATCTGTATAGGTGAGAGAGTTGATACTTCCAGTATGTCCCTGCTTTACGGAAAATTTCATCCACATCTTCATCATATCCGATATATGGCGCAAGATAGGTCAGCGTGTTGAATGGATCCGGTATTTGTGCAAAGTCATAAACACTCAGTTCCAAACCAATGTATTGTGGAGTGTGGTGCGACTGTTGGCAATGCCTCAACAATAGACATAACGCAGCATAATGAGAATATATATTGCCACTGGCATCTATACCTCCATTGTAAACAGATATGCCGAGAGAGTCTGCCATTATTGATGATACATAATGAGCCTCACAGCGTGATGTGCCCATCAATACCATTTCGTCTTCACATTTGGAAAACAGATATCTGTATTTAAATGCTGTTATTCCATCTGAATGTTCATGGATTGCCGAGCATACATTGCTTCCTATCCTGTCTGCAATGAAACAGCCGGCTATCACAGCTAATATCAACACTATAACTTTTTTCATCAGAACTGGAAATAAATGAATTGATCGCCATTCAACACGCCAAACAACATTATGAATGAGATAGTCAATACAATGAATGCATAACGTACTGAATGTCGCAGCCATATGTTATGAATGGATGATACATGGAAACCTTTTTCGTATATAATCTCTTGCATTGCCAAAATAAAAAGAACAAATGCAATTATTATTATGTGAGCCCAGACAATGTATGGCTTGCCAAAATCAGTGAAAATTCCGCTGATGATTGTCAGCGCGTCTGTGAGAGTATCCGCACGGAAGAATATCCACAGGAAACAGACAATAATGAATGTGGTCGTGACGCGAATATAATATAGCAGTTTGTTTTGTGGAGCTTTGGCAATTCCAAGCGTTCTTTCCACACACATCGCTATACCATGCAGTCCTCCCCAAACGACAAAATTCATGGATGCTCCATGCCATAATCCGCTCAACAGCATCGTCGCCATAAGATTCATGTTGCGACGGATGCCCGAACAACGACTGCCTCCCAATGGAATATATACGTAGTCGCGAAACCACGATGACAGTGAAATGTGCCATCTGTGCCAAAATTCTGTTATGCTGGTTGACAGATATGGACGGTTGAAATTGTCACACATATTATATCCGAGCATTTTTGCAGATCCAATGGCAATAAGTGAATAGCCGAAGAAATCACCGTAAATCTGGAATGTGAAGCAAATGGATGCGAGAAGATAACTGGCTCCGTTGTGCTGGGATATATTGTTGAATATTGAGTCGACATATATCGCGCATCTGTCCGCAAGACCCAGCTTAAGAAAGAATCCGAACAAGATGATCATCAGACCGTTGCGGAAATTTTCGTAAGAAAATATTTTTTCTTCTTTGAATTGAGGCAACAAATGAGATGCCCTTTCGATAGGACCTGCCACAAGTTGTGGAAAAAATGAAATGAATAGAGCGAAAACACCAAGATTGTTTTCAGACTTTATGTCTCGACGGTATACATCAATAGAATAGCCTATCGCTTGGAATGTATAGAATGATATTCCGACCGGCAACAGCAATCCTAGTTTAACTGGTACGATTTGTATGGATAAAAGATTTGTGAGATCAGCCAAAATCGACATCAGAAAATCGTAATACTTGAAAGTAAAAAGTATTGAGAGATTAAGTGTCACAGATAAAGAGAGCAGTATTTTCCTGATTTTTTGGAATTTACCATTCATCATGGTAGCCAACTTCCAAGTGGAGATGGTGGTGAAAATGATCAGAATCGCATATAGTGCATTCCAACACATATAAAAATAGTAGCTGGCGATGAGCAACAGCCAGTTACGCCATTTGTGTGGCATTGCCCAGTATAATAGGAATATAATGGGAAGGAATATTATATATTGAATGGAATTGAATATCATCTATATGAATTTCTAAAAGAGCATCTCTTTGATTGCATAGAATATAATGGGCACCAGCAGCGACGGGAGAAGATTCACCGTCTTACAATCTTTTATGCCAAGAATGCTCAGTCCGGAGCATAGAATCAACACACCGCCGACTATGGTCAGTTCGGTTCTCATTGGATCAGGCATTCCGTCGCCACAGAAATATCCGAGGCTATAGAAAATGCTTTGCCAGCAGAAGAGCATTGGCGCGGCAAGAAGCATTATCCATCCGTAAGACGCTGCAAGCACCGCTGAAGTCACGAGGTCCAGCGTCGCATTGGTATATAAAAATGTGTTGGCAGACTCGCCTAAAGCCCATCCGTGGGAAGGGGAGAGGGCGGAAAGCACTGGTCCGACAATGCTGAACGTGCCTATCGCATAAAGCAGAAATCCGGTCATGAGACCCTGCAGGGCATTCTTTTCATTGCCGGATTTTTCGTTTAATCTTGCATTTGCTCTGTCTATTTCCCCTTGAAAGTCCAACCATGTGCCGACGACGCCTCCGATTGCGAGGCTGGCTATAAACAGCACAGGATACTCACTCTTCGGCATGTTTGGAATGACAGCGTTCATTCCGAGCACGAGACATGCGAGTCCGAGAGCGTTGAAAAGTGCAGACTTATATTTCTCTTTTATTCCGGTGCCAAAAGAAGCACCCAGAGCACCACCAATGAGAATTGTGGTGGCGTTAACAATTGATCCGAGCATTTGATGTAAATTTGTGGCAAAAGTAGTCAAAATAAGTTGTTTGCCATTATTGAATTGATAAAATTTGAAGAGGAAGCCAAATTATAATTGATGGAATTTAATAAGGCAGAAGTTGGGTTTATGGACGAGGAATGCAAAGGGCGGAACGCCCTTGCCCCATTCCCTTTCGAGCGAGCCGTAAGGCGAGCGAGAATAAACGAAGTCAAATTTCAGGTTCGTAGAAGAAAGTCATAATGCAATGTTGTTGTGTTGATTTATTTGCGAAATGTGAATTGTTTGGTCAAAAATCGTTCGCGTTGTATAAAAAATCGAAGAAATTGTGTAAAGAATAGCACTTTTCATACTAAAATAATTGCCATATAACGAAATTGTGTTACTTTTGCAACCGTTTTTAAATACTCAATAATTGTGTCGAATATTTAAGCTTAGTCTTTTGTAATTCGATATGATTGGAAAGGTAATTTAATGTGATAATAAAAATCAAAAATGCATAGATATTATTTGCAGCTTTTAGTTGCTTTGGTTAGTTGTGTGAGTTTGACTCAAAAGGCATGGTGTGAGACAACAGTGGACGAAGAGCCGTCGACACCGCCTGAAAAAGGTAAGTTTTATCAAACTCATGTGTTTGGAGAGAGACCTAGAGGGTGTTCTGTAGTATATTCTGCAGACGCCAGTGCCATGTCGTCTACATGGAAAAGCTCGGATTTCAGACTATTAAACGACGTCTATACCACAGGCGCATATTTTGAGAATAAAATTTATTCCGCGGAGAGCCCTACAATCCATATCCCTACAGTCACTTATAGCGACCGTCTGTTTGTCTGCCTTGAAGAGATGTTCGAGGTGGAGAACTTTTATGATTATGTGTCTGTTGAAGCAAGTACTGATTTTGGTAAGACATGGAATAAGATATATGGAAGATCTGGATATACGGATGGATTAGTATACGACTATACAGAGATCGTTGGATATAGCAATAAGGATGTTAAATTCAGATTAAATTTGGTCTCTGATTCCTCTTATACTGCATCTGGATTCAGCCTTAAAAATTTTGAGATACTGTTGTGGCAATATGATAATTATGTAATTACGTCTCAGTTAAGAGGGTTGGATATAGATCCAGATAAAGAAAAAGTGGTAGATGTTGACATAAAAACACCAACATTAAAAGAATTAGAAATTCAAGATGTCATTTGGGAAGATCAGAATGAAGGAGTCATTTCGTTCAGAGCAGAGGATCAACAAGGTAATTTTGTTCCGGGAACTAAAATAAATAGAAATGATATAAATGTCGTAATAAAGAATGAAAGCAAAACCGATACAATGACTGCAGATTGTTTTTCATGGACGAATGTTGAACGTAGATTGGATGTCGCATTGGTGGTGGATTTTAGCGGTAGTATGAGTACACCAATAACAAATATGAAAAATAATTTGATAAAAATGTGTAAAGACCTTGATCAAAAATATGATGCGATGTTCTCATTGGCTAGGTTTGGTTTTACTCATTCTAATTTGCTAGAGAATAATTTTATTATATGTGAAAAAGAAAATAAAAAGTTATATGATGCCCAAACGTTAGAAAGTATTATAGAAAATCTGCATACTGGAGGTGGCAGTGAGCATGTATATCATGCAATTGATGAGATGTCAAAACAGACATTCTATAGAGCGAATACAACTAAGATAATGATTGTCTTATATAATATGGATAAAAATTGGTGTGGTTGTATGAATGTGGGTTCTTGTCCTCAGGATGATGATAGTAAGATCTTTAACAAACGAACTTATTCGGAAAATGGTAAAAAAAAATATTATAGTTGTGATGATGATAGAATAGAGACTTATTATGATAAAGATCAAATAAAAAAAGCAGTGAACGGTTTTACTGTATTTGGAATATTAAAAGATGATTATGGTATGGGGCTTTTGGGTGATGATTATTTTGGACATTTCTGTACTAATGCGTGGTCATATGATGAAACAAACGATAATTTTAGTCCTATTTTTAAAGAGATTGGAGACATCTTATCAGAAAGGAATTATTTGAAAATATCGCCTGAATGTATGGACGCCGTGAATTTGGAATGTGGAAAAGAGTATGAAGTGTCGATAGTGATAACACCGAATAAAAATGAAAATGATAAGAAATCTGATATCGATACTACTAAATACTCATATTCAGGGTATATAATTAGAAGTGACGAAACAAAGAATTTAGATTATGGATGTATAAATAATGAAAATGAAAATTTAACAATTCATTTTTCTGAAGATTTAGGATGTGATAATAAAGCAAATGGAAATCCTGTTGTTTATTATGGATATGGTAATGCTTTAGACAAAAAGTTAGATTCAACCAAAATAAAGAAAGAAAATGGTGCGTATTCCGCTGAAATACCTTTACAAAAAGGAATAAGCAGAATCAATTATAGAATTGAACAAGCCATGTCTGATGGAAAGCCTACAATTGTGTCACCAAATCAATATAGTATATTGAATCCATATTGGACGGTTTTTGTTTGTGGAAATAATTCCAAAGTCATCTCTATTGATAAACCTGTTTTTTCAAAGTGTGATAAAAAGGAGCGTTATGAATTTTCTGTAGAGACAAAATTAAAAGTCCCTGAAGGTTCTGATATAAGAACTTATGATTTGAAAAATTATGCTATGTATTTGTTCTACTCATTTGAAAATAAAACTAAAACACATATTTCAGAGTGGAGTAATGTGGAGTTGAAAACCTCAGATGGAGTAATTTATTTTGCTGATCAATTGCTTTGTGCTGATGATAAGGCAGACAGAATGAATTATTTTGTGGTTTTCCGTGATACGGTAAACAAAATAGAAATTCCTTATGGAAATGGAAATGATGATTTTAAGACAGTGATGTTTTCAGATATTAAATCAGGTCCATGTTTTGATATTTGTAATAATATAAGTTTGTCCTCTCCTGTTTTGACTGAAGGTGATGATATTTTGAAATTTGATATTTATCATAAATCTTCAAATGTTAAAGTCATTCTTTGTGATACTATGGGAAATGAGATCAAAAGTGCAGAGATTTCAACTGTAAATCTAAACTTGGATGAATCGCAAGAAGTATCTCTTATTTCTCTATTAGATTTACGAAAGCTAGAATTGAAATATACAGTGCCATATATTTTGGTATTGAAAATTGATGAGAAGGTGAATTTTATGTATGTTTATTTAGGAAGAAAAAAGGAACAAAATTGATATGAAAAGGATATTTATATTTTTTATCTCGTTTTTTTCTTTGGTATGTGCAAATGCAATTCCAGAGGTGAAGGTTTATTCAAATGGTGATTATGGATTGTCGTTTGATGGAACTATTCCATTGAATAATTCGACGGAGTCAATACCGGAGCGTTCTATAGTTGATGAAGATGGAAATCTATATATGTCGGCATTTTATAAGGGTGGAGTGTTGCCTAATGGAGATATATTGCCTTCATCACCCACAGATGCTGTGCTAAAATTCTCTTCCAGTGGAGAGTGTGTTTGGGCGAAGGCAGTGAAAAATGTAAGAAAATTAATGGAGTTTGATGATCATTTGTTGCTTGCTGTTTCTGTGTCTCAAGGTGAAGTTTTTGTATATGATGGGGTATCAAGAAAGATATCTGGTAATTTTTCGGTTTTTTTGTTGAAAATCAGTAAGGAAAATGGAAAACTATTGAAAGAGATTGAAATAGAGATGGATAATGTCGAGTCAAGTGGACAGGGTTCATTCCCATTTGCTCTTTCAAACTATTGTGGAATGTCTGTGTCGGCAGATGGAGATCTTTGGTTTATATTGGATGTGAAGCCGGAATTTAAGAGATTGAATGAACAAACTCCGGTCACTATAAAAAGATTTGGAGACAATGATAAATGTTTTGTAAGATTGTCGTCTGATTTGGAATTCAAGCAAGCATTTGGTATAGGCTCAGATGCAGACGATGAAATGGATTTTTTTAAGGGCGAGAGTCCACGCTTGGTTCAGAATTTGATATTTGTTGGTGATACGTTGTTCTGTCATATACCTTTTGGCGGTGATGAAATGAATATTAGTTTTGATGAGTCTAATCCTGTTATAGTCAAAAAGAAGACAGGATGGAGATGTGTCGCTTCTGCTGCTTTATGCAAGTATTTGTTGAAAGATGATAAGTTAGAGTTGTTGAATTACAGAGTTATAAATGAAAATGATAATCAGGCTAAACGTTTTTTTGTCAATTCAAAAAATCAGGTGATAGTTTCTGTCCCTTATGTTATTTGGGATAAAGGAGAAGAGACTTATTATATGCTTAATCCTGATTTGTCTTTTCGAGAGTTGGAAAGCTATCCTTACAATACCGCAAGAAATTGTGGCAGTCAAAAATCTTTTAGATTTGATAAAAATTTCAATATTTTGAGATTTGAGGATTATGATTTCATAGAACGTAAATATTCGTCAGATTTGGAAGAGCTTCCAAATCCAGGAGATAATTCATTCAGATGTGCTAAGTATGATATTAATGAGAACTTGCATTGGGTGTTTGATTTCCCTTCATTAGATGATTATCCATATACTCCTGAATGTAATGCAGATCCAGAACGAGGTTTCCTTTATCTATGTTTTTATGCAAATGTCAATGTTGATATCGATATGTCTGAAGCGATTAATGAGAAAAATAACGAGCGTGTCATCGCCCGTTACATCGAGACATACCGAATCAAGACATCGTCGGAGCATGTGTCGATTGTGGTGAACGATGGCAATGATATGGTGCGTCACGGATCAGATGCGGAGGTGGTGATCTCTGCGGAGAAGGGATACCATGTAGAAAGCGTCAAGACATCCAAGGGTGAGAATGTGGAGGTCTCTTGGAACGGTCGCTGCTCAATCAAGAATGTGACTGAACCGGTTGAACTTATTATAACAACTGGTTTGGGAGAAAATTCCGTCGATCAGACAGATGCGGTAGCATTGAGTGTATATCCAAACCCAGTAAAGGATCTTTTGAATGTTGATGATGCGGACGACGCTTCATTCGAAATCATTGATCTTTCTGGCAACATCGTTTGCTCGGGTGTTGTCAATGATGGCAAGATCGTCACATCAGAATTATCAGAAGGAGTGTATGTGCTGACAATCAATAAGGAAATTGGCGCATACTCAACAAAAATTGTTAAAAAATAAAATGAAATAAAATGAAGAATAGAATTTGTTTGATGGCTGTTGTTGGTGCTGTCATTAAATCTTTTTTGCCACTATATGCGGAAAACAAAACTGGATTGCAAACTCCATACGTATGGATGCGCACGTCATCTGTGAGCAGCGACCCAGACAATAATTATTTCTGGAAGGATCTGAATGGAAACAATGTCAAATTGAATCTCAATGAGCAGGAGCGCGTGAATGGCAGATCTGATATTTATACTTACAATTTCTATCCTTCATTTCCGTTTACAGACGATGCCAACTCCTTGCTGAGGATTGAAGGCACGGGATTGCAGAAAGCGACGGTGATCGGTGTGTATGGATACTCTTCCGAGGACGACCACACTGAGGATGGATTCGTTTTGAATATGTCAAATGGCACGGATGATGACGAGACTGTGATTACAAAAGCTAATGTGATCCATCCGTCGTCTTCTTCTCGCAAATCGTTCGGCTACAAGGATAGAAACCTTAAGGCTGCGAATAAAGATGAGCAGCAGAAGTCTCTTCGAATCATGTCGTACACAAAGAGCACTAATCCACGTCAAACAGTAGCGTCGACTTTCAATAATATAAGTATCGGAGGACAATATGTCGACGGAGTGACATCGAAGGTAGGCTCGTTTGATTCGGAGACATTTAAGGACGCGGAAAAAGCGAAGAGAAATATGAGCGTGCCTGAATTGCTTGTATACGACAAGGCTTTGACAAATGAAGCAAGACTGGAGGCTGAAACATACCTTGCTTTGAAGTATGGTATCACTTTGGATGTGGACTATACTCTGGATGAAGAGTATGGAAATAAGGGTGTGGTATGGAAAAAAGACAATTATGCAAGAGTGTGTGGCTATGGAAGAATGGACAGCTATAATTTCATTCAGCCATGGACCACTACATCAGAGAGAGAGACTCCGCTTTATTTGAAAGACACCTATTATAAAAACAGTTTTTACAACAAGTCGGCAAACGAGAATCTTCTCGTCGCTGGACGATATGGAGAGTTTGGAGATAAAACTCTTATCATGTTCGCAGACAATAAATCCCAGATTAAATTTGAAGAGAGTGAAGAGAAAACACTGGCTGCAACATCTGAAAGTGCAGTCAATTTTGAGCAGACAGGTGAGGAGCCACAGAAGTATATTCCACTTAAACGAATCTGGAAATTGAAGAATTTGAGTCAAGAATATTCAGATGGCGAACATGTGAGTATCGAATTGCCGGAGAATGAGGGTGAGGTCGAGGAGAAGTTTGCTGGATCTTACAATATCAAAGTGAAAGAGGGAGCGAATGTCACAATCGATAATATGCCAGCATTTGTGAACAAAGGTGAGATATCATGGGTGTCGGGAGCGTTGAATGGCGACGTGACAGTGACATTGGGCGGGCAGGTCTTCAAATTTGCTGCCAGTGGCAATATCAGTGTCAACGGTAATGATGTGAATGTCAGCTACAAAAGAAAAGATTTGATTGACGTTGTGAAGAAAGGAAGCGTATTGTATGTCCGCAAGAATGGAGAAATCATTCCGTCTACTCGTGTCGAACAAAATCAGACACCTGCGGAGTGGACAATGGAGATTGCGTCGAAGGGAAAAGCTGTTGAGCTGAACGAGTTTCACGTCATGTCGGATAATGTGAACAACGACTATATGGAGTTGTGTTATGGCATGGTGGAATCAATGAATCTATATACCAATGGCAAAATCTATCTTTTGATGAGCGACAAGGAAGATTTCCAAGACGAGGAGGCGAATTTGCGAATCTATAGGATGACGTCGAAAGACAAAACTCGTTCCAAAGTGCTGTTTGAAAACTTGGATTGGAAGACAGGAGGCGAATTCACATATTTTACTTTTGCTGTCTCTGGTGATCCAGAAGAGGAAGAGATTGAGGTTAATAAAGATCCTGTTGTAACGGTGACGAGGTCTGCTTGTTATTCTCAAGGAAGCATTATGATTACATTCCCGGATAAAGATACGTATGCTTATACATTGATCGGACCTGAAAAAAATGCGGTTAGGAGTTCAAATGAACAACTAATTAGTGAATCACATGAAATAAAAAATTTATGGGAAGGCACCTTTAAATTATATACTGCACCATTTGATGGTGTCTATAAATTTAATATTGTAGAAAAAGATGGAGTAAAACCTGTGAACAATGAAAAAATTTCATTTAAGTCACATTTCAATGAAAAGTCACAACTGAGTGCTACTTGGACTGTTGGAGATGCACAAGCATACAGTTTGTCTGGTTTCACAAGAGATTTTGATAATATAAATATCTTCTGTGGAGTCAAGATTGAGGATGGTAAGATTTACAAGGTTGAGAATGGCGTTGTCACAGGTGAAGGCATGTCTATAAACAATGGAGATGAAGTTAAGGTTGTCGGAAACGATCAATTGCAAGCGAAGGTGTATGTGCAAAATGAATTTGCTTTCGATATTATTCATAATGAGTACGGTAATCTATATTGGGCAGTAGAGACGGCAGATGGAAAAACAGTAAAAAATCTTTCTTTGGAACAAATCTCTATCAATGGATGGGCTCCAGTTGTAGAAAATGTACATACTCAGAATTTTGTTGATAGTGAACATTTGTCATTCCAAGAGGTTGGCTTGTATGAAGAAGAATTTGAACTGGTGTGTGAAGAAGGAAAAGGCACAAATAATCGTGGCGTGGAAAATCTTGCAGTGCAATCGTCTACGAATGGAACACACAAGGTGAATCTTGTGTTGACATTGCCAAGTGAGTATAAGGATAAAGAGGTGTATGTTGTAAGTCCTAGCGGATCATCAGTTCCAGTTGATGTGGATTATGTTAAAACAGAAGATGGTTCGGATGAGTTCCAGAAACAGTTGACTATTCCTGGAGATGGAACATATGTCATTTCTGTTAAGTCTGGGGCTGGAACCGTTAGTAAACAATTCATCGTTAGATAATAGAGCAAGATGAAAAGAATTTCGTATAGTTTGATATTTCTCTTTATAGCAAATTTGGTGATGGCAGTGCCGCAGCATGAGCCTGCCGTCACACAAAGAGAAGACATTGTACGTCAAGGAGTGATGGATGGATTTGATTTCGGTCCGTTCAAGATGCCTGAGATGACGGCGATTGTTGACAGCTTCATCAGAAAACCGAAGATGACCAAGCCTTTTCATTTCTCGGAGGCTGAGATGAATGCACTTGCTCCTAAGAATATAGCAGACGCGATTGAGGTGATCCGTCCGCCACGTTCCAATTCACATGGTAGTGTCAATCTGAGATACCGTATTCAGACACCGCCTGAGAGATCACACATGTCTCCTGCTTTTGACATCCGTTATGTGAGTGAGATGAAGGAGCAGGGTATGCTTGGTATCGGCTGGACAATTGGCAAGTTCATTTTGCAGAAGGATGACTCTGATAATTCTTATATTTGGAATTACAAGAAGTATTCTAATTCTGATTGCCGATATGCTGGATACGAAAATATTAAGGAGAAAGAAGAAGGTAAAAAAATTACCATAACAGAGGATGATATCATTTATACTTTTGTCAAGTCGAAAGACCCTAAACTGTTTGTGCTTGACAATTCAGCATATAAAGGAGATTCTATCAAGTATTATTATACTAATGAGAAAGATACTCCTGTTGATGCCAAAAGAAACTATGTGAAAATAGACTACATCGCATGCAAGTATAAGGAGGATATGATTCCACATGTCAAGATCAAGTTCAATTATAATAAGGGAAATGGCTTGCTTAAGGAAATTCAGATTCAGACATCAAAAGAGAAGTATGAATTCACAAAGAAGGATGCCAGAGAAGAAAAAGAAGAGCGATACGAGGCCTTTTGCAATTATACATTCAATAATGATGTGGAGGCAGCCGATAAGGAGAAAAATAAGTCTAAATATTTGTTGAAATCTGTAAAGCAGAATTTTATATATACAGTTGGTGAAGAGTCTAGTAAAAAAAGCTTTGAGCATGAATTCGAGTATTACGACGATAAAAAGACTATCGAACTGCTTGATGAATTGACGGATATTTATGTGGATCCTGTGTTGACAGATGATGTTGAAGGTGTTAGGTCGAGAATAGATAATTTCAGGGTCGACAGAACAGATTTGCTGAAAGTGGCACACACACCTCTTGGCGCTTGCTATACCGTAAATTATGGAAGGGAGATATTCAATACTACTTCGGAAAATGAGGCGACGGGTGAAGGCTCTGGAGAAGAATCGGGTGAAACCACAGAAAAAGGAGACACTGTGTTGGTGATGAATTATCTGAAGATAAACGATGGTTACCGTCAGGACGGACCGTTGGTTTTGAACAGATACTCGTATGCCAACGGAAAAGTGTTTGAGATAGAGCCGGTAGAGAAAAAGACGGGAGAAACAGAAGATGAGAAAAAAACAATAGTTGTCTTTTTTGACACTGTCTATACATATAACATGGACACTATCAACAATAAGATTGTGAATGATGTGGATACTGTTATGCAGACAATGATGCGTCATTATATTTCTAATAGTGGATCTGTTTATGAAAGTGAATCGCCATTGGTGGAAAAAGAGATTGCCTATGAGCCGAATGGACTTAATCTAAGGAAAAAAGAATTCGGTTATGACAATTGTTCATTTAAGATGACTGTGAGCGGTGAACAAAATTATAATGTAAGATACATAAAGAATAAAAATTATATCTCTTACAATTACAATTCTGGTTCTATTAGCCAGCAGGTAAATATAACAGAAGATGGAAAGCGAGTGACATTTGTCGTGTCGGACAATGGTAACAAAGTGTTTAGGGAAGAGTTGAAATATGATAATGACGAAAAAACACATGCCACATTTATGAGGTATAAAGACGAGAATACGTTTATATCATACGACTTGACTTATGACGAGTTCGGCAACATGGTGAAATGTGTGATGCCGTCGAACAAAGAGGGTGGTGATGAGTCGCTGACATACTACTATGAGTATGACAGACGCTTTAATCAGTACCAGACTGGCGTAGTGGATTCTCGCGGATTCACGTCGCACATGGAGGATTATGACTATACGATCGGACAGCCAAAGACAATCCGTGATATAAACGGATATGTGAAGAAGTTCGGATATAGATTTAATGCTATCGTGGACACCGTCGTTTCGCCTATCAGAATAGACAATGCGGCAGGAAACAGTAAAAAGATCTATTCTGCGGTCTCAGAATTCAGTGATGTTGGTGTTGTCTGGGATAGAAAAACTATGGGAATCGACCGTAAAGACACTCTTAAACTGGGGGTAGATATAGAGATCAAGGATTCTGTCAAGAATGCATTGCTGAGTGATGCTACAAGAGAGAAACTTACTGAATTGCTTTCCGACAAAAATGAGAGTGTTGTGATGATGGATACTTGTAAACTGACATTTGATCTGGACAATTTGCATTTTGGCGATACTGTTGCTTTTGCCGAGTGTTACTGTAATAATGTGATTACAACACCGTCTTCAATCCAATTGAAGCGTTATGATGAATATAATACTGAAAATGACAAACTTGCTACATCATTGTATGTGGATGGAGTGGGTAGAGAATTGTATAGGAAAAATGAAGTGCCTACTGTTTATGATGCCACCCGTTATGATGTGTTGGCGCAGCAGACGCATTTGATTAAGCCATACGAGAAGACCATGCCTGAGAGTGGGGATTCTGTGAAGTATACTCCTACTAAATTTGATGAAGTTGGACGTGTTAAGAGACTGGAGTCTCTTGATAAGTTTGGAAATAAAAATGTTCAGATTTTCGATTACGACGCTGTCGGACGTGTGACCAGGTATGCAGACAACAACAGCGATTATGTTTACACTTATGATATGCTTGGCAATATCACAGAGGTGAAAGACAGAAAGAATTTCACAACGACCTCTTACGCTTACGACAATGCAGGAAATGTGATTTCCAAGACGACACCTTCTGGAGATGTGATTTCGTATGTATATGAACTTGACAATCTGACGGAGATAAAGTATCTAAGAATTCCGTCGGCAAATGTCACAAATATTTATGGAAATAAGAATTCGTCGTATGGCAGACGTAATCGTGTGGCTTTGAGCTATAATTCATCTGTCGTTGATGAGTATTTCTACAACCAGCAAGGTAATGTGGCAAAGGTGAGAAGAACAATGATCGTGCCTAACGGAAAGATCCTTACTTATGTGACAGAGTTCAAGTACGACACTTGGGGTCGTCTTTTGGAAATGATTTATCCTGATGGTGAAATCTTGACTTATTCGTTTAATAATGCAGGTCTTGCAAACAAAGTAAATGGAAGCAAAACGTTTAAGGTAGATGAACATAAGAATTTTGATTATAAATATATTGATGATGTCACCTATGATTATCTTGGCAGATTGACAAGCATCAAGTTCCATAATGGAATGAATAAGACGGTGCGATATGATAATGATAATAAGCCGGTTTATAGCATCATAGGAGGTGACCTATCCAATGTAGGAAGAACTAAACTGGACAGCTGTATGGGAGATGTCAAAGAAGGATTTGATGAAAATTCTGGAATGGCGGCCATTTCCAATGATGGTTATTTGAGCTCATATTTCTATGATATGTCGGGCAACTTGGCAATGAATATCGGAGCTTTAAACGAGAAGATTTATGTCAATGGTCAGCTTAGCGGAGTAAGTTCACTTATTGAAGACAAGCACCTGATTGTGAATCCATATTTTGAGGATCAGGACAGCCTTTGTGTGAAGCATGTCTTCCTTAACGGAGAGAGAGTCATCACAAAAGTGGTGGATACGTTCAGCTATGGAGCACGGCCGGTGAGAATAGAAAGAGCCGGTTCGAATGCAGATGAGATCGGATATGAGGTCGATTATAAGGCACTTCATACATTGACATCAGGTGATGCAATTCAGGAGAGAGTCGCTACTGTAGGAGATGAATTTTCTGTCGAGCACAAACCATTCGATTATCCGCAGTTGAGAAATGCGAATGTGGATGATGGTGAGGATAATGAAGAGACTGACATCTACGTGTATGGAGTGGATAAAGACAACAATTTGGTCGGTCTTTTTGACAAGGACAAGAAAATGGTGCTTGAGATTTATAAGAACGCAGATAATACGGAGAGAATTTACAAATCAGATGATTTGAAATTCATACCTCTGATTCGTTCGAATGAGTATATGAGAGACATTGCCAACGATATGGTCGTTCCGATGTTTGAGCTAAATAACGAGTTGCATCAGGTAAGAGATGCGTTTGGAAGATAAAAAAAGGTAAAAAATAGACATATAAAGCTATATGAAAGCTAAAAATATTGCGATTCTGCTTTTCTCCGCTGTCATAGGGTGCGCAGTGGCAAAGACATATTCCAGCCTTCAAGAGGAGGGTGGCAAGACTACTGATGTCAGGAAGGAAAGAAAGACGAATGTGACAAAGGATGTTGTGAGCGAGAGTGAGCCGACGGTGGAGCATGAGACAGAAAGTGTCCAGGCTGAAGTTGCCAAGCCATCATACGGTGAGTATGCCTCATTGCAGAAGAGTGGTGTGGTCGGATTGTATGGCGGCAATTCCATAGACAATCCAGAAGACAACATCTTTGAAGTCGTTATTCCGTCTTCATTCTCATCGAGCGACAAGGTGGTTCTAAGCTACGATGTAGAGGGAGTCGCAGGATCGACTGGTGTGGCTCTGAGCATCAACGACCGTACTGCAATGGGTGGTATGGTGGCATACTCGTCGGACAAACGTTCGTCGGTGAGCGAGGAGATAGACGCGGCATGGCTTGTGAAAGGCAAGAACAGAATCATGTTCACGTTGCCGGACAGCGCCAACTATGGCTATAGGGTGTCAAACCTAAAGATCGCAATATCAGCAAACACAGCGTCTGGCAATATCGTCGCCACAGCTTCAAAATTGGACGGAGAGGTGTATGTGAGAGGTTTTGTGAAGAACGCGAAGGCAAAATCTGTCAATATCGCAGGCAAGGAGTATGAGCTGACACATGGTTCATTCGAGGCTTTGATTTCTGGCGACGACGAGAATGTCAGAATCACATGTGGAGACGCAAGCAAGACATTCCATGCCACAACTGTGCCTGGATGCATCGCGTCTACACGATTGATATGTGTCAATAAATCAGAGAAGCAGACACAGAAAGAGTTTTCATTAGCGAAGAAAGAGAACAATAAAGTGCAGGATGTCGCAGCCACTTTGAATGTGGACAGCGGAGTGGTGAAGAAAGATATGAAGATCACGATGACCAATTTGCGTCACAAAGACCTTCCTGCATTGGATCTTGGAATGACCAATGTGACTGATGGGGTAGAGGGATACCGATTCCTGCCTCACGGAGCGCATTTCGACGGAGAGGGAGCCGTGGTCAGCCTAAAATACGACAGGACAAAGATTCCGAGCGGATATACAGAGAATGATATCCGCACCTACTATTTCGACCTTGACACGAAGCACTGGGTGGCGTTGAAGAGAGATTCAATCGACAAGGAGAACAACCTTATCGTGTCGCGCACCAACCACTTCACAGATATGATCAACGGTGTGATCCAGGCACCCGAGTCGCCAGAGACACAGGGCTTCACACCTACTATGATGAGCGATCTCAAGCTTGCCGACCCAACAGCGAAGATCCAGAGCATCGCGCCACCGACAGCCAACAACAGAGGTAGCGCTAACCTATCGTACAGCTTCGAGATGCCACCAGCACGACATGGCATGCAGCCAAGCCTTGGTATCCAGTACAACAGTGACGGAGGAACAGGCCTTCTTGGAGAGGGCTGGGATCTGAGTGTGCCAACAATCAGCGTCGAGACAAGATGGGGAGTGCCAAGATACGATGACATTTTAGAGACAGAGACATATTTGATGGATGGCTCAATGCTCGTGTTGGATAACGGTGGAGTGAATTATCTTGCACACAGAGCACTAAATCAGATTAAAAGATCGGAAGTAAAAAGAACGGACGGAGCTGTGATATTCCATCCAAGAAAAGAGGGCTCGTTCTCAAAGATTGTTCGTTTAGGAAACAGTCCTGCCGAATACACATGGGTGGTGACAGATAAGAGCGGAACAAAGTACTACTACGGAAAGAAGAACGCCGATGGCAGTATGAAGGGAGTGTTGATGGGCAAAAACCATGAAGGAAAAGATGTGATCGCAGAGTGGAAACTTGTGCGAATTCAGGAGGTACATGGCGACTGGGTGGAGTATGAGTATGAGACGAAAGATGAAACTGTATTAGGAAATGTAACTGCTAAGACATTGTATTTAAGCAAAATCACTGCAGGTAATTCAGGAGAAAAGGCTCATACTGAGGTTGCCATTTCGTATTCAGATAAAGTAGTGGAAAATCCAAAAATAACAACAAATGGTAGGTTTGGATTCTTGACGGCACAGACAAAGTATTTAAATGGAGTCATAGTGAAATATGACAATGAATATTTGCGTTCATACGGATTTGAATATGACAAGAGTGCATCTGGAGCAGTGCTTTTGAAGTCTGTAAAACATCTGTATAATAATGAAACGATTTCAGAAAACAAATTCGAATATAACGATTTGAATTTAACATTTGGAAGCGAGAAGTCTCATTCCGCGAGTGGAGAGAGTGGCAAATTGTTAAGTCAGATAAAGAATGGATTTGATGGTCATCTTTCGATGATTAATGGAGCAAAGACACTTCCTGGCACCTTTTCTGTTGGCGGTGGAGCCAATGCAGGAATCGGACCAGCGTATGCCGGAGCCAATTACAGTTTCAGCAGAAATGAGAGTGCGGGAAAGGTTACACTTATCGATATTAATGGAGATGGAATACCGGATAAAGTGTATATTGATGGAGATGTTCTGAAGTATTGCGCAGGAAATATAAATGGAGATTTTGAGCAAGCGGAAAAAATTGAACATGATTTCAAAAAATCACGATTTTCACTTTCAAAGTCGACATCGCACACTGTTGGCGCTGATGTCGGAATAGGAAGTGGTTGGGCAAGTATTGGAGCGAATTTTTCACATAGTTGGGAAAATAGCCAGACAAAAGTTTGGTTCCAGGATTTCAACAGTGATGGTTTAGTTGACGTCGCTTATGAGGGTAAGGTTTTCTTTAACAGACTTGTTAATGGTAAACCATATTTTAAGGCAAGCTCAGATGAAACTCCTAATCGTGTTGTGGCGACTGATAATTTCCCTACGGGCGGAGCGTTGAAGGAAACGACAGAAGAAGAGAAAATAAAGATCAAGGATTCGTTGGAAAAGGCAATGCCAATGTATGATGCGGTCAGAGTTTGGAAAGCTCCATTTAGCGGAAGTGTTAAAGTTTCTGCCGAGATAGAAGTTGGCGAATATACGGGAGATCCAAAGTATAGTGATGATTTGAATTTTGTGTTGCAAGTAGGAGAAACTGTAGAAGTTTCGAAAAAACTTACTTATAAGCAGAAACATACGTTGCCTGAAAAAACGTATAATGTAAGTGCAGGCACAATGATATTCTTCCGTGTGAATTCTGTTTATCATGGAGTATGTGATATGATCAAGTGTGATCCTGTCATTGAATATACTACATTGTCAAATGTCGAGGAATTGGATGAGAACGGATTGTCTAACAAGATATATAAAGCCTCGGAGGACTTTGTAGACGGAGGTTCAGACACGATTGTTTTTGTCGGACCTGGTTCTGTCTATGTAAAAAACACAATAGATATATATAGAGAGATTAAGGATACCGCAGTGTTGGAAATCAAAGGAATCTCTAAATTAGGAAAATCTATAATTTGGACAGACACTATTATCGGAAGAGAGGAACATTTAGATGGTCAGTTCAAGGTAAATGGAGAAATCTTTAGTTTTAATGGTGAGTCTCAGGATGACACTTTGAAGGTGACTGTCAATATAAAATCAGATGTGCAGATAGACCACAAGGCATTTGATTGGAAATGTGAGTTCTCAACAAATAATGATAAAGATCCTGATATTGTTGCTCCAAACCGTACTATGTACAATTACATCAAGAAAGAGACCGTTGCTAAAACGATTGAATTTGATGATAATTTGGAATATGTCGACGAGTTTGCAACCTTGAAGTTTGATGTTACTGAATATGAGGACAAAAATCCTGTATTTGTGATATTTGCAGGAGAAAATCGAATAAAGACGGACGCCAAGCCTTTGAAATTGAATGTGGAGGAATTGGCTGGCAAGGAAGTCAAGATAATCATGTACTCAGACAGCGTAGAACAAACGTCTCAATATATTGCCAATATATCGCGTGATTATAAAGAGACTATAACCAATGAGTTGGGTGAGGAAGAGACGATTGTCAAGACCCTCACAATACCAGTGTCAATGAGTGTCCGTACAATTGTTGATCCACAGCAGTTGGTGTTGGGAAGATATTACAGAGGTTGGGGACAGTTCGCTTATAAATCAAGTCCGGATTGCAAGAAAATAGAACTTGACAAACTGACTATACAATCGAATTTGTCTGAAGAGGAGATAAATGAAATGTCGAATGATAAAGGTGATTATGATGAAGAGACGAGATCGTCAAAGACATTGCAGAATATAAATAAGGTTGAAAACAAAGACCAGTTGTGTTTTCCATTGTCATACGACTCTAAAGAAAACAGATATGTCGGTGTGACCCCTTCTATATATGTCGGTGCGGACAAAATGCAATCATCAAGATTTGGAGATGGATGCATTAATCTTGATGATGAAATTGTTTCATATTCTACACCACTTTTAGGAGGTGAGTTGATGGCTCCGATATTGATGACAAAATCTCAAACTAATTCTGGTACTGTTACGGGAGGTGCAAGTGTTGGAAAATTTGGAATTGGTGCTAATGGAAGTTATTCATCAACAACTATTCAGACAGAAACTGCAGCGATAGATCTTAATGGTGATGGTTATCCAGATTGGATTTCAAAAGATGAAGACCATGATAAAATGACTGTCCAATATACTAATGAAAACGGAGGCTTGTCAAAAGGTGACGTTTGGTTCACGTTTAAGCCTCAGGAGCAGAAGTCTACAGCCACAGCAGGAGGCATTAGTGCAAGTTTGAGTGAAAAACCGGGAAAAGGCGGTGCGTTTTCTGCTGTCTTCACCAAAGGTATGTGGTCTAAGAGTAATTTGCAGAGTATGGCAGAGGCGGACCACCATGCCACGAGATCAGCAAGTGCGAGTGGAAATCTGTCGAAGGCTGAATCAAACAGCTTGTCTGAATGGTATGATATTAATGGTGATGGACTTCCTGATTTAGTGTATGACAATGGCAATGTAAAACTAAATCTTGGATATGCGTTTGTGGATGCCACGTTTGAAAAGACGGATATCTATAAGGCAGAAACATTCACAAAGGCAGCAGGTGTCGGAGTGACTATTCCATTGAAAGGATCCGCTAGTATAGGAGCAGGTGTGAATGGAACCATGTCAAACACATCTTTGTTATCACAGTTGTGTGATGTAAATGGAGATGGTCTTCCTGACAAAGTGGAGAATAAAGACAATGGAACTTTGAAAGTACACTTTAACACAGGATCAGGTTTTGATTCTAAAGAACATACAATGTCGTGTGCTGCAGGAATTTATCTTAATAAGTCAACGTCTGTATCCGTTATGCCTCATGTAAATGGAGGCTTCACGTTCCGTATTGGATTTGTGTCAGTGACTCCGTTCTTCACTGGGTCTGTAGTTAGTGATCCATTGCATGGAACAATTAACAGGACAGTACGTGCATTCAGCGATTTTGATTGTGATGGTTTCCCTGATATACTTCAGTCTGATGATGCCAATGAATTGAAGGTTTATAGCTCTCAGATGGGTTGTGTAGACAAACTTAAATCCGTTACCACTCCGTTCGGTGGTAAATATGAGCTTGAATACATACATTCCACTCCTACCCAGCAGCATCCTGGAGGTAAGTGGGTGATGTCTAAGTTGACTGTGACAGATACTCAAAGAGACATCAACGACTGTCCTCCTGTAGTTTCCGTGTTTGACTATGCTGGCGGTAAGCGAGATAGACGTGAGCGTGATTTCTACGGATTTGCGGAGGTCAGAACAAAAAGAATGAATGTCAACGATGAAGGAAAATCGGTTGTAGAGAGCCAGATTGTGCAGAATTATGACACAACCAACTACTACACTTCTGGAACAACTATCGGCTCTTATGTCTGTGACGCTGACCAGAAACAATTCTTCAGCAAGGAGACTACTAAATTGAAGATGTATGATGTTTCTGGTAAAGGAAACGTTACTAATGGAAGAGAGGTGTCTGCTACGGCATCGTTTGATGAAAATGGTCGTTACTTCGTTGCTCCTTTCGAATCTACGACAAAGAGATTTGAGGAAGATTCGGAGATAACAACCAATATCGTTGAGAACAAGTATGGCAATTTTGGTAATCTGACTGAATACAAATATACAGACGGCATCACTAATGCAAGCTATACGACAACAATTCAG
>OCTW013382937.1_pt1 | contig 44782 bp, 39 predicted proteins | sample 1539671 | NCBI WGS metagenome assembly OCTW01 (sample SAMN02144230, study PRJEB22623) | gut metagenome | biome: sheep rumen | host: Ovis aries | place: New Zealand
GCATCTCAAATGCGACGGCAAAGTTACGACATCGGGAAAGGTCACTGTCCGTCTTTGTCGGTCTCTGACGATATTTTCTGCAACTTTTTTAGCAACAGCTCCAGATGAGCGTTCTCGAGCAGGTTTCAGGCGCCTCGGTGAAGGCTGAGCGCCCCCCACATACTACCTTCTCTCTTAGAGAGAAGTACGTATGGGGCCGATCTTTCACCTCGGCGACAGGATAAAAGTTGAGAATGTGAAACATGCGAAACTTGAATTAACTAAGTATTGTTATTTGTCTCTTTGTCTAATTGTCTATTTGTCTCTTTGTCTAATCGTCCAAATGTCTAATTGTCTAAATGTCTAATCGTCTATTTGTCTGATTGACGATGCAAAGATACGACGCTTTTTAGCCTCATTCCAAACTTTTTTCCCACTTTTTATTCAGAAGCACCAAAAAGACGAGAGGCGAGCGCTTATGCTCGCCTCTCGTCTTTTTCATGACGTATCCCTTCGCCGCGCTTACTCCTCGGTGATGGCAGAGAAAGTGAGTTTCTCGTAGCCCTCGAAGTCGTCGAACTGCAACTGGAAGTTGGCATACAGGTAATAGTTGCCACCCGTGTTGTGCGTGTCCTTGATCGACTTGCTCTTGGCCAAAGCGTTAAGGATCTTGTTGTAGATCACCTTGTCGTTATTGTCGTCAGCAATCTGGATAGCCATCGAGGTGACCATGCCGTTCTCAATCTTATAAGTATAGTCGCCTGCGGAGTAGAGCTGGAAGTTCTCAGTCTCGAGGATTGTCTCGAGTTCGCCCACGGCAGCCTCGAGTTCCTCCTTGGTGGCATTCACGAAGTTGATGGGCTCAAGATTCTCATCGAGCTTGATATAAGTAGTGTCAACCTCGCTGGTGACATTGTTCTCTTCGGCATACATCGTGGTAGCGCCCACGAGCATCAGCATGCTCACGAGCATCAGTTTCTTTAGTGTTTTCATCTTTTTCATCTTCTTTATTATCGTTATCTGAAATCTTTGACTTGCTTAATAGCTTAACTATTATCGAGTGCAAAGGTAGCAAATTATCAGATATGCTCCAACTCTTTTTGGCAAAAAATATATAAAAACACCGTTTGCGGTGTACTTTTTGACAAATATCAACCGCAAACGGTGTCATTTTGACGCTTAAAACGCCACTTTCTTACCTTTTAACAGGTCGGATGACGAACGTGAAGCTTCGCTCCTCGCATGGCACGAGGTATTCCTGTCGCGGCCATGCACCCCACGAGTTGACACAGCCGAGACCCATCTGGCGCTGCTGGATGTGAACTTGAGTCAGCGGACGCTCGATGAGGTCGCCGGAGTGACGGCCTATCTTCTTGTCTTTCTCACGGCCATCATCAAGGTCACTGGTCAGAAAGCGCAGCGCACTGGCTTCCATCGGGGCATCGGAATAGAACTCCAGTCCCCTACCCTCTGCATCGATGACACGGAACCATCGCACATCCGTATGGTTGCCCGACTCCTGCGGACGGACATAGGGATAGTACTCGTCGGAGACCTTATTCGCATATAAGCCGATAAACTCGCTTGAGTTGCGGTCGCAGTAGTTCTCCACAGGTCCGCGGCCATAATACTGCAGCTGGTCGAACTGTGCGGGCATCTGTAGCTGCATGCCATAGCGGAACATCGGTGGAATCCTCACGGCATCCCTACCCGGCTGCGGCGGATTGGGCAGGAAGTGCTCACGGACCACCACCTCGCCATTCGTCTGGAGCGTGTAGGTCATGGTGAGCGTGGCCTGCACAGCTGACATGTCAAAAACGGCCACGACACTGTTGTCGCCCACCTGGCACTCTTTCAACTGCATCTGCGGCGCCTGCCACACACCAAAGCGCTGCTGCAGACGGGCACCATAGTCATTGTCGGTCGGGGCGCGCCAGAACTCGGGCGTCACAGACTCGCGGTCGACGAGCATCGGCTGACCGTCGACGTCGAGATAATCGATCCAGCCCGTCCATTTGCCGATGGTGAGCGTGGTACCGGCAGCATCGAAGCGGACGTAGCTCTCGGTCTCCTCCTTGGAGAGCTGAGAGGCGGCATCAGCCTTGATTGCCGGGAACTGGTAGGGATTGAGCACGAACTGCTGACGGGCCACCACCTGGCCTTTGTCGATCAAGGGCTGTGCCTGACGCGACTTGAACTGGAAGACGACGAAGACCTCCTGGTCGCCATGATGGCCGAGCACGCGCTCCACCATCTGCCGCAGGGCGTCGATGGTGACAACCTTGCGCTGCTGAGGCTGGATACCGCTGATATCAATGGTGCCGCCATGTCCGAAAGTCAAACCTTCTGGCCGGTCGCCACCATGATGATGTGAGCCCGAGGCACCACCCACGAACCACTCGAGCTCAAGGTCGTCGAGGGTCTTGAAGAAGCGCTCGTTGTAAATTTCGATCTTGCCCTCCTTCAAGCCTTTGTCGGCCACCCACACATCCTGATAGTAGTAGCGCACCTCATGGGCATGGGGGTTCAACCGGCGATCGGGAGCAATGATGCCATTGCAGTTGAAGTTATAGTCTGAGGCTGGATAGCGTCCATAGTCGCCACCGAAGGTGAAGATCTCCCTGCCCGTCACCTTGCTCTTGTCGCGCAACCCCTGGTCAACGAAGTCCCAAATATAACCGCCCTGATACTTGGGATACTTGCGGATGAGCTCCCAATACTCCTTGAAGCCACCCATGGAGTTGCCCATGGCGTGGGCGTATTCACATTGTATCAGCGGACGGGGATTGTCGCCCTGTGCGTATTTCTCACAGTCGTCATAGCCATAATACATCGGGCAGAAGATATCGGTTTTGCCGTTCTGTCGGGCCTGCTCATACTGGCAGGGGCGCGACGGGTCGTAGGCTTTCACCCAGTCGTAGGCACGCTCGAAGTTAGGCCCATAGCCCGCCTCGTTGCCCAGTGACCACACAATGATGGAGGGGTGGTTCTTGTAAGTCATCATATTGCCCTCCTGGCGCTCGATGTGCGCCTTGGCAAAGTCGTCGCGCTTGGCCAGCGTGCCCTCGCCGTAGCCCATGCCGTGGCTCTCAAGGTTCGACTCGGCCGTGAGGTACAGGCCATACTCATCGCAGAGATCGTACCACCGCGGGTCGTCGGGATAGTGGCAGGTGCGCACGGCGTTGATGTTCAGATACTTCATGATCTTAATATCCTCAATCATACGCTCCACAGAGACGATATAGCCGCCATCGGGGTCGAGCTCATGACGGTCGACACCTTTTATTAAGATCGGCTGGCCGTTGACGAGCAGCTGGCCGCCCTTAATCTCGACATGACGGAAGCCTACGCGCTGGCGGATCACCTCGAGCACCTCGTCGCCCTGCTTCAGGGTTATCAGCAATGAATAGAGGTTCGGGGTCTCTGCCGTCCAGGGTTTTACGTCTGAAAATGAGGAACGAAGAATGAAGGAATTTGCTGTCGCCAACATATTATCCCCTATACGGTTGCCATCCTTATCAAGGAGTTGGGCCTCAACTTTCTGGCCTTTGCCAGCAACCTTCACTTCAACATCCAGCAGGCCATTGCCATCCTGATAGTCCTGTTTCACGAAGATGTCCTGGATATGAGTCTTTGGTGTGGCATAGAGATAGACCTCGCGAGCGATGCCCGTGAAGCGCCAGAAGTCCTGATCCTCGAGATAGGAGCCATCACACCAGCGCATTACCTGCATAGCAATAAGGTTCTGCCCCTTCTTTAGGTATTTTGTGATGTTGAACTCGGCTGCCACCTTCGAGTCCTCAGAGTAACCGACGTATTTGCCGTTGACCCAGACGGAGAGGTTGCTCGTAGCCGAGCCTACGTGGAAGAACACCTGCTGCCCCTTCCAGTCGGCGGGCAGCTCAAAGGTGCGTCGGTAAGAGCCGGTATAGTTGTTCGTCTCACCGATATACGGTGGATTGCTCTTAAAGGTGGTGCTCCAAGCATAGCCGACATTCTTGTAGACCTTGTCGCCATAGCCGTTGAGTTCGAAAAGTCCAGGCACGGGAAAGTCCACCCATGCAGAGTCGTCGTACTTAAGGCTGAAAAAGTCCTTTGGCGCATTCTGATGGTCTTTCACGAAACAGAACTTCCACAGCCCCTCCATTGAGAGATAACGGGCAGACTTCGTTTTATCGTTCTGCCGGGCCAGTTCTTCATTCTCGAAGGCGAAGAAATGTGCATGACGCACTTCACGATTCACCTGATTCACTTCCGGGTCGAGCCATACGGGTGACTTCTGAGCGTACACAGAAGATACAGCAAGACAGGCAAGCGAAAGAAACAATTGCTTGATCATACGTTTTAGTTTTAGATAATTGATGAATATTTTCGGCAAAGGTACGAAATTATTGCGAATTTTGCGTATCTTTGCATCAAATTTTATCATGAGATGAAGGAAAAAGTCAAAAGCAAGGAGGAAAGATATGCGCAGATTCTCGGCTATTTCCGCGATCAGATGCCGGAGGTAAACACTGAGCTGGAGTTTGGCAGCGTATTCCAGCTACTCGTGGCTGTCATCCTCAGCGCCCAGTGTACCGACAAGCGTATCAACCAGGTGACACCAGAGCTCTTCAGTCATTATCCCGACGCCCGTTCGATGGCCACCGCAGAGCCCGAGGATGTGTTGGAATACATCAGTAGCGTGTCGTACCCGAATGCGAAAGCCGACCATCTGGTGAAGATGGCGCGAGCACTCATGGAGAAGCACGGCGGAGAGGTTCCCTCTGACATGAACCAGCTGCTCGACCTGCCTGGTGTAGGGCGCAAGACGGCAAACGTCATCCAGAGCGTCGCCTTCGGCAAGTCAACCCTCGCCGTCGACACCCATGTCTTTCGCGTGGCCCATCGCTTAGGACTGGTTTCCAAAGGCGACAACACACCATACAAAGTGGAGCTGGAGCTGACGAAGTACATCCCTGCTGACGATATCCCGCGTGCTCACCATTGGCTATTGCTCCATGGCCGGTATGTATGCACATCGCGCAAGCCTCATTGCGATAGATGCGAGCTATCGCACCTCTGCCCGAAGCTCATCGAAGGATCAAAACTGGGATAATAACAGAGAGAGGCTACTTCCGATGCGAATGATTCTGACGGAAGTTCTGCCCCATGTTGCGGAAGGTCTGACGGTGAAAGCGCTCTTCGGCACGAAGGACATCGAAGACCTTCGAAGCAGAGAGGACGGTAAAGAACTTGTTATGATAGTTCTGCTGAATCTTCTTCAACTCTAACTCAACCTCGTCGCGCTTCTGAACAAGTCGCTTACAGCTGGCATCGTCGGTAGGCTTCACACGCCCCTCCTGCCGCATCTTGCCGAAGACAGCACGCTGCTTGCGCTGCATCTCACGGAAGAGCGGGAAGAACTTGGCGCCCTCATCGGCCGTGAGCCCCGCCTCCTTGGTGATAAACTGCTCCATCTCGGCCTGAAACTTCTCAGGCGAGAACTTTTGAGGTTCATCGGCCTGACAGACAAAAGAGCCTGCCAGGAGGAACATCATGCATATAAGGACCTTCTTCATTTTTGTTTTGTTATACTATAATCGTTTTTCCTTTTCTTCTTCAGTCTTGGCCTTTCCCCTAATACTCAGACAGATAGGCGTAGATATCCTGATTGTCAAGCATGATATAGTCGGCGGCCGCGTTGAAATAAGCCTCTTCGGACTGCGACGACTTTTGCACCTCCGCCACAGGTCTCTGAGATTGCTGTGACACCTCGGGGATGACGAGCCAAGCGGCAGTAGACACAAACAGGACACAGACGGCAGCGGCTACCCACCAGACGGGGCGCATCCATACCCTTCGGGCTTTCTGCCGACGCTCGGGCAACTGCTCCATCACCTGGGCCGTCAGCTGCTCGAAATAGCCTTCAGGCACCGTAAAAGGATTGCGGCGCCCTATCTGATCTTCTATATACTTTACTTCTTCCATCGAATGTATGACGTATAAGTATGCAGTAGGTTTAATCACGTAGCTTAAAAAATTCCGAGATTTTCTTCACCGCGATGTGATAGGAGGCTTTGAGTGCTCCCTCGGAAGTACCAAGCAGCTGACTGATGTCGCTATATTTCATCTCATCGAAATAGCGCAGCTGGAAGACCGTACGTTGCACATCGGGCAGTTGGGCGATGGCTTCCTGGAGTAGCGCTTCGGTCTCTGAGCCATCGAAATAAGGATCGGCCAGCAGCGAGTTGTAGACAGAGGGCTCGGCGTCGTTTACGGTTTGACGATGCTTATTACGGCGCAGCAGGTCTAACGATTCATTGATGGCGATGCGCGAGAGCCAGGTGAGCACCTTTGAATCTCCGCCAAAGGTGTCGAGGGCATTCCAAGCCTTCAGGAACGTGTTCTGCACCACGTCGTTGGCATCATCGTGGGTGAGCACAATCTTTCTCACCAGCCAATAGAGCTGCTCGCCGTACTGACGTACAGCCGCCTCAAAGCCCTGGCGCTGAGTGTCGCGATTCAGGAGCATCTGTCTGATCTGCTGGTCGTTAAGAATCTCCATAACACTCAATTTGGCAGAAATGGCTGCATCTCTCTACGGATGACTCTGTCGAAGCCATAAAGGTCGGGCCAGTAGCCCACCTCACCTGTTTCAGGATCTGGATAGACAGTATAATAAATAATGTACACGGGCACGCGCGGAACGACATCACGATAGGTGATGACCGTCAGCGGACGAGGGTCGTCGACATGCTCCTCCAAGTATTCAAAGCCCCTAACCGTCTGGGGCTTCATGTCCATGGCCAGACGAATCTTGTCTAGCGTCCATTCGTCGGCTCCCTGCAACAAGAAGCAGGCCAGCTCGAAGGGTTTCTGCACCCTCACGCATCCATGGGAGAGCGTGCGCCGCTCACGGTTGAAAGCCCCGCGGTTGTTTGTGTCGTGCAGATACACGCCGAAGTTATTAGCGAAACGGAACACAATACGCCCAAGAGAATTGCCTGCCCCACCCTTCTGGCCCACACGCAGTCCGCCGGTCCGCAACAGGTTGGCAGAAACTTCTCTAGGATCGAGAGTGTCACCACTCTGACGATCTACAATATAATAATTATGACGTGCAAAATAGGCGGAGTCTCCACCATGAACAGCCACCTCCCCCTTTACGATTGAAGAAGGAATGATCCAGTCGGGATTCACCTGCATATGAGTAATCTCGCTACTAAGCAACGGGGTCTTCGTTGCCACGGAGCCACAACAGATCTTCATGGACAGAACGCTATCAGGACAGATGGCCCAGAGCTGTTGGGCGGGGATGTTAACCACAACCTGATGGGTACGTCCTTCAGGGCGATTCATCTGCCAGCGGCAACGCTCCAGGTTCACAAGAATCGCCTGGCGGTGGGCACTGTCTGAAGAGTGCTCGAGCAGCGACTGTAAAGTCCTATAGAGGCTGTTAACAGGTGCAGATGCCCGCAGATAACTGATTCTCTCGGGCGAAGAGAGCTTTTGAAGCGATTCTTCATAGTCGGGCGCCTTTACTTTATAGTCGAAGAGTACGGCATGACTGGCCGTATCCGTCTTATAGTCTATGCGATTAAACACCCGGCCAGGCCTAATGAAGCCATAACGCTGTCCGGTAGCGTACCTGACATAAGCCTTTGTCAGATGATATTCAAGTCGCGGCAACACCTCGTTGATGCTCTGTCCGACGGAATCAAAGGCGAGCTGGTGGACGATCTCGAGGTCTGACTGGATCTCTGGCAAGAAGAAAGCCTTCGGACTAAGCCCATGGCGGGGCAACTCACGCTGCAGAATTGCCATCAAACTGTCGGCCAGGTCTGTCACCCCAGTTCTGGCATACCATAGAGGTTCATGGGTACGCTCAGCATAAAAACGCCGAACGGTCTTATCTGCCTCCCACCCGGAAGAGTCGGTATCTAAGAAATGCGTTAGATACTTCCCTTGTTCGGTGGTATCCAACGCATGTACATATGTTCCAAATACAGAATCGTCAGCCTCGTCATACTCACGGTTTCCGTTTACGCAGGAAGCCAGGAGCACAAGGACTGCCGCAAGAGACGTTACTAACGGACGTTGACCCTGCGTACGACCTTGCCGACCTTGACGATGTAGCAACCTTTTGGAATATTAAGTTCGATCTTCTGTTCCTGACTGTCTATACGTTTGTGGAGCAGGACATTACCTGTCACTGAAACGACCTGTAACACCTGACCTTGAGCCCCTATGACAGTAAGTGTTCCATCGCTGTAGGTCACTTCCACCTCCTGCTCGTCAGACAACTCCATCACCCCAGAGAAATAAGCCGGAGCAGCATGGACAGCTACGGGCACAATTAAAAGCGCTGCCAGAGAGAAAGTAAGAATAAGTATACGTTTCATCATAAGCATACAACTATAGTTTGCTGCAAAGTTAATCAATTTCTCCGAATAATCAAAACTTTTTCTTCATAAAATGCAGTTTCGATACCAAAATAGCTAAATTTACACGTCGATAATATCCATTTCGTTCGTCAGACGGGTATTTTCAAACACTGTCCTCGCTTCTTCCAACAGCACATCCTCATTATCATACCGTGAGCTATAATGCCCCAAAAGCAACTTCCCCACCCCGGCATCTCGAGCTACCATCGCGGCCTGACGGGCCGTGGAATGACAGTACTTCTCTGCCGACAGAATCTTGTCGTCACCATACGTGCTTTCATGATAGAGCGTGTTGACTCCCCTCAGCTGTTCATGAAGGGTTGGGATATACCTCGTATCGCTGCAATAGGCATAGCTCCTTGGAGGATCGGCAGGGATAACCATACGAGCATTCGGGATGACATCTCCCTCAGGCGTAGTCCAGTCTGCGCCCATTTTTATGTTGTTAATCTGACTACGAGGAATGTCATAAGCCTCTAACATATCAGGACGGATGTGAGGCAGCAAGGGCTTCTCTCGTATGAGATAGCCACAGGTGGGCATCCGGTGCTCGAGCGGAATAGTTTCAACGGTGATACTGCCATCTTCATAGACAACAGCTTGCTGCGTAGTGTCTACAGCATGAAACACCACCTCGTAGCCTAAGTCATGAGTAAAGAAGGCTATCTGCTCCTCGAGGATAGGCCGTAATGCTTCATGGGCATGGATATGGAGGGGGGCGGTACGCCCCAGAAGTCCGAAAGTAGAGATCATGCCGATAAGTCCGAAGCAATGGTCACCATGCAGATGAGAGATAAACACCCTACTAAGCTTGGAGAAATGGAGATGGGTCTTCCGCAACTGCATCTGCGTTCCTTCTGCACAATCAAGCATCAGCAAGCGGTCTCTCACCTCTACGAGCTGGGAAGATGCATTGTGTCGAAGGGTGGGAAGCGCACTTCCACACCCTAAGATATGTACCCTAAAAGGTTCCACTGTTTAAATCTTATTAAACTCGTCGTTTGTTTCCTCTAGCTCCAGTCCGTGCAGATCTACCTTGGGTTTGGGCTTCCAACGGCTATACTCGAAGGTCTCAATCTCATCACGCGGCTTACCAAGTGTCCTATATGCCAGAGTGTCAGGACCAAGAGTCAGTATCTCGTAACGGTTTGTCTCTTCTTCGTCGCCGCCACCTTCACGCATAAGTTCAATCTCAAGCTCACCATTAAAGATCTTCCATGTGCGATAGACTATTACCGACTGGTCGATGCTCTCTGCCACACCACCCTCTTTGATGCGAATGCCTATCTCTGCGCTACCATCAATGGGGTCAGGCATCACCCAGTCGCCCATCAGGGTGTTCAGATTAATCACAACCAGAGCATTCTTCTTGTCTGCATCGGCAACCACTGCAACACGATCGGATGCCTGAAGGCCACCAAGCACTTTTCCTGTCTCCTGTGCCTTCACAAGGTTCAAGGCCAGCGTATCGCCATTATCCGTGACCATCTCCAGAGTATTCATGGCAGTACCATCAGTACAGATGCCATAGATAGTTCGGTCTCTGGGAATCACATTCTCCATTTTAGTGGAGTCTAAGGAATCATCGAGCTGTACCTGTTGCTTACCTCCACCACAGCTGCCACATAATACCATCATAGCAGCCGTCATCAAAAACATACCGTTTTTCTTCATATCCATTTTAAACTATTAACTTTCCATTTTCTTTGCCTCCTGCCACAATGCCTCCATCTCGTCAAGCGACATCTCGGTCAAAGGCTTCCCGATTTTGATGCTATGCGCCTCAATATAGTTGAACCGCTCTATAAACTTCCGATTGGTCATCTCCAAGGCGTTGTCGGGATTCAGCTTATACAGTCGGGCTGCATTGATGACAGCAAAGAGGAAATCACCCAACTCTTTGGTCGAGCGCTCCTTATCGTCCCTGTCAAGCTCTGCTTCCAACTCATCCAGTTCTTCGCGCACTTTCTGCCACACATCTTCACGTTTCTCCCAGTCGAAGCCTACATTGCGGGCCTTGTCCTGAATTCTATAAGCCTTTATGACACTTGGCAGGGCCGCTGGCACGCCTGACAGGACTCGCTCATTGCCGTCTTTCTCCTTCAGTTTGATCTGCTCCCAATTCTGAAGCACCTGCGTGACGGTCGTCACTTTCTCCTGATTGCCCCCAGATTTGGCACATCCCGCTTCATCGGAGTTACCACCATCTGATGGGACGTATGGAAGCGGCTTTGGATCTTCGGCATCGATTTGTGAGGGATGATACACATGCGGATGCCTGGTTATCATCTTACGAGTCAGGGCATCACACACATCGGCCATGTCGAACTGTTCCTTCTCCTCCGCAATCTTCGCATAGAAACAGATATGCAGCAAGACATCACCCAGTTCTTTGCAGATGTCGTGGATATCATTCTTAATCAGTGCATCGCAGAGTTCATAAGTCTCTTCAATCGTATTGGGGCGCAGGCTCTCGTTGGTTTGTTTCTTGTCCCATGGACAATTTGCCCTTAACGCATCCAATACGTCAAGAAACCGCCCGAAGGCTCGCATTTTTTCTTCTTTTGTATGCATAATGATTAAATTATTGGGGCAAAGATAATACTTTTTGGTGGATTTTTAGTAATTTTGCAGCGATTTTTGAAAATAATTAAATATTAAGGATGGAACTTGCAAGTAAATACGACCCAAAAGAGGTTGAATCGAAGTGGTATCAGTACTGGCTTGACCACAAATTATTCGCCAGCAAACCCGATGGACGTGAACCCTATACGATAGTCATTCCCCCTCCTAATGTGACAGGTGTGCTGCACATGGGGCACATGCTTAATAACACCATACAAGATATCCTCGTCAGGCGTGCCCGCATGGAGGGCAAGAATGCCTGTTGGGTGCCTGGTACCGACCACGCCTCTATTGCCACAGAAGCCAAGGTAGTGAAGAAGCTTGCCGAACAGGGCATCAAGAAACATGACCTCACCCGTGAGCAGTTCCTCGAGCATGCTTGGGACTGGACCCACGAGCACGGTGGCATTATCCTCAAGCAGTTACGCCGCCTGGGTGCCTCCTGCGACTGGGACCGCACAGCCTTCACCATGGACGAGAAGCGCTCTGAGAGCGTCATCAAAGTGTTTGTTGACCTATACAACAAGGGCCTCATCTATCGGGGGCTCCGCATGGTGAACTGGGATCCTAAGGCCCTCACAGCCCTTTCTACCGAGGAGGTCATCTATAAAGAGGAGCAGAGCCATCTGTTCCACCTGAAATATTATGTGGATGGGCTGAAGGCACTCGACAACGAGGAGGCGCTGAAGGCTGAGGGCAACATCATCCACAAGGACGAGAAGGGCTATTACGCCGTCGTGGCCACCACTCGACCTGAGACCATCATGGGCGATACCGCCATGTGTATCAACCCCAAGGATCCGAAGAACCAGTGGCTCAAAGGTCGCAAGGTGATTGTGCCCCTCGTGAACCGTGTTATCCCTGTGATTGAGGACCGCTATGTGGATATCGAGTTCGGTACCGGCTGTCTGAAGGTTACGCCAGCCCACGACACCAACGACTATATGCTGGGCAAGACACATAACCTGGAGACCATCGACATCTTCAATCCCGACGGCACCATCTCAGACCAAAGCCCCATCTACGTGGGCATGGACCGCATGGACTGCCGCAAGCAGATTGCCAAGGACCTGCAGGCTGCCGGACTGATGGAGAAGATCGAAGACTATACTAATAAGGTGGGCTACTCGGAACGTAACCCCGATACCGCCATCGAGCCCCGTCTCTCTATGCAATGGTTCCTCTCGATGAAGCACTTTGCCGACATCGCCCTGCCGCCCGTGATGAATGACGAACTGAAATTCTATCCTGCCAAATACAAGAATACATATAAAAACTGGTTGGAGAACATTCAGGATTGGTGTATCTCGCGCCAACTCTGGTGGGGTCATCGCATCCCAGCCTATTACTACCCCGCTCCGGATTCAGTGGTCGGTGGTAGTTCCGCCGACAGCGAAGCCCCCTTCGTCGTAGCCGAGACCCGTGAGGAGGCCCTCCGTTTGGCTCAGCAGAAGAACCCGTCAGTGACAGATGCTGACCTGATGCAGGACGAGGACGCCCTCGACACATGGTTCAGTTCCTGGCTGTGGCCTATCTCCCTTTTCGATGGTATCAACAATCCCGGCAACGAGGAGATAAAATACTATTACCCCACCAGCGACCTCGTAACAGGTCCCGACATTATTTTCTTCTGGGTAGCACGTATGATCATGGCCGGCTATGAATACATTGGTGACATGCCCTTCAAGAACGTTTACTTCACAGGTATCGTCCGCGACAAATTGGGACGAAAGATGTCGAAGTCGCTTGGCAACAGCCCCGACCCCATTGAGCTTATCGAGAAGTTCGGTGCCGACGGTGTCCGCATGGGCATGATGCTCTCTGCCCCTGCCGGTAATGACATTCTCTTTGACGAGGCTCTCTGTGAGCAAGGCCGTAACTTCAACAATAAGATATGGAATGCCTTCCGTTTGGTAAAGAGCTGGAAGGTGGCAGAAACAGAACAGACCGAGACCGGCAGGATTGCAACAGCATGGTTTGAGGCCAAGCTGCGCCAAACGAATGCAGAGGTAGACGACCTCTTTAAGAAATACCGCATTTCCGAGGCACTAATGGCTGTCTACAAACTCTTCTGGGACGAGTTCTCAAGCTGGTATTTGGAGATGGTGAAGCCTGCCTACGTGAATGGCAAGGCTCAGCCTATTGACAAGCAGACCTACGACAAGACTCTCCAATATTTTGAGACTCTGCTGAAAATGCTGCACCCCTTCATGCCGTTTATCACGGAGGAGCTTTGGCAGCATCTCTACGACCGCAAGGATGGCGAATCAATCATGAGAGACTGTCTGGAACTTCCCGTTCCCTCAGAAGCCGATAACCAATTGGCAGCACAGATAGAGAGCGTCAAGCAGATCGTTTCTGGGGTACGCATGGTACGCTCTTCGAAGAACATCGCACCAAAGGAGCAACTCGAACTTCAGGCAGTAGGCAAGAACGACTATGAGCAATTCAATTCCGTCATTCTGAAGATGGGTAACCTCTGCACAATCAGTGTGGTGACCGAGAAGGACGCCACAGCCTCAGCTTTCATGGTAGGCACAGACGAGTATGCTGTCCCCCTAGGCAACATGATCGACATCGAGGCAGAGATCGAGAAAATGGAGGCTCAGCTGCAACATCTCGAAGGCTTCCTCGCTGGTGTGAAGAAGAAGCTCTCCAACGAACGTTTCGTCGCCAACGCCCCTGAAGCCGTTGTCGCCCTCGAGCGTAAGAAGCAGAGTGACTCTGAGGAGAAAATTGCAGCCCTGAAAGAGTCTATTGCCGCACTCAGAAAATCATAATATGCAGGCAAGTAATGAAACAGCATTATACCGTTGCCGGACATGGCTTTACAGTGGAAGCGGAAGAGTCTTTATTCGCCGAGATGCTGCAGTATCAGCCTTTTATAGATGAGCAAGGAAGCAATACGCTCTTTACTGTCCACATACAACAGTCTACAGCACCTATTATATATAAGGAGTTGCACAGACAGGAAGACGAAGGCCAAACTTTAATCTGTGGTGAGACGACTGAAGGCAATACGGTTCTTGAATATCTGTTAGGGGAAAAAGTGACGGGCTGGCTTGTGTGTAGCCAGGATTTTAAGGAGGGATATGCCTACTACATCGGAAAACAACGGCTATTCATGGTGAACAATGCCCTGATGATGATGTACACCTTTATCACCTCCGACAAGCTGACAACCCTCTTTCATTCCTCTGTTGTCAGCTATCAAGGCAAGGCATATATGTTCCTGGGAAAGAGCGGTACAGGCAAGAGCACTCACTCACAACTCTGGCTCAAATATCTCGAAGGGGCAGAATTGGTCAACGACGACAACCCCGTTGTCCGTGTCATCGAAGGCAAGGCTTATGTCTACGGCTCACCCTGGAGCGGCAAGACACCATGTTACAGAAACGTCTGCTATCCCATTGGCGGCATCGTCAAACTGAAACAAGCGCCATACAATGAGATCCGCCGCATGAAAGCCATCGAAGCCTACGTTGCCTTGGCAATGAGCATTTCGGGCATGCGCTGGAAAAAATGGATGGGCGACGGTTTGCATGAGACAGAAAACCGGTTGACGGCAGTCGTACCAGTATGGCATCTGTCCTGCCTCCCTGATCAAGGAGCTGCCGAGATCTGCAGTACAGCTATCACTAATAAAGAATAAAAAGAGTTATCGATATGAGACAGAAAAAGGGACTAGTACTTCGCGACGTATGTGGCGAGAAAGTGATTATTGGAGAAGGACTGGAGGCCGTTGATTTCGGGCGTCTGATGTGCCTGAACGAAACGGCAGCCTGGTTGTGGGAGAAAGCAGCAGAAATAGGCGAGTTCTCCATAGAAGACCTTGCCAGTTGCTTGTGTGAGGAATTTGAAGTAACAAAGGAACAAGCGATAGAAGACGTCAAAGCCATTGTCGACAAATGGCAAGAGACGAATATCATTGAATAACAAAAGATGTCTGCAGCGTGCTGTAGACATCTTTTCTACACCCCACCAATTACCATCAGAAAGTCTTACCGAAAACAATATAAAAGAATGTTTTCAGTAAAATAGTTACATCTAACGACCACGAGCGATGCTCCAAATAGTCAAGGTCATATTGAAGCCGTATTAGCATCTTCTCCATCGTATCTGTATAACCATTATAGAGTGTTGCATAACTTGTCACACCAGGACGAATCTGATAGAGCATGTAATAGCGGGGATCCTCTTTCTCTATCTGTTTAATATAATAGGCTCGCTCCGGACGAGGACCGACAAAGGCCATATCGCCGATGAAAACGTTCCACAATTGCGGTAGTTCATCAAGATGGTGTTTACGCAAAAAGCGCCCGATCTTAGTCAGACGCGGGTCTTCATTTCCACTTGGTAAAAGTGAAGGTTCACCCTCTTCGGTACCAACGCTCATCGAACGGAACTTATAGATGGTAAATGGGCGGCCAAAGCGCCCGATTCGCTCCTGCCGAAAAATCGCAGGTCCGCCGTCTTCCCATCTTACAGCAAAAAAGCAATATGCGAACAACGGAGAAAAGAGAATCATAGCTATCAGAGCCAACAGACAGTCTACAACCCGCTTTGTATTCCGTTGGAAAGCGTTCATACCATCTGCGATATACCGTATTTCGGGTTCTTTTTCTGTTTTCATGTTCATTTGAAATCAACTATGCTTCCGCCGCCAGAAATAGTGCCAAGTCCGGAATACAGGTTCACAAAGCGCCTCTGCCGGGTATTGCCGCATATAATGAATCGTACGCCAATATTTAAGTAAATGCTTCGACAAGAGCGAGTGATCAGTAAGTCCTGAATATTTTCCGAAATTGCCACCACGCTGAATTTCATTCAAAAGCGTTTCGCCACGTCTCTTATCAACAGGGACTATCAGGAACCTCTCTTCCATTCCCAGCACATCATGCATGATATACATCACAGCTCCGGCAAACTTCCTTAATCCGAGATAATCCAACAGATTAGGCAACATGCTCAGAGATAATCCTTCTTGATGCACCCTCATAAGCAGGTAATAATAGTCAATCATCTGTCGCAGGCCGATACCTTCGTCAAAAAAGTGATGCATCAGATGAGCCAGCTGAAATACTATATTAAATTCAAGCGTCGGGACTGGTATACGTACACCGTCAGGGAATATCACCTCGTGAGCATAGGTATCTTCATAATGTGTATCAAACCACGTTTTCAACCGCTGATTGTACATAGGATTATTCAGATACGACGGCAGATAGTGAACCTCTACCGGTACATTCTTAAACACAGGATAGTCCACATGCTGGTATGCTGTTTTAGTATGCGGGAACCGTTTCCTAACATATTCCAACACCCTGTCCATGCCCCCTTCCACCTGCAGATCGATGTCACCAGAGCTACGGAGAAATGGATCGGGATACATCATCGCATTTCCCTGCCCTTTCAGTACACAACAACGAAGCCCATCCTTCCTAAACATCTGCACTAACTCTGCAGACTTCTGATTAAGCAACATGTTGCGAGTCCTTATTTTATTCACAAGGAAAAACCAGTTCATCTTCAGCTGACGAGGAATTGTAGCATCCTTCCCCATGCGCCTAACAGCCTCGAACAGGACACCCAAGACCGACTGTTTTTTCCCGATATCGAATATTGCCCGCCACTCCTCGGTTTCTATCCGAGGGGGTTGTCCTTCAGCATGAATCGCAAAGCGAAGCAGCTGAAGAAACTTTTCATCTATATTTGGCTCGTCAAAGGACTTGCTATCCTGCATGGTTATTTAATTCTTGATAGCATTTTTCCATTTCCTCCATCATCTTTCCGAGTGTGAAGTGTTCTGCTACACGCTGATGGGCTGCCTCAGCGTAATCATTAGCAAGTGATTCATCTGTCAGCAGCTTATCGATGGCTCGCGCAAATGCCTTGGCATCACTGTTGGGCACCTCTATTCCAGTAACCCCATTGAGATTCACCCAATTCACACCGCTGCCAGGTATGGTGAAAGTAACAGCCGGTGTATAACAGTACATCGCCTCAGCTAAAGCCATACCAAACGCCTCATTCTTTGTAATAGAAGGGAAGGCAAAAACCGAAGACGCATAGTAATAGCGGTTAAGTATCTCATCGCTCAGGCGTCCCACGAAATACACACGCTTCGACTGACAAGAGAGCATCAGCTGTCGTGTCAGCGGACCATCGCCAGCTATCACAAAAACACAGTCTGACTCTACATACTTCTCGGCCTCAATCAGATATTCCAAACCTTTGTAAGGAATATGCCGCCCCACGAAGAAAACGATTCTCTTGCCTTTGTATTTCCTCCTGAGATTGTCTGTCGCCTTCCGTGAGGGCTGTTTCAGTATCGATTCGTCTATACCATTCGGCACTACTTTTACCTTGTTCCTGAACGGTTGAAGCGGCACGGACCCCTCTTGATACTGCGGACTTGTCACGACAATGAGGTCAGCCCTTTTCAGCAGTTTTGTCTCTATCGGCTTAATATAACGGTATATCTTCCGCTGCTTGATAATATCCATGTGCCAATGGATGATGAGTTTCACGTCCTTTGGTATGACAGCCAGCAAAATAGCGGCCGGGTACGGATTGGCCCAATGGAAATGAATTACATCAGGCTTAAATCGCTTGATGACTCTCCTCAATACCGTAAAATACGATAAAGAAATAGCTTGCCTGGCAATCGTGACAAAGGCACCTACACGATATACTTTTATGCCATCCACCTCACCCACGCTATTGAGATGACCCTCATTAAAACAGACTACAGCTACCTCATGGCCCGCAGAATTGTCTGCCAGATATTTGCAGACATTCTCTACACCTCCCACATATGGGTAATAATACTTTGATATATGTAAAATACGCATATTCAATTAATCTCTATTTATTATCATCTAGGGCTAAATCACGCCAAACAAACCTTTTATCCCCAAACTTTCCCAGTATATACTTGATCGTTGATTTAACATAGTGGTGAATTAATTTCTTGAATCCATGAAACTCTTGCATCGGATAATGATGCCAAGGACTTAATTGCTGATATTTCCAATACTCGCTTTTATATGGATGCTTACATTCTTTAAACCAAGGTTTATATTCTGTAGTATAGTGTATAATAAAAGGATTTGAAATATACCGCTCTAAGTTTTCTCTTTGCTCTTCTACTACTGGAGGGAGTTTCATAAAAAAAGGCACAGTCATATTCCATTTTATAGGCAACTCCCTAAAATAGCCATGACAAACAGCATTAATTACACATTGATCAACGTATTTAAGAAGATGTCTTTTGGTTGAGATGAACGTAAATGCTTTTTGTGAGAACCCGAAATTCCTTAGAAATTCAAGATTCATTAAGGTGACTCCCGAATTAAAATAAGAATCCATTTGACTATAGCCAAGTGCCTTAACACGTTCCTTTATGATGTCATTTCGGTCTTTTACACACGCAAAAGCACTACCCTCAATATCAGTCTCCCACAACTCTCTCAAATTTACCCGCACAACCAAATCGCAGTCCAGATAAAGAACTTTTTGGACTTTTGGCAAGATCTCTGGGAGCAAAAGTCTATAATAGGCTTCTTGCGACAAATTGCTATTTCCCGATTTTAATGGAACGTCTTTAAACAAGTCCGGATTTACATGAACAATATTAATAACCTGATTATAGTCTGATGCCAATACACCAAATTTCGTCTTATTATCCTCTCCAATGTCAGAAGTCAGGATATTCACTTCTATATTTTCCTCTCTGTTGTTGCAGAAAACTGATGTTATCATTGTTCCGCAATAAGGAGAGTATGCATCATTACAAGCACATGCTATAATTATTTTATGCATAACAACAAATCAAATAAAAAGGGTTGACGATATCTGATAATCGGCCGTATCATCGTAGTTACCCAACATATAGACATAAAACCAATAGGCGAAAAGCAAGAAACAGAACACTCCTTCAAAAGGCCGTGTGTATGGAGTGTCTTCTTCTGTAAAAAAAACAGGGTAATTAAAAATAATATATGGCAATGAGATGCATGAAATAAGGCGATAATATAAACTAATACGGTCCAGCGGCTGGACAATAAGAGCACATAGAGAGAATAACATATCCAATATAGCCATTATGAGGAAAAACTTGAGAATAGTATCAGATTTATAAAGAACCATTACATAGATAATATAGGCTATAATCACTATCTTAACAACGAAATTAGCAGTACCAAGCACAGGCGTAAAAGTATCACCTGCCGATGTGTATTTCAGAAACTTCAAGTCTATATAGTCATTCTCTATCATCCAGATAAGAATATTGTCAAGATTCAAGAATAGCAACCCGAAGGCCAGTATGATACCTATATAAGCATAGTAGTACTTTTGTATAGAGAATTTATCAACCATCAAATAGACAAGTGGAAAAGATAATGCAATGACTGCTGTTTGGTGAAAGAGAAAAGCAATAGCCATATACAAGAAATACCTTATGAATTTCTTCTCCCAAAAGAAGGTAAAAGCAAGCATAGAAAATGAAAGTGCTATACTCTGTCTGACAATACTTAAAGACTCCTGATAGAAAATCATATAAAAGATAAACATGAATAGTACGGGAGATAGCTGTTCCCGCCATTTCATCGCTGTAATATAAAGTGGAACAATGATGAGAATATGAATGCTCAGCAAAAGGAAAAAAGGCAGATCCGTCAGCTGTGCAATCACATAATTGACGAATAAATAGCCGATTTCTATATCTGGGTATGAATCTATGAATTCTGATAAATTTTGGCCATTGGAGGCAATGCCGTTAAATATGGGAACTATATATAATTCCATATCACTGCCAACCGTTGAATCTCTCAATCCTGCTATAAGAATAGGTGGCAGGACAGCGAGCAAGCTACCTGCAATGAATCGCCGTTGGTCTTCATACCATAAATCGGCTATTCTAACACCCAATAAAGATAGGGCAAATGCAATAATATAGACAATCAAATTAAATTATAGATTTCTTTACGCCTCCGCACAAGAGATTCCAATGAATATTTTTCCTTGTACACACTGTGAGCATTCCGAGCAATCGTCTCACGAAAAGATTCAACGCTCATTAGCATCTCTAATCCTTTGGCAAACTCACCGGCACTATCTTCAATCATACAAGCATCTCCATCTGGGTAATCCAACCCCTCTGCACCTACAGACGTTGAAACAAAAGGCAAACTCATGGCTGACGCATCCAAAATTTTCATTCTCATACCACTACCCGTCAGTAGTGGCACAATCATAATGCTTCTAGCAATATGTAAAGACAGATCATCTACGAATCCAGCGAGTTTCACCTCCAATCCGTTATATTCTCGCTCATAAGATGCAGGCCAGTCTGATCCTATTATTTTCAGCTGTGTCTGAGGGTATTTGCTCCAGTCGATAAATGAAGTCACTTCTCTCAAGAACCAGTCCACACCTTCTTGATTGGGACGATGATGGTATCCGCCGACAAAAACAAGCTGTCCGTTCCATCCTTCATATTCCATCTCTTTCGTATTGACAGCAGCCGGAGATACATCTATAGGTGGTTTTACTCCCGATTCTTCAAGTATATCTTTATCTGTTTCTGTCAGAGTTATAATACTATCATAGCGATTCAGTCTGGAAATCTCTGTATGTTTCTTTTCATCCATCCTTTTCTTCTGTTGATTTGTCAGAGAGATATCCTTCAATGTCCTGTCAGTAATCACAAACCCGATCTCATGATGAACAAAAACTTTTTTTATACTTTTGGGCAGAAAGTCTCCTATGTTCAGATTTTGTATAAATTCTACTTGTATCAAATCTGGTTTCATCTCCGATATTGCAGAAAGAACAAATCGTAGGTATCTCTTTGACGTCAAGAAATCCGTATGCCCTAATGCTTCGTTTATCTTTGACATCTCTTTAGACAGATAAATATGCCTATTCAGAAATCTCTTCGCTTTCTGAAAAAAGAACGGCAGATACGAGTATTGGCTTAACAAAGGAAAAGGATAAAGCCGAACATTTTGCCACTGAGAAGATATGACCTCAACATCTTTCGACTGATTATCATGATTCAGTGGGAAAATAATTCCTATATTGTAATCATTCCTTAATGCCTCAATCATATTATATTGTGCCTGGTCACCACCTGAGCGAACCGGATAAGGCAAAAAAGATGTAATAATTAAGATTGACTTCATCGTGATTCTTTTAAAAATCAGGTAAAAGGCATATCCCACAGACAGTGATAGTCTAAATCACAGGAACGTTCCCCGATTTTCTTGGCAGGCACACCCCCCACAATTTCATACGCTCCGACATCCTTAGTCACAACTGCGCCAGCACATATCACAGCACCCTTCCCTATATGGATATTCTGTAGAATAACGGCGCCAACACCTATCCAGACATAGTCATCTATGTCTATTGGCAGGAACTTTCCAAGAAAATCTTTGGCTTGATGATCATGGCTACCAGTCATTATGAAAACGCCATGGGAGATAGACACATTGTCTCCTATCTTGATATTCCCTCGCGCATCTATCGTACACCCTCGATTTATATGACTATACGAGCCCATCACTAGTCTGTTTGGATTTAGGATATAGTTCTTCTTCATAATAAAACTACCCTTGCCAATCCGTGCTCCCCATAAGCGCAAGTACCACTTTCGAATACACCAGAATGGGATATGGGGCAGAACATCGTTTACCATATATTCCAAACAGAACGCTTTTAGCCAATTAAAAAGAGCTGTCTGCTTAAACAGAGGGATAAAACTGCTGTAGGCAAACAGCCAAAACTTCTTCAGACTGAAGCGCCCTGCAGAAGTAATCTTATAATTGTACCACCGATTACGGACTATGTGGTTAGACATCCCTTCCAACTCATAGCATTCTATAACTGTATCGACCTTCTTAAACCTATATCCCTCCTTAAAGAGTCGGTGAATCATTTCCCAGTCGAGACTATAGCCCAGGTCTTTCCTACTGACATCAAATTCATGCTGCTTCTGGACAGAGGCTCTTACCAACGATGATCCATGCCGGTAGATGGGCTCGAGATTCATCCGATTGATGTCGTCACCAGCAGGGATTATATGAGACAATTCCTTGGTCATTTCTATGCTGTCACCATATATTACATCTATTCCATCTGTCTCAGCAGAGAGGGTGTCTTTCAAAGTGTTACCATTTGCAAAGACATCACCCGCATTCAAGAAGTTGATCCATTCTCCCGTAGCAACTCTGATCCCCTTATTCATGGCATCATAGATGCCGCCATCTGGCTCAGAGACGAAATAAGCAATTTTGTCAGCGTATTTATTGATGACGTCGACAGTCCCATCCGTGCTTGCTCCATCTATAACAATGTACTCGATATTTGAATACGATTGGCCTAACACGGACAGAATTGTTTTCTCTATACCTCCAATGGCATTATAACAAACCGTAATAATCGATATCTTACCCTGCATCATTCTATAACACTCTCTGCTTTGACAATATCAAACTCTTGCCCACGACTAGCATCTATCATATCAAGTAGTTTAGCAGATAATTGCTCATCAACTTTCGTACTTAGATTACTTCCTTCAACATGTTCAAAAGGCAGTACAGATGACTAATCCCGCCATGACACAAAGACATTCGTTCTACGAAGATCACGTTCTTAATACCTCTAGTAGCTTCTTCAAATAAATTGAAATCCTTCGTCTTGAAGTCCAGACGCATGAAAAAATAATGATTTTCTTGAGCAAGGATTCGGAGCGTACGAGCTAACAAATTGGGGTGTTTATGAGTGGTAAACAAAAAAGCGTGATTCTTCATAAATACTAATGCAGTAATTATTTGAGCCAAATTCCCGTTGCCTGACAATGTATGACTTTACCAATTTGAATTTTACCGAACACGGCTTGGAGCAATACAACTATAGATGGGACAACAACTATTCCCGGCAGCCCCTGCCATCTGCACAAAAGCGTCATAATGGGCCAAGCGACCAAAGCAAAAACAAGGAAAATCGTAAGTTGAATTCTTACAGTTCCTATTCCGTTGATCATAAACATGTAAATCTGAGCGAGATTATAAAGCGTCACGTAGATGGCTATGCTAATCGTTGTTGACACATTAACATCCAGATCATCTCCTACCCATACTCGATAAAACAGATTAGACAATACTATCATTATTAGTGCCATGATACAAGACAATAGCCAGACTGTTTCCAGTTTCTTTACGGAATTTTCCATCCACTGGTAGTCCTTTTTCTGATAGGCATCAGTAAAAGCAGACCAGAAGGGCGTAACAATAATCAGAATAATGGTAGTCAGAATATTAAAGTACTTAAAAGCAATATTATATTCCGTCACAGCATTGGGACCTAACTCTCTGGAAATAATAATATTCATCATCTGAAATATGAAAATCATACTTACACAGATGATGAAGAACTTTATACCTAAGCTAATAACACTCCTCACAAGACCCTTCCTGACAGAATTAAGATCTGGTCTAAACACCTTATAGCGGGTGAAGCCAAAACCGAATATCGAGGCAATAAGTGTCACAAGCATTGGTACACCAGAATAATATAGAGCCATATTCAACAGGCTGCCCTCTGATGTGAGTGTAAGGAAATAGATAATCAATAGAGAGAAGAACTGTCCTACTGCTCCTAATATTGCAGATAGTCCAGGCTTTTGGTCTGCAGTAAGTATGGTTGAAAACAAGTTTACAACTAAACTTGTGCAAAAGAAAAAGGATACTATCGCAAATACCTGTCTCAATTCTTCGCTATAAGAGTTGTCAATATTTAGAATAGTTGGCCAACTAATGAACCTGTTGATAAAGAACAGTATTAAAAAAAACACCAACATAATAAGCCCCAAAGCGAAATATGTGGTACTTACATACTGCTTTGCGAGTTCTTTGTTATCCACCGCCATTGCTTCGGCAAACCTATTCCGCAAGCCATTTCCTAATCCAAAATCAAATAGCAGTATCCATCCTATAATTGATGAGAGTGTCAGCCAGATGCCATATCGTGTTGGGTTGACATAACTAATGGTAACTGGTACAATCAGCAGAGAGCATACCATTGATATTCCTCTGGCAACAAAGGACATGAGGATGTTCTTCGTTGCCTCTTTCGAACGAATTGAGGAATGAAAATATCTCTCCTTTATATGTAACATCACTTGTTCAGAACAACGCAAGGGATCGTCTTTCTATTCTCGCCTTTCTGCTTCTCAAACTGCTTCATCGAAACCTTGGTGGTCTTTCCTGGGCGACAGACGAAGCAGGTGACATCAGCCAGAGAGCCTACGAGAGTTTTATTGGTGGAATCGACCTCTGGGCCGTCGAGAATGATGATATCGTATAATTCTCGAAGGTCAGCAATTGCCTGACGGAGTCCTTTATGAGCTAACAGATCTGCAGGATTTATGCCGTCGGAGATGCCTGTCGGATGAATCTCTGCCAGATTACGGCAAATAGTCTTCGCTCCCATTTTGGTGAAGGCTTCTGCCAAATGGGTGGCACAGAAAGTTTTACCGTCTCCCTCGTTGGCAGAGGTTATCAAGATGGTCTTCTTGTCATCGCCCAACTGCAGAAGAAGGTTATTGCGAATAAGCCGGAAGGCATCGTCATCATTCCTTGCCGATGGCGGGATTATTCCCAGCAACGGCAGATCTGTGGTTACCCTCACGTCTATTTCAGATTCGATGTATTTTTTCTTGCTTCGACGAACAAAAAAGAACACATAGGGCAACAGCATACCAAGTACGAGCGACGACAACAGGGCAATTAAAGTCTTTGGCTTCGTCTTCTTGAGTGACTGCGTCTCGTCAATCAGTTTACCCTTATCTGTAGTATTGGCAAGTTCCATCGCAGTCTTCTCCCGCTCCTGCAGCAACGACACGAAGACGCCCTGCTTGATGCCGCGCTGACGGCTCACGTCTGTCATCAAGCGTTCCTGCTCTGGCACGTTGCCTACACGGCTCAAATAGCGGTTATACTCCTTCTCCACAGAACGGCGACGGATGAGCAGCGACTGTTTATCACGGATCAAGGCCGTCTGGATGGTTGGGTGCAACTCTCTGATCAGCTCATTGACCTTCTGCAACTGGGGCGACTTCTCCGTAACGCTCTTCAATAGCAGGTTGCGCTCTGTGACCTGCGCATTGTGCTGAGTGATCATCGGGACGGCATCGCCAGTATATACACCCACGTTGACGGGAATTAGCTCGAATAGGTTGGCTGGGTCGTTGACGTATTCGCTGAGATAGTCAAGCAGTTGCAGCTGAATACCAAAGTTCACCAACTGCGACTCATACGCACTCTTCTTCTCCATCACTTCCTCGGCATCTACCTTCGGGTCTGTCACCTGGTATTGTTTCTTCAGCTTCTCCCAGTCGGCATCTGTCAGTCCCAACTCCTGGTCGATCATAGCCAGACGACTGTTGATGAACTCATCGTTCTTTTCAGCTTCTTCGAGTCGTTCCTTATTCGAGCGGTCGTTATAGTGGGCCACCAGACTATTGATAAAGTCAACGCCCCGCGACGCGTTCTCGTCCTGAAGGCTTAACTGGATAATCGACGTGGCCTTCTTCGAGGCCGAAGCAACTGTCAGACGCTTCACGAAGCCTTTGGCTACTGACATCGGTGGCAAGATTTTCACCTTCAGGCGATAGTCTTTCAAGAAGGGTTTCTGCTCCTCTTCGATTGTCAACACATTCTCTGTGAAGGTCAGGTCGCCAATCTCTGTGTGTATGACGGCAGGCAACTTGGCAAAGGTCTGTTCAGCTATTTCTACCTTTTTCTTATTCTTCTTGAGCACTCCTTCGAAGGTATAGCCGGCATCGCTCTTGTCAATGGTCAGACGGATGCTGTAAGTTCTCAGGCCCTCGTTCATCGCCTGAAGGAACTCCTTGCTGACTGTCACATTAACAGGCGTGTTTTTATATAGCAGACGGCTCTTCAGGAACTTCTGATGGCGTATCTCGGTGTACAGGCCAAGTTCCTCGATGACATCTTTGGCCAGCAACTTGGTTTTCAGGATCTCTTTTTCATTTTCCGTGCCAAGCGACCGTCCCAAACTAAGGTTGCTACCCAGCCCCGAGAGTCCTGACGGTAACTGGTTCAGGAGGCTTGCTGCACTAAGGGCGCTGCTATTGTTACTCTGACGGCGATCGATGATTTTCATCTTTCCCACGACGTTGTATGCCGGACGGGTAAAATAGACATAACCCGCCGCACAACACAGACAGAGGAATACCGAAAGAACAAACCATTTCTTGTTGTGAATGAAAAGTTGCCACAGATAGTTGGCATCGAAAACACTGTACTGCTTCCGTTTCCTTACTGCTCTGGGAGCTGCTTGTATCCTATTATCCATATATCGTTTCGTGTTAATTCAAACAATTCACCTAAAAATGCTTACCAACAATGTGGCAACAGAAATCAGCACGCCAGCCGCCGAGAACCAAAGGCTGGTCATATTGCCGATGGTAGAGTTTTGCGCCCTCGCCTTGTTAGGCTCCACATAAAGGATGTCGTTCTGCTGCAGATAGTAGTAAGGCGAGTTCACAATATTTGCGTCGTTCAGGTTCAGCGTGTAGATAGCCTTCTTGCCTTGAGCATCTTCACGAATCAGCTTCACATTGTTACGAACACCGTAGATTGTCATATCACCAGCCCTTGAGAGAGCCTCGAAGACATTAATCTTCTCCCTCGACACGGTGAAGTTTCCAGGAGCATTCACCTCGCCAAGCACTGAGATGGAGTAACTCGACATCCTGACGGTAACGATTGGCTTCTCTGACTCTGCCAGGTATGGGCTGATCTTGTCGATGATAAGCTGTTCGGCCTCAGACTTGGTGAGTCCTGCCACATGCAGTGTGCCGATGATAGGGAAATTGATGTTGCCGTCGTTGTCAACCAAATAGCCCTGCAGTGTAGGCTGCGAGGTGAGCGAGGCATTCGACTGGGTCATCACCCCCGATGCCGTCAGGTTGAACTGCTGGGCTGCTGCCGGATTCAAGGTGTTGACAACAATCGTCAATATGTCCTTTGGCATAATCCGAGCATCATAAAGCACGCCAGGATTGTCCGGAAGCGAATCGGCATTCATCAGATAGGGTACATTCTTCGACGATCCGCATGAGGTAAGCAACAGTACTGCCAGCAAAGAGAGGCCAACAGTCAGGCGGCAAACAGTCTTTTTCATATTCTCATTGTTCATAGTTTCATCTATCATTTTTCTCATTCTTTCACAAAATCTTCCTTTCTCGGTTCCTGTTCCATTCCGTCAGGCAAAAGCGTTGAACGACAAGACCTTACGGCATACTTTACCCTTTCTCCGACAGGGGCACTTTCCCATCAGAGGAAGTCATCAAAGACATACCATAAGGATTCAGTCCACCGCACTCACCCTCCGCCAAAGAGCCAAAGCTCGCAAAGGACCATTGAACACGTTTCCTAAATCGGCGACAAAGTTACGAAAAATTAAGAGCAATACAAAATAAAATTCGTTTTATTTTATTGCCGAGATTCAGTAACTTCGCTCTACAAGTGCAAAGTACCTAAAAAAGAGCGAAATACAAAAGAAAAACCTGTTTTTAATGAAAAGGCTTTGTGATACGAAAGAATTGTTGTACTTTTGCAGTCTAGAATTGAAAGCAAGTGTCCATGTCGAGAAAGAGTATAAAAAAAAATATTCACGATCATGTCTTTAATACATATAGCAGGCTGGCTTTTAGTCTTGCCAGGATATGGAATCCGTTCTATAGAAGAACAAGGATTGTGGATCATTGTGAGATGATGATATTGACTGTAGCATTCAATAACGAACAGCTCATAGAACGGCAAATTGAATTAATCAAGGAAAATATCAAGGACGAGAACTTTCGTTATATGGTGGCAGACAACTCCACCAGCAGACAGAAACGTAAAGCGATCAAAGAGGTCTGTCATAGGAATGGGATAGACTATATAGCCGTACCGAGAACAATGTGTCGACTGACCAACTACCAGTGTGCCATTTCTCACGGGGCAGCCCTTAACTGGGTCTACTACCACTTCCTACGGGAAATGAAGCCAAAACGTTTCGCGATCATAGACCATGACATTTTCCCTGTAAAACCATATAATCTGACCTCAGCATTAGGCGAGAAGGACTTTTATGGAGTTTTGCGTTCCTGTGGTGGAGAATGGTATCTATGGCCAGGATGGTGCATCTTTAATTTCGAACGATTCACTGCCAAACCAAATTTCGAGCCGATATTCACCAGAAAAAACTTCTTAGATACTGGTGGAAACAATTATGTGCGCTACTATTACAAATACAACATCCAAGACATCGCGTTTCCCATAGTAAAGACTTTGCGTTACAAGAAAACAGAAGGATTAAGCAGACATTGCGACATCCTTCATAGTGATTATATCCAGATTGTCAATGACTCATGGCTCCACATCATCAACGGCTCCAACTATGCTAATATCCCAGGGAAAGAAGACATGATACATCAAGTCCTTTCCGACACAGCCCAATTCTGGGAGGCCATACAATCAAAAGACAATACAAATGAAAGCATCAGTAAAAACGACGTTTTTGCAATCGACAATAAAAACAGTAATAATAACAGGACGCTGCAACAAGATTAAGTGTGATGCTTAAAAACACAAATCCCGAGGCTACTGGTCGCCTCGGGATCTTTTACAATCTATTGTAAAGATATTAGGACTGATTACTCCTTAAGCAGATTCACAAGCATCACAAGGTCTGTGGCATCCACCTTCTCGTCGTTGTTCACATCAGCCTCAGCGGAATAGGTGCCGTTCATGATGCAATTTACGATGGTGGCAATGTCCACTGTTGGTGGCATTTGCTTGGTCTCTTGAAACTCTTTCCAACCTACGGCTTTTTCATATTTTGCCTTAGAGCCAAAGGGCACCGTCAAGGTAGCGGTAGGAGCAATTATATTATCACCGTCCTCTACACCAAAGACATCTTTGGTGATGGAAATGGGATTGGTAGCATGAGAAACAACAGATTCCAAATAATTAATATTTTTTAGTCCCAAGAAAGCTTTATTACCAATGCTTGTTAATGTAGAAGGCAACTCTATCTTCGTTAGCCATAGGCAATAGGAAAATGCTTCATCACCGATAGATTTTACGCCCTCTGGAATAACAATTTCCTCTAACTTATAACAATTATAGAAGGCCCTGTAGCCTATCTTTTCAATAGTAGACGGTAAGGTAATGCTCAGTACAGGAGGCATGTTAGAACTCGGAGTGAATTGTCTGAATGCTTCATCTGCAATCTCCGTCACGGTGTATTCTACGTCATCAACATTTAAAGTACCCTTAATTACAATATCAGCAGTCTCTGTAGACGAAGGATACGTATGCCCAACAACTTTTGCCTTGTGCGTTCCCAGATGGCACGAATAGGTAATGTTATCGATTGTCTTCTCGAAAGGAGCATAGATAGTTACAGCCGTTGTCGTTAAAGCCTCCTCGGAATCAGAGCTTGTTATTTTCAGATTATAGGTACCTGCCGCCGTGGGCATGAAAGAGATGATAACATCACCAGACTTACCTGGGTCAATCTTAGATGTCTGAGTAGCAATATTCGTCCAGGTTGACTCACCATCCTTCTGTGCCCACAAATTCAATGTGTTTTCGAAAGTCTCACCATCGTTAGTGATATTTACTGTCACATCCAAAGAACTATCAAGAGAAGGATATTCAGGCACGGTGACACTGTTCACGACGAACGATGGCTTTGCCTGACGGACAGTCAGTGTCGTAGCTGTCACTTCGGCAATAAGGAAAGCTGTTTCATGATGAGGTATACAAAGTTTCCATTCATCTTCTGAAGGATATTTATAAACCTGGCAGACCTCATATTTCCCCAACGCAAGTCCAGCACCAAAGGAGACTTCTGCATCCGTATACAAGCCAGAATACGTTCCACCTGCTTCTAAGGTGTTATTCCGTTCATGCACGACCTCCTTAATCTGTCCATCCTGGCATAAGGCCCACCCCGTCTGAACCTTAAGTTCTTCAGTTGAAGGGACATTGAAATGGGCAAAGAAAATACCATCAAACAGTACACTAACGAAATTGTCATCTTGGCTGGCTCGATTATAAGTCGCCGTTTCCATAGCGTCTATATTACTTTCTATCTGCGCCGTCAGTACCTCACCTTCTGGTGCGGGCTTCACACCTATCAGCGCATCCTGGTCGAACTGGAAGGCCCTGTTGCCAGCTGCACCGCCAGCACCCTGACTGTCTGGATCTGCCAGCGACAGCACGTAATAGTCGTCGCTCAAGCCACCCCAGCCCCAGTTCATATGGAAGAGCCCGTTACCATCGTAGCCGTCGACAATAAACTGGTGGCCTCCGACGCCTGACTGTCCTGAATAAAGGACTGGCCGGCCTGCAGCCAACTCGGCATATATCTTATCTTCCCAAGCGCTAGTTGTATACAAATCACGGTAGATGTTGCGGATATTCTTGCTGTAGCCAAACGTCTCTGCCAATACAGAGGGAGATATGCCAGCCTGCGACCCGCCTGCTGATGCCAAGTTATAGTCCATATTGACAGCCTGACCACAGTAACGCAACAAGGTAGCTACTGCAGTAGCAGAGGCATCCGTCTCACTTCCGTTGTAGGCCAGTTTCATGGCTTCCCAGTTAAAGGTCGTATCAGGAAGTGCATGGAAAGAATGATCCACTTCAAACTGCCAGTCTGGAGCCTCCGCCGTACCTTTATTTACCTTAGTACCAATATCTATCTGGTCCAATGCTTCACAGCCATTCGGCCATTGCCAAAAATACATGAGCTGAGCCATTGCTGTAGCAACACAACCTGTAACGCAGCGATTAGCAGCATCATAACCTGCCTCATCATAGTCAACGAAGTTTCCGTCTGGGCACATCAGATTATACGGCTCATCCTGGTTCCACTTCGTCTTGATCAGCGGCTCGATGGCAGCCTTGCTGTTTTCTGCACGCGTCGTGGCTCTCTGTACTGGCTGCAGAGAAGATCCCAGAGCCTCTATCTGGCGGGCGTATCCCTCGAGCCAACACCGCAGGTTCTCCGGCAACTGGCTCATGTCGAGGTTTCCTGTCTCGGAATAGCCGAGGATGGGCAGCGTGCGGTCATCACCAGAGACGATGACGTAGCCCCCGTTGCCTGTGGCATTGAAGACATAGAAGGGTTCTTTGTCAGAAGAATTGTCGGAACGCGCGAAGCTCCTGGCCTCGCCAAACTGCTTGCCTGGCATGAACTGCCGGGCTTGCTTCAGCGCCTGCTGTCTCGATACAGGCTCTGCATTCACGGCGGTCATCGCCATGAAGGCCACTAAAGTTAATAGAATCTTCTTCATTTTTCTTTCGATATTGGATTGTTTCAAATATTTTCACTCACAGGCGAGCTTTAGCTCAGCTTGTGGATTACGAGTCCTGAGCGCAGCTTTGGCTCAAACCAGGTGGCCTTCGGGGGCATAATCTTGCCCGAGTCGGCGATGTCCATAATCTGCTGCATCGAGACGGGATAGAGGGCGAGGGCTGCGCGCATCTCGCCAGAGTCGACGCGCCGCTTGAGTTCTCCGAGGCCACGCAGACCTCCCACGAAATCGATACGCTGCGAGGAGCGCAAGTCGCCGATGTTCAGTATCTCGTCGAGAATCAGGCGCGAGGAGATGTCCACATCAAGCACGCCGATGGGGTCGTCGTTGTCGTAAGTGCCTTCCTTGGCCTTCAGGCTGAACCAGTGGCCGTCGAGATAGAGCGAGAACTCGTGGAGCTGCTGGGGCTTGTAGATCTCCGTGCCCTTGTCTTCTACGATGAAGTTCACCTGCAGGGCTGCGAGGAACTCTTCTGATGACATGCCGTTGAGGTCCTTCACCACGCGGTTGTAGTCGAGGATGGTGAGCTGCGAGGCCTGGAAGCATACGGCCATGAAGAAGTTGTACTCCTCGGTGCCATTGTGGTTAGGGTTCTGTTTCTGCTTCTCTGCTCCCACGAGCGCTGCTGCTGCCGAGCGGTGATGGCCGTCGGCGATATAGAGCGAAGGCATCTTGCTGAACTCCTCTGTAATGGTCTGCATGTCACTGTCGTCGCTGATTACCCAGAACTGATGGCGGAATCCGTCGATGGGAGCCACGAAGTCGTACTCAGGCTCGGTGGCGGCATAGCGCATGATGAGGTCGTTGAGCACCTGATTGTCTGGATAGGCGAAGAACACGGGCTCGATGTTGGCATTGTTCACACGAACGTGCTTCATGCGATCTTCCTCCTTGTCTCGGCGCGTCAGCTCGTGCTTCTTGATGCGGCCAGCCATATAGTCGTCGGTATGTGCGCAGACCACCAGGCCATACTGCGTCTTACCGTTCATGGTCTGAGCATATATATAATAATGTTCGCGCGCGTCTTGAACCAGCCAGCCCTTGTCCTGGAACTTCTGGAAGTTCTCGGCAGCCTTCTCATAAACGCGGGGGTCGTACTCCGACGTGCCTACGGGGAAGTCGATCTCGGGCTTGATGATGTGATACAGACTCTTCTCGTTGTCGCCAGCCTCTGCGCGCGCCTCTTCAGAGTCGAGCACGTCGTATGGGCGGCTTTCTACCTGCTCCACCAGCTCCTTCGGCGGGCGGATACCTTTGAATGGTTTTACTATTGCCATTGTTCTTTAGTTTACTGTTTACGGTTTACAGTTTACAGTTGATTACTCTACGGTTTCAGATGGGCTTGCCAACATATCATCTGTAAACCGTAAACTGTAAACTGTAAACCAAAATTATAAGTATTCCTTAATTTTCTCGATCATCTGCTGATACTCCTCGTCGGAGAGATACACCTTGCCAGGATTCATCTGGAACGTGCCGCCGTAGTCGGGCCCATCGACATATTTCGGGGCCAGGTGGAAGTGCAGGTGCGACAGTTTGTCGCTGTAGGCTCCATAGTTGATCTTCTCCGGGTTGAAAGCCTTCTGCATGGCTCTGGTCACACGAGCCACATCGGCCATGAAGGCGTTGCGGTCGGCATCGGAGAGTTCGTTCAGGTCGTTCACATGGTCCTTATAGGCCACCAGGCAACGGCCGCGATAGGTCTGCTCCTTGAAGAGGAAAGCTCTCGACACTGACAGCTGAGCGAACTCGATCATCAGGTCGTGAAGCGTCTGATTGTTTGTGCAGTACAGGCACTGCTTGGGATCACTTTGCATAATCGTTTGTTTTTAGATTCTTGTTTCTTGCTGCAAAATTAAGCAAAATATTTGTAATTCCAAAATATTCTGCCTTTATTTGCAGCCGATCAGTGAATATCTCGATGCCAGAGGGCCAGCGAAAAAGTATCGGGGCCGCATCACTGCGCCCCCGATACTCATTACAAACCAATTAACTAACTAACAATAACCTAATAATATGCGTATGAAAAAACTAACTCTCAATAATCCTTGTCTCTGATTGACGATGCAAAGGTACGGAGAAGTCTCGTCACAGGCAAATCATTTCAGCCAACCAGCCCGAATCTTCAGCGAAAATCGTCAACAATCTTTGCGAATTGAAAAAAAGTTCGTAACTTTGCACTCACAAACGATAACTCTAATTGATTAAGGAAATATGAAGAAAAGACTGACTACTATCCTGGCGCTGCTGATGATGATCGGCAGCGGAGCCAAGGCACAGGAATTTGAGACGGCCGCTGATGCCGTCAAGAACATGGGCGTGGGCTGGAACCTCGGCAACACGCTCGATGCCAACAACGGAGCGGCACAAGGTCTGGAATCAGAGACCTGCTGGGGCCAGCCGAAGACGAAGCCCGAGCTGATGACGATGATGAAGGAGGCTGGATTCGGCGCCATCCGCGTACCCGTGACCTGGTTCAACCACATGGACAAAGACGGCAAGGTGGACGAGGCCTGGATGAAGCGTGTGCACGAGGTGGTAGACTACGTGATCGATGCCGGGCTGTACTGCATCATCAACGTGCACCACGATACAGGCGACGGCAGTGTACACTGGCTGCATGCCAACATGTCTGTCTACAACGACACGAAAGAGCGCTACGAATATCTCTGGCAGCAGATAGCCGAAGAGTTCAAGGACTACGGCGAGAAGCTGCTCTTCGAGAGCTACAACGAGATGCTCGACAAATACAACTCCTGGTGCTTCGCCACCTTCGGCTCGCCGAGCAGGTACATCGCCAAGGATGCCGCTGATGCCTACGAAGCCATTAATAGCTACGCCCAGAGCTTCGTCAATGTCGTCAGGGCCTCAGGCGGCAACAACGCCCAGCGCAACCTTGTGCTGAACACCTACGGCGCCTGCAACGGCGCAGGTACCTGGAACTCGCATCTGCAAGACCCGCTGAAGGAGATGAAGATGCCTGAGGGAGAATCAAACCATATCGCCTTTGAGGTACACAACTACCCCAGTATCAGCAACCTGTCCAATGCCAAGAAAGAACTGGATCAGAACATCAAAGACCTGCAGTCTACGCTTGGTGCGCTGGGGGCTCCCGTAATCTATGGCGAATGGGGCACATCGAGTGCCAATGGCGACGGGACCAGCGACTATGACAACAACCGCACAAACATGATAGACTTCCTGCAGTACTACGTGAAGCAGACCAAGGCAGCAGGCATGGGCACCTTCTACTGGATGGGACTGACGGACGCCACCAATCGCGACTACCCCTGCTTCAGCCAGCCCGACCTGGCCGAGGCGCTCACCAAAGCCTGGCACGGCGACGACTTCAAGGGGATATATCCCACGAAGCAGGACGTCATCGGCAACGCAGACATCATCTATAATGTGGACTACAAAGGCGACTGGCAGGAACTGAACCTCTGCGGCTCAGCCGTCTCTACCAACAATTTCAAGAGCATCCGCCTTGAGATGTACGAACTCCCAGCAGGCATCACGCTGCAGTTCAAGGTATATGGCAGCGACGACAACCACATCCAGTCGGAAGCCATCTCTACCACAGACCTGAACAGCTCACTGGTTTTTGACGAGAGCATCCTCGGAGGCAAGACCATCAAGCGCATCACCCTCCAGACACTGTCGGGCGCAGGCTCTTGCAAGGTGAAGCGCGCCGTGCTGATCAAGAACGACGGTACGGAGGTGGAGCAGGAACTCAGCGTGTTTTGGGGATGCTCGATATCATCAGAAACGATTACAGGCATCACTGCCATTCAGCGCAGCGATGCCAGCACAGGCATCATCTACTCCCTTTCAGGGCAGCGCGTGAGCAGCCCCGCGAAGGGTATATACATCCGGAACGGCAGGAAATACATCATGAAATAAGAAAGAAGCCTCCCACTGATTGCGAGAGGCTTCTTTTTTTATATGATTCGCACAATAGAGACTATCCCTATTGTGCGAAACTTTACTTGTTCACCTGGAACTTCGTATCGCCGTCCTTGAAGAAGGCGTTGATCTGCTTAGCGGCAGCGATACCAGCGTTGATGTTGGCCTCAGCAGTCTGCGCACCCATCTTCTTAGGAGTAGAGAAGTAACGGCCCTCGAACTGCTTGAACTCATCATTGGCATCAGGCATGATGTCGGTGACGAACTTCAGGTCCTCGCGCTCCTGCATCAGTTTGATCAGTTCAGGCTCGTTGATTACCTCCTTACGGGCAGTGTTCACAAGGATGCCACCCTTCTTCAGCTTACCTACGAGGGCGTAGTTGATGCTCTGCTTGGTCTCAGGGGTGGCAGGGATATGGAGTGACACCACGTCGCACTGCTCGAAGAGAGCCTCCTGATTGGCAACGGCATGCACACCAGCCTTCTCAATCACCTCTGCGGGGCAGTATGCATCGAAGGCATACACCTCCATGCCAAAGCCTTTGGCTATGCGGGCCACGTTGCGACCTACATTGCCGAAAGCGAGGATTCCCAGTTTCTTGCCAAGCAACTCTGAGCCACTCTTACCATTATAGAAACCACGAACAGCCATCACCAGCAGGCCAAACACGAGCTCAGCCACGGCGTTGGCATTCTGACCAGGAGTATTCTCGGCCACCACATTGTGAGCAGTAGCAGCAGCCAGGTCGATATTGTCGTAACCAGCACCAGCGCGCACCACAATCTTCAGCTGCTTGGCAGCGTCGAGCACCTCGGCATCCACCTTGTCACTACGGATAATCATGGCGTCGGCATCCTTTACTGCGTCGAGCAACTGAGCCTTCTCTGTATATTTCTCCAGCAGCACAAGCTCATTGCCTGCTGCCTCAATCTCTGCTTTGATACCATTCACAGCAGCGGCTGCGAATGGCTTCTCTGTTGCAACTAATACTTTCATCCTATTCTAATGATTTATTATTTTTGTTTTCTAAGGATTTTAGGATTTAAGGATTATTCTCAAGCGAAAACTTTAAACCATCCTTTAAATCCTAGAATCCTTAGACTTTAAACTCCTTAGTGCTGTGCCTCAAATTCCTTCATGCAGGCGACGAGAGCCTGGCAGCCCTCGATGGTCTGGGCATTGTAGCAGCTGGCACGGAAACCACCGACACTGCGGTGACCCTTCACACCAACCATACCCTTTGACACAGCGAAGTCGAGGAAGTCCTTCTCCAATTCCTTGTACTCAGGAGCCATCACGAAGCAGATGTTCATCAGCGACCGATCCTCCTCCTTGGCTGTTCCAACGAACATCTTGTTGCGGTCGATCTCACCGTAGACGATCTCTGCACGCTGGTGAGCCAGCTTGTCCATAGCCTCTACACCACCCTGCTTCTTCAGCCAGCGCAGGTTCTCAAGGGCACAGTAGATGGGCACTACAGGAGGAGTATTGAACATTGAGCCCTTGTCGACATGTGTACGATAGTCGAGCATCGTGGGAATCTCACGGGGAGCCTTACCCAGAGCGTCGTCCTTCACGATGACCACAGTCACACCAGCCATAGCCATGTTCTTCTGTGCACCAGCATAGATAGCATCATACTTGGACACATCGACAGGACGACTGAAGATATCGGATGACATATCAGCGATCAGGCGTACGGGCACGTCGAGATCTTCGCGAATCTCTGTACCGTAGATTGTGTTGTTGCTTGTGATGTGCAGGTAGTCGGCATCAGCAGGCACCGTCCAGCCTTTGGGGATGAAGGTGTAGTTAGCATCAGCAGAAGAAGCTACCTCAACCACCTCACCAAAGAGCTTTGCTTCCTTCATGGCCTTCTTGGCCCAGACGCCCGTGTTCAGATAGGCAGCCTTCTTGATGAGGAAGTTATAGGGAATCATGCAGAACTCGAGACTGGCACCGCCGCCAAGGAAGATTACTGAATAGCCCTCAGGCACGTCGAGCAGCTCCTTTACCAGAGCAACGGCCTCGTCGACAACGGGCTGGAAATCCTTTGCACGGTGGCTGATCTCCATCAGAGAGAGACCCGAGCCATTGAAATCAAGACACTGTTGAGCGGTCTTCTCTATCACTTCGCGAGGAAGAATAGAAGGACCAGCATTAAAGTTGTACTTCTTCATTTGGTTGTTTATTTTGAATGTTTATAATGAATGTTTCTGAAAAACGCTGCGAAATTACACTTTTTATTTCATTCGACCAAATATTTGAGCAGAAATTCACGAAATTATTCGTTTTTCTTTCATTTTGTCAACTCGGCCTGTCACTTTACATCCTCCTTCTGCTGCAAAGTTACAAAGTTTCTTGCATATAAACCGTATTTTAACCTTGATACTTTGAGCCTTTTTGTTTTTTTTACCTTTCCTTCTGTTTGCTTTTCCTTCTTTTTTATTATCTTTGCACACGTTATGACTCAAAAGCAACATTACATTCTCATCAGCCTTGCCTCAAACGAGCAGGCAAAAGAGCGGCTTGCCGCTGCAAGGGAACAGCTGACACAGCTACTCACTGAAGTGAGATTTACTTCAGAGATATGGACAGAACCCTTCAGCACCAACTGCAGTGCCCCCTATCTGAACCAGCTCTGCGAAGGGACGACAGCCTTTGGCTTGAATCTGCTCAACGAACTACTAAAGGAAACAGAAAAACGCCTGGGTCGCACCCATAATGAAGACGGCATCGTGGCTGTCGACCTCGACCTGTTACAGTACGACCATCAACAGCTACATCTCAGAGACTGGCAAAGAGACTATGTCAAGAACCTATTAAACGAATTATGAGGAAACTATTTATATTCAGCGTTTTAACGATTGCCTGCCTGTCTGCTTCAGCACAGCGCTTCGAGGACTATTTTGAAGACCGTACCTTACGACTTGACTATACGTTCAGCGGCGATGCCCAGCATCAGCAGATCTATGTCGACGAACTGATCTCCATGCCACGCTGGTATGGCAAGCGACAGCGGCTTAACGAAGTGCCGTTGAAAGGAAATGGCCAGATCATCGTCACGTCTAAAGCCGATGGAGAGGTCATCTATCGCCATTCCTTCTCCAGTCTGTTCCAGGAATGGATCTCCACCGCAGAGTCGAAACACACTCAGAAGTCTTTCGAGAATGTGTTTCTCGTGCCCTACCCCAAGCAGCCTGTAGACATCACCGTAGAGTTATATCATAATAAGGTGAATGCCAAGATGACCCATGCCGTCGACCCAAAGGATATACTGATCAGGAAGGCAGGAGAAAGACTGGTGACTCCCTATGTCACCCTGCAGCAGGCTGCCGACACCAGCAGATGCATCCATGTGGCCTATGTGGCTGAGGGCTATCAGCAGCATGAGATGGGGACCTTCCTCGAAGACTGTAAGATTGCGATGGAAGCGCTCTTCCAGCATGAACCGTTCCGCCAGATGCAAGACCGCTTTAACATGATTGCCGTTATGTCGCCCTCTGCAGAAAGCGGCGTCAGCGAACCAGGCAAGGGCATCTGGAAGAGCACGGCTCTCGGCGCTCACTTCGACACATTCTACAGTGAGCGTTATCTGACCACGCTCCATCTGAAGAAGATGAACGACATACTGGCAGGCACCCCCTATGAACACATCATTGTGCTCGCCAATGGCGAGCGCTATGGCGGAGGCGGCGTCTACAACAGTTACACCCTCACCGATGCCCACGGCCCATCGTTCCGTCCCGTCGTCGTCCATGAGTTCGGCCATTCCTTCGGAGGTCTGGGCGACGAGTATCCCTATGGCGACGACGACCCGATGTACTTCCCTGATACCGAGCCCTGGGAGCCAAACCTCACCACGAAGCATGACTTCAACGGCAAATGGGAGAATCTGGTCAAGGCGGAAAAGGCCGGTCTCATCGAGGGAGGCGGCTATCTCACGAAAGGAGTCTGGCGCGGCTTTGAGAACTGTCGCATGCGTACCAACGAAGAGCCTGAGTTCTGTCTCGTCTGCCAACAGGCCCTCAAACGACTGATTGACTTCTATACAAGATGACATACGAGATTTCATCGATACACGATGAGCGCATCGCCATGTTTGCCTCGATGACTGAGGCAGAACTGCGCAATCGCCTGAACTCCGAGCAGGGCATCTTCATCGCGGAAAGTCCGAAGGTGATCCGTGTGGCCCTCGATGCCGGCTATGAGCCGCTGGCGATGCTCTGCGAACAAAAGCACATCGATGGCGATGCTGCCGACATCATCAGCCGCTGTCCGGAGATGCCCGTCTACACAGGGAACCGCGAACTGCTATCCCGCCTGACAGGATATACGCTGACCCGTGGCGTGCTCTGTGCGATGCGTCGCAAACCAGCGCCTTCTGTCGAAGACATCCTCAAGGATGCCCGCCGCGTCTGTGTCATCGATGCGGTCTGCGACACGACGAACATCGGTGCCATCTTCCGCAGTGCGGCGGCATTAGGCATAGATGCAGTATTGCTGACACGAAGTGCCTGTGACCCCTTGAACCGCAGGTCGATACGCGTCTCAATGGGAACGGTGTTCTTAGTCCCCTGGACTTGGCTTGACGACTATCGCCAACTGCACGACCTGGGCTTCAAGACTGCCGCGATGGCCCTTAGCGACAATAGCATCACCCTCTCCGACCCGACACTCAAGGCCCAGCCGCGGCTTGCCATCATCATGGGCACCGAGGGCGACGGACTGCCACAAAAGACAATTGAGGATGCAGACTTCGTGGTCCGCATCCCCATGTATCATCAAGTGGATTCCCTGAATGTGGCAGCAGCCGCTGCCGTCGCCTTCTGGGAACTCACCAAGTCATTCAGTTCTTCGAGTCCTTTGCCGTGACGACGGTCACGATATAAGCGCTCAACAATACCAGGATACCAGCCACGGGCTTGTCCCAGGTGAGCACATCCTGCCCCAGGATGATTGCCACGAACGAGGCGATCACGGGCTGCAGGTTCGTATAGATCGACACCGTCGTGGCCTGCAGGTATTTCATCGCGAAAGGAATGAGGAAGTAGCCGAGGGCCGTTGCACAGAGTACGATGAAGAGCATCTCCACCACCCCATCCCATCTGCAGGCTGCCGTATAGAGGGCATTGGCAGGCAGTTCGGGCAGCGCGATAGGAACGGTGACGATGGCCGAAATAAGGAACACATACTTCATCTGTGTCACAGGCGAGTACTTCTCAGCCACATTGCGGGTGATGATCAGATACACGGCCCACGTCAGCACACTCAGGATGGCCAGCACGATACCGATCAGGTCGTTCTTCCCCGAGCCGAGCGTCTGACTCATCAGCACCATCAGCACGGCGCCGGCAATGCCCAATAGCACACCAAATGATTTCAGCGGCGTGATCTTCTCTCCGATGGTCATGGCTGCACACAGCATCACAGCCACAGGCGTAAGCGTGGCGATGAGCGAGAAATAGACGGGACTGGTATAGTCGAGTGCCCAGGCCGTCAGCGTCTGTGAGATGACGAAGCCGAGCAGTCCGCCTGCCAATATCGTGATCAGATCGCGACGCTCCACATGCTCCTTTGGCATAAAGGCCGCGATGACCCAGAATACCAGACAGGCACCAAGGCTGCGGGTGGCCATATAGCCCATAGGGGTCACCCAGGAGTCGAGCAGAAGTTTGGTTACTGGCACACCAAGTCCGAAGATGGTGTTCGCAAGGAAGATGGCGCTATGCGCCTGTAGTTTTTTGTTCATCTGGTGATTGTATTTTTGAAGTTCAGAGTCTATGATTCGCCTTATATCTTAGGAACCGCTCCTGAAGGCTCATCCTGGCATATTCGCGCCACTCCCGGGCACCGTCCTCACAGCGTTTCAGATAGCCGAGGTCATTCATCCTGCCGTAGGCCTCCATCTCAAAGGGGTTCAGCAGATAGGCAGCGTGCCTGAGTTGCCGCCTCACCTTCCGTCCCGTCAGGCAGCGCGCCTTCAGCCAGTACCATATATATAATAGGTAGAAGCACGTCCATGAGTCGTGACACGCCTGAGCCTGTCGCAAATGGATCATCTCGTGGTTCTTCATCGCCGCCGACACCCTGTCGCCCTTCGCGCCAGTGTTGAAACAGTCGGCCATCTCTTGCGACGGCGTGAGGATACGGCCGAAGAATGTCAGTCCCTCGTAGCCCTTCCGCAGCCAAAAGGTATTGACTACGGCAGGCATGTCGGCGATCCGGCTGGGGCGCACGGACCGCCACATGATGGGTACCACCTGGAACATCATCCACATTTCGGCGGCAAAGGTACGAAGAAATCTGAACTTACGCAAGTAATCGGCCAGATAAAATCAGTTGTGAATAAAAAAAGCCGTTCCTGGCATGCCTGATTGGAAGACATAACCTTTCAGCCAATACGCAACCATCTCATAATGAGCAACTTCGGCTGAAGGAAATTGCTCTTCTCCAAGACTTACGAAACCCTAAGGATAGCCTTCCTGTTCGGCTTTTTAGCCAGAACCTTACTACAGGCTTTTTATCGTTTGACCTACGTCAAACGTTTGTTTGACAATCGTCAAACGATTGTTTGACGTAGGTCAAACAACAGACACATCTATCTTATATACCCCCTTCAAGCACCATCTGTTCGCGACATGCCTATCCTCCGTACACAAGAGCCAACGCACTCTTTACCATCTTAAAACGAATATGCGATGAACAAATCATCCCAAGGATGCCCTCAAGATGTCTCACCGCCCCGTCTGTTCCCTTCAGTCGAATCATCTGGCATACAACTATTTACGCCCTGACTGAAAGAAGACTATAGAGTGTTTATCCACTACCTCCATCAAGTGGTGAGGCCCAAGTTGCGGCTGCATACGCACGATATTACAACAATAAATATCAGCACTATGGTCATCTCTTCCAAGACAGATTCAAGAGTGAACCCTTGTGCTTGTAACTTCGCGGCTCGGACTGACTCTCGGAGAAGGTTACAGCATGAAATGAATGCCCCGAACGCAATATTTCCGCGAAAACGTCGTATATAATATAAGGTAACGACAAATAAGAAACGAACATGAACAAACAAACCATCATCACCATTCTGCTCGTCTTCGCCGCAATGGTGGGTAATGCACAAATCAAATCTGGTCTCGACCTCTGTCTGAGGGATGAGACTACAGGGCAATGGCTCATTGGATTGTTCGACGAGTACGCCATCTACGACTGCAATTATTGGGACTATGCCGAAGTGGGAAAAGACCGTGTGGTGCTGACAAAGGACGGACTGCGCAAAGATATACAACTAAAGAAAAACGCCGTCATCATTGATGGCAAGAAACACAAGACATCGGTGCTGACCACACAGTTCCTGCCCGACTATCCGTCTAAGGATGAAACATCATGGCCGAGTGGTATTAATGCTGAAGAGGGTAACTTCACCCTTCGAGTTTGTGTCCATACGACAAAAAAGGAGGCGGATTTTGTCTCTTACATCCATCGTCTGTTTGACGACAAGCAGATAGTAGAGCACTCGAAAATTGACGAGCAAGGGCGATTTGAGGTAAGGATGCCAGTTAATGGCCCTACGATAATGGGCATCCACAATGAGTCTGAACATCCATTGGAACACACCTTTTGGGGAAGAATAATAGTGGAGAACAACGACACGCTCTTGCTTTATATCGACGATGTGAACCAGCGCACTTACTTGATGGGTGGCAAATATGCCCGCTTCAACAATGAACTGATGGGCAGTGATTTCCACCCCAAGTTTGTAAACACAAACGAGTTGACCATTGACAGCACGATCATCCAGCAACGTCATTGGATGGCAGTGAGCCAGACAAGAATGGATTCTCTAAAAATGGCTCGTCCAAATCTCTCCCACTGTTTCCTCACCTACTATCAGGACAACATCCAGAGACAATTCGGTTATCCGATGCTTCTGAAATGCTGCTGGCCGTCACAAGGTGAGAACCAAGAGGAACTGTTGAGGAAGACCGAAGAGCAACTGAATGCGCTGCAATGGTTGCGCTCAGAAGTGCCGCTGATGTGCCGCAACGGCTTTTCGACAAACATCGGTTACTACACCTCGACCTTGACAGACATTAAAAGCAATCGGTTGTTGACCGACCCCGATGTGTTCCTGCTTCGACTTCACCAAGAAGGAAAGGTGCAACTGACTGACGAGGAAATGCAGAAGGTGAAGAACTTTGCAGAAATTGAGAAAGAAGTACGCACCCATCACAACACGGACGTTTCACTGTACAATGTCTTCCAATCCGACATCATCCCCATTTTGGGCAAGCCACTCATAGCGCAATACTGGGACTGGGACATTAGTGAGAAGTATGTTCCTCTTGAAATCAGTGTCCTCAATTCGCTCGATTTGGATGATGCCACTTGTGAAATACTCAAAGCACAAACCATTATGAGGGACATTGATGGAAAGAGTCACGTCGCATCGCCGCGCATATTAGAACTGGCTCATCAAGAGGTTCATCATCCCCGTCTCATCCAAGCCATCGACAATGCTAATCAACGTATCATGGACTTCCTGGCCGAGAATGAACATCAAGAAGTGGTGGCACCAAAAGCAGGCTCTCCCGCCTCATTGCGTGTGCCAGAAGAAGAACTGAAGGACATCACTGATGGGAAAGCACTATTCGAGTTCATCACAGCACCATTCCGGGGATATGTCATCTATGTGGATGTGTGGGGCACATGGTGCGGTCCTTGCCGTGACCAAATGGAGTATGTGCCAGCCTTAAAGAAAATGCTGGAAGGCAAGCCCGTCGTCTATCTCTATTTCTGCGACAACAGTCCTGATGAGGCATGGCGCATCTACATCCGCCAGAATCATCTTGACACCGACAATGCTATTCACTACAACTTGCCTAAAACACAGGAAAGTGCCATCGAGCGTTATCTGGAAGTGAGTGGTTTCCCCACCTACCGACTTGTAGATACCACTGGGCGACTCGTCCCTGGGGGTGCTCCCTGGCCCTCTAATCCGAGTGCAGTAGTCGCCGCCATTGAACAACTACTGAATAAATGAAATGCACAAGGGGTCAGGAACGATGTGTAATTCAGAAATGCTTACCATCACCTCCTAAGTCACAGGAACTCATTGCCACGATAGACTTCAAGGGAAGAATACAATCTTTTCTCTGATGTATCCCATATACCTCTGTTATTCATCAAGCAGATCACTAAACATCAAGCGTGTTCTGAGTTTACGAGGATTCAGCATAGGAATCATCAGGAATATGTGACTAATTTACACATCGTTCCTGACCCCTTGTGCTCTGAAGTATCCTCTCTGATGATTTTTTTATAGAGAACAGATAGAAAGTTGTACCCTTTAAAACGAGAAAAGAAGTATGAGTCTAACTAATTATGAACAAGAAAACTAATAGACGTTGAACCCATTAAAACATAAAA
>OCTW011425836.1_pt1 | contig 44755 bp, 28 predicted proteins | sample 1539671 | NCBI WGS metagenome assembly OCTW01 (sample SAMN02144230, study PRJEB22623) | gut metagenome | biome: sheep rumen | host: Ovis aries | place: New Zealand
TGAATAGTCATTCCATAATCCGATTGCTTGAAGAACACCACACGCAATAAGAGATCCTTTAACTTGAGGAAGAACGACATGAGTAAATGTTTTAAATCTTCCACATCCATCAATGGAAGCGGCTTCTAAATATGAATTTGAAACAGAAGAGAAGGCGCTATAAAGAAGGATGAAGTTAAAACCAAAACATCCAGAATATAAGAATAAAACACCAAGAACCGCGTTATCTTCGTCTAAATGAAGAGTTTGCATCATTTGAACTTGGGCAGGAAGAGTGCCGACGATTGGAACAATCATCGTAAAGATAGCAGCTCCATAAATGAGCCCTCTTCCTCTAAATTTGAATTTTGATAAAGCGTATGCTGCACATGCTGAGAAGAAAATATTAATAACTGTACCTAACACAGTTAATAACACCGACATACCAATCATGCTAGCGATACTTTGCCCATCGATTTCAAATTGTAAAACTTCAATAAAGTTAAGACCATAGAATTGTTGTGGCCAACCATAATGGTTGATATCAAATTCTTCACCGGTTTTGAAGGAAGAAATGAGCATCCAAATAAATGGGAAGAGCATCGATACTGCATAAACCACAAAGATGAGGAAAACAACCCACTTAGTAACATGGTAGCCAACATCTTTTTTCTTTTTACCGTACTGATTACCACGGTAAGCAATATTCAAATCTTCCATTAGTAATCGACTCCCTCATATTTCTTTGATAAGAATTTACGGGTCAATAAGATAATTGGTGCCCAAATAACTGACATTAATAAACCAAACGCAGTAGCAGGACCATATTTTGATGGCTCGTTACTAGCAGCGTCTAAGAAGATGCTCATCGAAATTGTATAAGCAGATGCAGTGTTTTCGTTTGTTAAAAGTAAAGGTTGTAGATATAACGTTAAAACGTTAGTCATACCAAGGACCACTAAGGTGACGATGGTTGGCCAAATACATGGGATAACAACATGGAAAAATTCTTTGAAATATCCAGCGTGATCGAGTTCGGCGGATTCAAATAGCTCTTTTGGAATTCTTCCAATCGCACCAGAAATAAGAATAATGTTATATCCTAAACCTGCCCAAATGAGATACATGATAACCATGAATCCAGTGTATGGGGCTTTCGCAAAGAATCCTTCTGGGAATCCTAAGCCTCTCATAAGGTCGTAAAGATAACCAATGTTTCCATCAAAAGAAATCTTAAATGCGAATGTTAAAGCGACAACTGGAATGATATTAGGTAAGAAAAAGATTGCTCTAAAGATATTAGCGGCAGGCATCTTCTTATGTAAGAAGTAAGAAAAGATGAGCGATAACGGCAATGAAATAAAAACAGTGATTATTCCAATCGCTAAAGAGTTGAGAAGTAATAGGCCGGTGTCATTAATCCAAGTAACACCTGAATTGTGTTTGGTTGAATGGAATAAGTTATCAAAGAAGATTCTAAAGTTTTCAAATCCCCAAGTGACATCTCCATAAATATCAACTGTTTGGAAAGCATTAAGAACTGACTTAATATTCACAAATGACCATGTAATAACAAATTGAAGAACTGGGTAAAGCAAAATTAAGAAAACGAAAATGTAATCTCTTTTCCTTCTTGATAAGTGATGGGAATAAGAAGAATGCACTCTCGAAAGCTTATTAATATTTAAACCAGATAAATCTTCCATTAGAAGCCTCTTGTGATTTTAAATTCGTCTAAAACAAACGATAGTTCTTTGTGATCGTTAGCGTAAATTTGAATAAAGATAGAATATGTTCCTTCTGGTTGGACTAATTCTTCTGTATATTCTTTGAATGTATTGCCTGTAACTTTAATTGTTTTTCTTGAAAGAGTTGTTTGGGTAGCGTCTCGATAGGTGATGATAACTCTTGCATCATCCGCGTCGGTCTTTGCCATAAAGGATAAATTATATTTAAAGCCATCATAAATCGTATCAACGACTGAAGAGAGATAGCCGCCCTCTTTTAGAACTGCTCCAACACTTGAATCATAACCATCTTTTTCACCAAGATAACAGATATCATCAACGTCTTTATCTCCATAGCCATTTAGTTTACTGAATGTCCATCCACGTCCACTTCGATCTTCCAAATCGTATAACGCATCAAAATCTCCATTAGAAATCATGTTCGCTTCTGGTAAAACGATTGGAGAAGAAGGGTATTGACTTCTTTGAGCAGGGTTAACAGACACTGATGGATTCCATGGTTCATATGGTTGGTTCTTGAATGGAATATATTTAACCCAATCAACAAGCATATAGTCGGTTTCAAAATTAGAATCACCAACGAAGCCTGTATTATTTGGGAACCAGTTTCCTAACCAAATATAAGTTTCAAGGGTTGGAACGAATAAATCGTTAATCGCGGTGATATAACCGTCGATAAAGTAGATAACCACACTTGGATCGGTGTACCAATCAAAACCAAAAGTATGGAATTTACCATCAGCGAGATTGATTGTTTTTTCACCAGTAATATCTTTCACCACTACATCTTTAGAAATGTTCATCTTTTCAGTGACGTAATTGGTGTTTAAAACATTTTTAAATGAGATTAAGCTATTAGACTTTCCACCTGGAAGTTCGATATCTATTTCATGATTATCGTTTTCTTCATAAATTGTTGGAAGTCTATTTGTGTATGTCCAAAACGCTGTACACGCACCTAAACGTGGAAGCGGTTTCATTTTTACTTCGTAATGTCCTGGTCTAGTTTTGAATTTAGAAATGACAACAGAGCCAGTATTTCTGCCATCTTTAAGTTCGCCTAATCCATGAACTTCTCCTCGTGCATAGTGACGTCCGTTTCCTCTTAACACTAAAGTTCCATCTTCGGTGTAGAAGACGTTTTCTGGAACGACTCCACCATTGCCTTGGCCCCACGCACCAGAGCCAATCATCCATTGATCGTAATTCACTCCGTTAGTAAAATCATCAAACATAGCGTTTTCTAAATCGAGTTCAATAGAACCGAGAGTTTCTACGTTATCTCCAGATTTATATTCGTCATATCTTTTTGTTGCTGTAACTGCTTGTTGACATGAGGCAACGCTTAAAACAAGTGCACCAAACAAAATTAAAGGTCTAAGCCTATGCGAAGTATATGTGTGTTTCATATTCTTATTATATTTTTTAATTGCGTAAATTTAAACAATATTTTTTTATAAACTGAAATAATTAGTGTTTTTCTTGTTTCTCTTTTCAATATTTTATTTAACATCAACAGGTTTTATCATATAATGAAATTGCAATTATTTTACTTTCTTAAAAAAGGAGTTCTCACGATGAGCAAATTAAAATGGACACTTTTGCCTCTTTCTATTGGAGTTGCAATTTTAGGTTTGGCTGGATGTAACAAGAATAAAAATGACGCGAATACATTAAATGTCGTTTACTTTAATAAAGGTTTTGGAGCGGAATGGATTAATGAAGCGAAAGACATTTGGGAAAGTGAAAACCCAGGCTATAAGATTAATCTTAACGCAACAAGTGACGCACGAGCTGTTATCACTAGTGATATGGCAAAAAGAAACAACACCGATGACGTTTATATTTCTAACGGCACCGAGTGGAAAACATACGCTGCTCAAGAGAAATTATTAAGACTTGATGATTTATTAGAAGAAACAGTCGATGGAATGAAAGTTAAGGATAAAGTTAACGATGAATATAAGAATTCCATCTACTTCAAAATTAAAGACGGATCCACTCATTCATATAGACTTCCATGGACCAGTGGTGTCGGTGGAATTATGTATAACGCAAAAATGTTTGAGGATAATGGCTGGGCAGTTCCAACCACTACCGAAGAACTTTTAACTCTTTGCCAATACATGATTGATCATCCAACCTATGTTGATCCAGATGATCCTACTAGCCCAATGGTGTACCCATTCGCATATACAGGTGAAAATACCGACTACTTTGATTACGCGGTGTTCTCCTGGTGGGGACAACTTGCAGGAGAAGCAGCAATTACCAGCTTCAAAAATTATGGTAAAGAAGACGCTTCTAAATTTGATGTTGCTCAAAACGAAACATTTGCAAAATTAAAGACCGCTACCGAGGCTTGGTATAGCATTTTTGGTAACTCAGCCTATTACGATGCCGAAGACATCACAAGAGACAACCACACCGCTCAAAAGAACTTTATCGCTGGAAAAGCTGCGATGATGATTAATGGTGATTGGTGCTATAACGAAATGCTCACTTATTCAAGCGAAGGAAAACTTCCTGATAATTTCGAACTTAAACTCATGTCCACTCCTACTATTACTGGAGGAACACATAAAGCCTCTTATATCATTGGTGAAGACCAATTCATCGCTATCCCAGCAACTACTATCAAAGCTGATTTAGCAAAATCATTTATTAAGACCCTTATTAGTGATCGTGTTTTAAAGATTTTCTTTAATAAAGCACATGGTATGATGGCGTATAAATTATCCACAGGTACATATACAACCGTTGATAAATATATGTCTTCCTTGCTCTCCTATCGTAGTGCCTTAGAAGAAACATTCACCAACTTCTCTCCATCACTCTTATTCTTAAACGGATATGTTGATTTATGGGGCGCTCCAGCTGGAAGACCATATCTTGGCTTACTCCAAGGAACTCTTGCTAGTGTTAATGCAGCGTTTGACGCAATTAGAGATGATGTTGCTAGACAATGGCCAACTTGGGTCGCTAACGCAAGAATGTAACCAATTTTATGGATAACATAGATATCAAAAAACTTTATAAAGACATAAAGAAGTGCCTTGTTTTAGATAAACACCACGGAAAACTTCCTTCTAATTGTTACTATCTTCAGAAGAACGTCGTTCTCGCTTTGGACAACCCTAGAGGGGACGCTAGACACCCATATTCCGTTGATGGTTTAACTTTGTGGGCCTATTCCTCTGGCTATATCACAATTAACCAATCAAACTTTTATGTCATCCCTATGACACTAGAAGGTAAAGAACCTTACTTAGCGTTCTTTGCTGGAGTTGAAAACAAGAACAAGAAATATGATTTCTTTTCTCTTACCGGCGTAAGCGATAGCGAGTTTGGAAGAGAAAACGTTGAAAAATACACAGTGTTCTTCCCAACAAGTGTTGTCTATTTGCGAGTGTTCAAAAGAGTTATTTACTCTTTACAAATAAGCGTTAATCTAAAAAAAGAAGTAATCGCTACGATTAGAGTTACAAATAACTCAAATAGCGATGTAAACATCTATACATCAAGCTTCTTTAATCCTTTACTCACCCATTCAAATTATGAAAGCGAAGAAACCAAATGGTTTAGAAGATGTGTGATTGAAAAGGACCAAGCAGAAATATATTCTGTAGAAGATCTTTCTAGAGAAATTCATTTGCATAACTATGCGGTTATTAAAAGAGCCGCTGAAGGAAACATATCCACTACAAGCAGTAGAATGCTTTATGTTGGTAATAAAAACGGACAACTCTCCACTTCTTCTTGCTTAAGAAATGGAAAATTCGTAGAAGAGAAGCAAGTATCTCAATTTATCGACTCCGCAGTATATGGAGATATCATCAAAAACACTGTTAAAAAGGGCGAATCAGTCAAAGCGTCATATCGCCTCGCTTTAGCGTTCTCTAACGAAGAACTTCAAGCGATTAAAAACGCTTCATTTGATAAAGAATATAACGACAATTGCTTTAAACAATTAAGCGATAACTTTGACGCTGAATTTAATAAGAACAAAAATGCTTTGAGAATTAGCTTCCAAGGCTTACATAACACCGAACTTAAAGATGAAACACTCAATATGTTCCTTTCAAGTGTCGTTGAGCAAGTCGATTATTGCTCCAAAGCTAAGAATTCATCTTTGATGATGCTTGGAATTAGAGATGTCGCCCAAATGTTAGAAGCCTCTTTAATGTGGAACCATAAGTTTGCTAGATCAAAGATTGTTACTTTGTTCAATTATATTGAAGAAGGTGGAAGAACCCCTCGCCAAGTTTCTCCGTTTGACAAACAAGGCGAATGTTTGATTGATGGAAGACAATTTATTGACCAAGGTCAATGGCTTATTTCTCTCGTTTATAAATATTTATGTTACACAAACGATTTCTCAATTCTTAAAGAGAAATGCGGATATATCAAAGTTACTAATCCAAGAACCGCGGTTAAGGTTGATAAGGTTGACACTCTCTTTGACCACCTCCAAGTTTTAATGCGTTATTTTATAAATAATCTCGCTAGTGACACTGGATGTTTAAGAACCTTGTTTGGAGATTGGAACGACGCAGTAGATGGCTTAGGTGTATCTTTAGATAGCTCAAGAGAATACGGTGATGGAGTTTCCATTATGGCGAGCTTCCACATGTATATGAATCTCAAAGAGATGTCCAATATTTGTGAACAAATAGGTATTAACCACGATGAATATGACTCTATAAGAGAAAAGTTATTTGAATCCATTAAAAAACATGGAGTGGTGTCTAACGGAAAAGAAAAACGTATTGTCCACGGCTGGGGAGATAAAAAATCTTTCTATGTCGGCTCATTTAAAGATGTTGATGGAAAAGATAGACATAGTTCCACCAGTAACTCGTTCTATGCAATCTCTGGATATTATGAAAAAGATCCTTCTTTAAAGAATGATGTCTTAAATGCATTTAAAAAGTTAGATGGAAAATACGGATTAATGACATTTGATATTCCATTTGATAGAGAAGATGCCTCTAAAGTTGGACGTATTGTGAATCTTCCTAAAGGCACTGCTGAAAATGCAGCGACATATATCCACGCAGGAATATATGCGATAAAAGCGCTTGGAATAATGGATGAAGGAGAGCTCGCATATTCGCAAATGCTAAAACTCATCCCACTTACTCATAAAGAAATATCGACTTCTCCATTCGTCATGCCTAATTCATATGGCTATAATCCAGAGTTAGGAATTGATGGTCAGTCAATGAACGATTGGTACACTGGTAGTAGTAATACATTACTAAAAGCTATTGTTGATGGAATAATTGGAGTTGTTCCAAATATCGATAACACGATTAACATCAAACCAATTAGATTTCCGGTTGATCAAATCAACTTAGAAATCACTATTAAAAATAGAAGAATTAAACTCCTCTACTTAAATAAGGGAAATAAAACCCCAACAATAATGGTGAATGGTCAAAAGAGCGGAGCCCTAATTGACCTAAATCAAATTAAAGATAAAACCATTAACGTTGAAGTCAATTATTAGAAATAAATCACGCAATTGAATGCGTGATTTTTTTGTTATTTTTGTTTTCTTCTTATGAAGACAAACGCTAATGAAGCAGCTATGAGTGAAGTAGCTACCACTATGAAGATGAGACTATTATTGCTATCACTAACCACTAAGTTAGAAATGCCACTACTATTTCCGCCTAATCCCCAATAAGTTTGTAGATATTGATATCCCTGTTCATATGTTTGATTGTAATTAGTCATTATGTTTGTATTAAGTAAAGCTTTTTCATCGTTACTTAAAGCGCTATATTGTCGAGCCAGGAACGTTCTTTGCATATTGTTATAAGAACAAGTTCCATCCGAATCAAGCTTTTGCATTAAATTTATATTGTTATTAATAACAATACTTGTTAAAAGATATGAATCTTCAGTGTCATTTGTTCCAACAAAAGCAAATCTAATCTTTGTAAATGAAATTGATAAGTCATCTTTTGTGGCTTTTAAAGAATACTTGAACAAGGAATCACTTGTTTCAGGACAATTACTCGCTCTTGATGTTTTAAGTAGACTATATGTTTGGCCACCATCGGTGGAATAAAGAATTGAAACAATTCTCCAAGAGTTATAGGCAACAAAAGATTTAAAACCAAATTCAATATCCTTGAAATAGTTAACATCAAAGTCTTGATAGATGGCAGAAACTCCAAGCTTTCTTCCAGTTCCATCTTCTAAGTTGAATAAGTCATTAGCGACCATGCAATCATTAATTGCACCTGCAACTCCGCTTTCCGCAGTAGCGATTGCATTAGTGTTGCTTAAGGCTAAGTCGTCATTATAATAATTACCAGCAACAACGTGCCAGATTTTATTATCTCCACCGAAGTTAACATCGTGCGCTCCCCAACCTTCAATGCTTGCGTCTTTATACAAATATGAGGATGCACTATAGGAATCTTTATTTAACAATCCAGCTTGGTTTTCTTCAAATTCAATGTGTTGCCCAAAGAAAAGATTATCAACAAAGATGCCAAAATCACTAGATTCAGTATAAACGGTTATTTTTGCTAGATAAGCAGAAGCAGGAACAACCACATCACTAGAAGCGTGGACATAATCATTTCTTGAAAAATTGCCATTAACTAAGTTAATAAGTCCGGTATTCCCAAGGGTATTAGTTGGATTAAAGAATTTTAAAGAGATCTCTCCGTAACCTCTATAATCAGCGGAGAACTTCATATTATCTTCGCCCCTAAGATAGATTTCATAAGTTAATTCATAAGGAGAAACTTTCACACCATAGGATGATGGGTTGTCGGAGTAATTATATTCAGTGGATAACTCCGCGTTTTCTCCACTCACATAACCATTTAATGTGTTGTTATCAAATTTATCGTTAGGAAGATAATTTCTATCTGAAACTACATAATCACCACCATATTGATTGGTGCCATGAGTATCTTTTCCTTGGTGTAAATCAACATAATCTTGGTTTTTAAATGGAGTGTATTTGACATAGTCAACATCCATATAGGCTTTATCAAAATCTGAAGCACCAACGAAATATTGATTGTTAGGAACCCATACACCAACCCAAATTCTTGCCGAATATTGAGAAACGTTTGTGTATGATGTTTTTACTCTCGCTCCATCAACAAACCAATCAACACGAGTAGTGCCTTCTCTATCAGAACGATACCAATCAAACGCAAATGTGTGATATTCACCATCGGCTAAATTTGAAAGAACACCACTTGATTCACTAGTTGAAGAGTCCTGTGCTGTATATGTTGTACATAGGATTTTGTCGAAGCGATAAACCGCAGTTTTGTTTTCTTCTTCTCTAACAGGAAGTTCAATATCTATTTCGTTATAGTTTTCTCCATAATTGTATGTCCATAAGGCATAACACGCTCCTTTGATAGCAGGAATTCTCATTCTTGCCTCAAATCTTCCTGGGCCAACGCCAAAGTTTGTTGCTAAAACTCCACCAGTGTATGTTCCATCTTGAGTATATGCACTATCGTTATCGTTAGTAATTTCGCCTTCAGTGTATTGGCCACCTAACGCTCTAAAAGAAACAGATCCTTCGTCTCCGTTATAGAAAACATTCTCGTGACGAACTCCACTATTAAATTCGTTGCCCCATTTTTGATCAATAGCAGACCAATCTTCAGTATTAATACCATAATCAAATCCATCAAAGAACATGCTTTCTATGTCGAGTTCTTGACCTGTGATTGGATCAACATTATCCATGTCGGTTGTGGTGTTAACGGCTTCTACTTTGTTAACTATGTTATTTCTTAAAGCAAATAACGAAAATAAGGAAAGCGATAACACTCCTGTTCCAAAAAAGACTAATAGTTTTTTATTCATAATTAGATTCCTCCTATTGTTTTTTCTTTGCAAATATTACAATTATTAAAATAACTGAGAAGACAACTGCGGTTGGGACCGCTCCTAAAACCACATAAATGGCAGGAGCTAAAACGACGGATTCACCACCACTAGGTGTTGGTGGTGGGGTTGGAGTTGGATCATCTCCTCCACTAGGAGGATTTTCTTCACCTCCACCACTATTATTTAAAACCATAAATAAGTCATCAATAAATAAATCTTCAGTCGCATTAACTTTTACTTTCAAGTAGAAAGTGTTTTCAGGAACTGTGAAATCATATTCTTTATTAGTCCAAGAAGCTGATTGAGTTAAATCTACTCCTAAGTTAGAAATAAGGTTGTTACTTCTATTAAAGAAAGAAATCAAAACGTTTCCAGTGCCTTTATAATATGTTGAAAGATTGAATTTTTGATTTTTAGACACTGAATCAACTTTATAAGCAATTGATGAACCAGAGTTAATCTTGGCGCCACCACTAGTTGGGCTGTCATTATGGTCATAACCATTATCAAGTTTAGCGGTACCATTAACTTCATATCCTCTAATAGATAATGATGAGTTTTTAGCAATTGCATTAAATTCACCATTACTTAAGTAATCGTATCTTAACTCATCGCTAGTAACGTGATAATCAGTAGATGTAGCGCCACACCCACCTGCTTCCCCAGAAGTTTGAGGAAGTTGATTGGTAAATGGGGAATATTTGACATAGTCAATCTCCATATAACATTTATCAAAGTTTGGAGCACCAACAAAGTCTGGGTTATTTGGAATCCACGCGCCTAACCATAATCTAGTTGGAAGATATGGAACTTTACTAACATCACTATTGGTAGCGGCTAAAACTCCATCGATATAATAATTGACCATTTTATGATTGGAAGAATAATACCAATCAAACGCAAAGGTATGATATTCACCATCATTTACAAAGTAATTTAGTTTCTTAGTTTTTTGTTCATAGTTACTTATTCCGATATAGTTGGTAAAAAGAACTTCATTAAAGACATTATTTCCATCTTCATCTACTGATTTAGGTGGAAGTTCAATATCGATTTCATGATTATTCGCGGATCCATCTTCGGTGTAAGTCCAAAACGCTGAACAAACACCAACTTTATAGGCAGCTTTCATTTTTACTTCGTATCTACCTGGTCTAGCGGTTTGTTTTAACACAATCGCTCCACCAGAAAGAGATCCACCTATTTCATCAATGCGAGATGTTTCAAGATGTTGATTACCTAGCGCTCTAATGACCAGCTTTTTCTTAGTTGAGTTTAAATATACGTTATCGGCAGCGACACCGTAATTTTCAAACGTTCCCCATTTTCTATTTGAAACAACCCAATTACTATCTAATCGATTACTAGAGAAGTCATCATAAAAGATATTAGAGGAATCAATCGACTCTCCACTTTCTAAAGCTACTGCGGACATATCAGTAATATGTTCGTCTACTGCGTAAACTTGAATTGACTGATTTTGGACATATGAAAAAGAAGAAAATAACATGCCTAATGAGATAAATAGAAATAGACTGCCCTTTTTCATATCAAAACTACTTTAAATTATATCATTATTTTTTAAGAAAGTGAAAAAATATATATTATATATAAATTAGTTATTTCCCATATAGAAAAATAGCTAGTTCTTATCGATATTAAGTGTAATTTCTTTAAGTTTTTTGATGTTTTTTAGGACATCTTCCGCTAAGGCGATTTGGGTTCTCGCTCTTATGAGATTGTGTTCTTCATAATCAGCATGGAAATAAATATTTCCTCTAAGGTAGTCTTCCAAGAAGCGCATTGCGATTTCAACAGAAATGAGATAAATGGAAAACGGAATGAGATCAACTTCTTCTTCGGTGAGTTCTTTTCTCATCTTACTTAAGTATCCTTTAACGAAGGCTTCATAGATTGGGAAGTTGACTTTTAAAAGTGATAAGTCGGTTGTGTCTTCATTATTGCCAGTGAATAAACTTCTTAAGGCATCTCCAACATCAAAGAGAACACTTCCAGGCATCATTGTATCTAAATCAATGACGCATCGGTATAATCCAGTATTTTTATCAAAGAGGACATTATTGATTTTTGTGTCGTTATGGATGATTCTTGTTTTTACGTTGCCTTTGCGGATTTCATCATATATGCGCGAGTATGTATATTCATGGTCTTCGATATAATCGATCTCGTTTTTAGCAGCCTCTAATTTATCAATTGAGGCAGTTTCTTTTGCGTTTAAGAAATTTAAAAAGCGTTTTTCAGTATTGTGAAAATCTGGAATTATTTCATTAATAAGAGATGCATCTAAATCGCCTAGAAGGTAATGAAGTTCGCCAAAAGCTTCCCCTTCGCTTCTTGTAAGTTCAAGATTATTTCCAACTTCTTGGTAACACTCAGTGTCTTTTGCAAATTCAAGAACGCGGTAATATTCGTCTTCAACTTTTAAATAGAATTTGTCTTTCTTAGTAGGCACAACTTTCATCGATTCTTTTCCTTTGGAAGAGATGAAATCAGTAACTATTTTGATGTTGTTCATTAAGTTATCAACATTAGGAAAGACGGTGTTATTAATCTTTTGAAGAATATATTTATCTTTGTCGGTTTCGACAATAAAAGTAGAGTTGATATGTCCTTCGCCAAAAGGATGAACATCTATGATGTTCCCGACTATTTTAAATTCTTTTAATAGCAAATTAATATCATTTTTATTCATGTGCACTATTTCATTTGAATTTTGATGTTTCCTAAGGCTGTTGCTTCAATTGGTAAGGCGATGACTTTTTTGTTCGTTAACTCTTCCAATATTTTATTGAGATAAAGGTTCTTCGCTCCGCCTCCAACAATATAAATTGAATTATATGTTTTCTTAGTGATAGTTTCCAGCTCCTCAATGGCATTTTTGTATGATACCGCCATTGAACGATAAATGGACGCAAACATTTCCATATTGTTTTGTGGTGGACATTGTTCTAATAGTTTGTTGATTGCATCTTTCATACTTGAAGGATTATTTAATGAAGGATCATTAACATCAAACACAACTTTGTAATCTACGCTTGATACGTTCGAATCAATAAATTCCTGGGTATACATTATTTCGCGTTTGAGTTGGTTGTTTATATACATGCCCATTATGTTTTTAAGGAATCTAATGTAGCCCACTCCGCCTTCGTTTGTGTAATTAGCTTTAAATGATTCTTCGTTGATTATTGGATTCTTTGATTTAACGCCCAAAAGAGACCAAGTTCCACTAGAAATAAGGACAGCATCATTAGGAATATCTAAAGCCTCAAAAGCGCTTGCTGTGTCATGGCTTGCGCACAATATGACTTTCGCATTACCGCCAACTTTCTTTTGAATCTCCGGCAGTAAATCTCCAACCACATATCCTGGATGACAAATCTCTTTAAAAAGTTTTTTAGGAAGTCCTAATCTATCAATTAGTTCATAATCGTATTCACCGACATTCGCGTTTAACAACGACCCAGTAGACTCATCTGTATATTCATGCGTCTTCACACCAGTTAATTTATATGTGAAATAACTTGGCATCATTAAATAATCGGTAGTTTGACTAAGCCTGCCTTTATCTAAATCATCACAAAGCTGATAGATGGTATTGTATGACGCAAATTGAATTCCAGTTCTTTGATAAATCTCATCAAAACTTACCAATTTATGGGCTTTCTTTGCGGATAATTGATTTCTCTCGTTACGATATGCAAAGCACGGATATATTTCTTTGTCACCATTCATCAGGACGTAATCAACACCCCAAGTATCGATGGCAATCGATTCTATTGATGGGTATTTTTTGAACGCAAAAGAAATACCTTTAATGATTTCCTTATTAATTTTTTTAATATCCCAGACAGGACCATCTTTAGATTGATCCATTCCTGTTTTAAATCGATAAACTTCTTCTAAAACAATTTTGTTATCTTTTTCATAACCAATAATATGGCGGCCACTGCTGGCCCCTAAATCTATGGCAAGATAATATTTCATATTATTTCTCTTTGATGACGCCCGGCATCATCTTAACTTTCCAGAGTTTTGCTAAGCCAATTATTACTTCGTCAGGAATCTCATTAACAACGTGACCCAATGAAATCATATATATTTGAGCGGTCTTCTCGACTGTCTCGATTAAACCAAAGGCCTCATCGATATCATTACCAGCTCCATAAATGCCGTGGTTTGTCCAGCTAACAATACGATGTGTCTTCATCTTTTCTGCTGTGGCTTTACCGATTTCGTTCGTGCCACATATCATGCAAGGAAGTACTCCAACACCTTCAGGGAAAACAACCACTGCTTCAGTGTTTGATTTCCAAAGTTTTCTTGTAAAGACCACTTCATCTGTTGGTAAACACGCTCCCATACAAATTGTGTATGTTGGGTGAGCATGCATAATTACTCTGTTATTTGGGTTAACTTTTAATCTAATCGCGTGGCTCATTAAATGGGCAGGGAATTCACTTGTGAATTTGCCACCGCTTCTAAATCCCCACATTAAATGTGCAACTTTGCCACTATCGTCAATTTTTACTAATCCTAGGTTTTCTTCAGGGTCCTTAATGACGTTCTTAAAATATTTGCCTGTTCCTGTTACTAAGAAATATTTGTTTCTCACTATTTCATCTGGAACAAAACTTAGAGGTATGTCTCTAATAAACTTGTCTTTTTCGAAATATTCCCTTATATATTCTTCGTCAATCATATATGAGATGTTTCCGCCATTGCGTTCATCCCATCCTTGATGATACATATTACTAGTGATTTCACTAAGTTCTTTGACAAAACGTGATTCTAAAAAGTCTTTCATAATTCGTTTTCTCCGTTAACGAATTCTCTTGCTATCTTCTTTATTAAAGAAGTATAAAGCATCGTTATTGAAGCCGACATTTAGAACATCGCCTTCTTTAATCTTTTTCACACTACTGACCTTTACTTGTAAAGGTTGTCCACTTATATGAGTGTGAACAATAGAGTCATATCCCATTAGTTCTCTGAATTCACAAGTGATATCTAAGAAGTTCTTTGCATCTTTGATTTCTTGGTTACCTTTTTGGAACATATTCTCTGGTCTAATGCCAATGACTATTTCTTTATCTTTAAAGTCTTGAAGTGTTTTAATTTGTTCTTCGTTCAACTTGAACGACACATGTTCTTTCTCATCTTTGGAATCAAGGACAACACACTTACCATCAAACTTACCATTTAAGAAGTTCATAGGAGGGTTTCCAATGAAGCTAGCAACAAATATATTGTTTGGGTTGTAATAAATATCATATGGTGTGTCGATTTGTTGAATGTATCCATCTTTCATAACGACAATACGATCCGCCATAGTCATCGCTTCAGTTTGATCGTGTGTAACGTAAATTGTTGTTGCATTAACTCTTTTATGGATGTTAATAATTTCGCTTCTTGTTTGCACTCTAAGTTTGGCGTCAAGGTTTGATAAAGGCTCATCCATCAAGAAAACCTTTGGATTACGGACGATAGCTCTTCCTAATGCTACTCTTTGACGTTGTCCACCGGATAAAGCGGCTGGTTTTCTTAATAAGTATCTTTCTAAGTCTAATATCTTAGCGGCTCTATTAACTTCGATATCCATTTCATAACGAGTTAACTTACGGCTAGCAAATAAAGGAACTTCAGTGGTCTTATAATGTTCGATTTCTTTTTCGAGTTCTTCTAATTGCTTTTCTCTTTGAGAAACAGCGTCTTCTAAAGCCTTAACAATATCAGGTTCATATCCACCTTTAGCTAGGCATTTTTGGAACTTCTTAATTTCGGTATTAATGACCTTTTTTCTTCCTTCAAGCTCTTTAATCTTTTCTTCCCAAATACCGATTGCATGATCCTTTTCAAGCATCTCCTTAATCGCTTTGTCATTAGCGATAATTTGATCATATTTTTTAGACGCCTCTTCAAGCATATCTTTATCTTCTTTTTGCTTTTTTGCTTTTCTTCTTAAAGCATTTGCCTCTTTAACTAAAAGAGTGTTCTCTTCAATCAGTTTTTTAACTTCTTCACTTTCGTTATAAACAGGACAAGGAATCTTTCTTAATTTAAGAGCAAACGCCATATTGTCATAAACAGTCATGTGTGGGTATAATGCATAGTTTTGGAACACCATTGCGATATTACGATCTTTTGGCTCAACGCTATTGACTAAAACGTTATCAATATATAATTCGCCGGTCGTAATGTCTTCCAATCCGGCAACCATTCTTAAAGTTGTGGATTTGCCACATCCAGAAGGACCAACAAAGACGATAAATTCCTTATCTTTGATATCAAGTGAGAAATCAAAGACTGCTTGGACATCGTTGTTATAAATCTTATTAAGATTTTTAAAAGTAAGAGTAGCCATAAATATACCCCTTTATAATTAATTCAAAAATGATGGCAATTCATTTGGTTTAATATTCCATATATTGGAATCAAAACTAAGCGACGCTAAATAGTTGGCTTCAATTAAAGAACTGCCAACATCGGTTTTAACTTCAGAAATACCGTTTGGATAATAATCCTCATGGTTTTTCTTTAATTTACTAGTGATACTTCCGTTTTCCACTAAGCCAATTACATTATTAAAATGGCTAGTTCCATACCATGTGTAATATAAGTAAGACAATAAGTTTGCATTGCCTTCTTGTAAAGGTTCACCACTTGTACTTCTCACTTTCGCGTAAACATTGTCCACGCTTGCGCCGTAGAAGGAATTGGAAATAACACTGGAGATAACATCAGAGAAAGCGAAATCACATAAGACATTGCTGATAACTGGATTGCCAACTATCGTCTCATCAGAAGCGTTTTTATAAAAGTTCAAAACATGAGTAAACAAACCACAGTTTCTAACTGAAGATGTAAATGTCACATTAATAAATCTAATGTTTGATAAAGCAAACACTGAGGAATAACCAAAAATTGATTGATAAGAATCATTTGCCTTCATTGTGATATTACTAACTGTGTGATAATTACCTTCTAATTCACCCATTATTCTATTACCTTCAACAGCGTAAGCAACATATTCAACACCGGTGAAATCTAAATCGTTGTCAAGATAAAATCTTGCGTTTTGGTTTTCTCTCGTTTTAAGCATATTCTCCCAATCTACTGTTGTACGAATAATAATATTGTAAACATCGACAATAACTGTGGCGCTAACGCCATCACAAGTAACTGTAATTGAAGTAGTACCTGCTCCATTAGCGGTGATTCTTCCATTAGTAGAAACACTGGCAATAGATGAACTTGAAGTTGCGTATTCAAAAGTTTTGCCACTTATTGCTTGCTCTCCGTGATAATAAGTAGGAACTATGGCGTTTTCACTAATTTCGTCATTTAAACCAATGACAAATAATGATTTTTCAAACCTAATACAATCTTCAACTTTTTCACTAATTGGTTTCACTGTGACGGAACAAGAGGCAAAGATGTCTTCAACCATTGCCTTAACCACAGTGGTTCCAGCAGCTTTTGCTAAAAGGATACCAGAAGAGCTAACACTTACAACATCACTATTCTCACTCACGAAAGTTATTTGTTTCTTGGAGTTTGTTTCAACGGTAACTAGGCCGTACTCTTCTTCATACATCTCAACGGTGTCTGGACTAATCGTGATATATGTTTGTGGTTGATTATCTCCACCTTTGTTACATCCCGCAAGCAAAATAGCGAAGGTAGAAAGGAATACTAAAATTGATTTTTTAAATAAATTCATGATCCTACCTCCTAGCCATAGATGACGGATTTCCATTCTTGGATAATACCGTCTAAATTGTTTTCTGCTTCGCCAGTTTGAACAATCTCATATTTGTTCGCATAGAAAGCAAAATCATCAATATATTCTTCTTTTTGTTCTTGAGTTAAGAAGGACATATATAACCTGAAAAGCAAGAATATTGGAGTCATTCTTTCTCTTCTAAGTCGATCGTTTAATAATGAGAATCTTTGAGGATTTGATTCTTTTAATGGCTCGATTGCCTCAAAGGCACGATCAAAAATACTCATAATGTATTCAAGGGTTGGCAAAGACCAAAGTTCTTTAGTCTCAATACTTGCCCAAATACTTCCAGATACATTCTTTTCGTTATATAAAGCTCGAATGAAATAGAAATACTCTAAGAATTCATCCGCGGCTTCTCCATAATAGTGCCTTGAGAAATCATCCACTAAATGGTTGTAATCAAGATTTGGTTCATATAAGAGTTTGCTATAAGTGTAAATTCTTAAAGATGAGAAGCATGGGATACCACTATCGTGGTTACATTGATCCATTACGTAACATGCACCAAGTTTTTGATAGAATTCATAAGCGTTTTGAACAACACCAAAGTTGTTAAATGGAATCATATAGTTACGGACCGATAAAGAGTATGACCAAATAAGGATATTGGAGTAACAATCATATTTGTGAAATATATCACCCCAACCTTTAAGCTGATCATATTGAGTGCCATTGCTGGTTTTGCTAAATGGTTTAGAATAATCGGCTTCGATTGGGCAATAGAACACTGCCACGTTCTTTCTAATATCAAAGTCAACGATTGGTTGATAGCAGCCATTGCTATCCAAGACAGGTCTTTCCACACCATCAACAACTTCAGTTAAAATTGGTGGAAGGGCGCTGGTTTGATAGGCAAAGAAAACATAAACAACTTCTCTTCCAGGAGCTTTATCTTTAAGCCAAGTATCAACTTCTTCAGCGATTAAATTTGTGAAATGTAATTCTTGTCCACCATAACCACCATACATTGCTCTTTCAGCAACGCAGTGTTCGCATTCACACATATCAAAATTGTCTTCGTGTCCAATCATCACAAATTTGCCGCTTGGAAAGGCCATAATATCCTCTTCGATACGTCTAGCCATCTCGTGTCTCATTTCTTCGTTAGAATAACAAACTTGTGTTTTTTTAGTGTTATACCAATCTGGATGGGTATCAGAATATTTGGAAACAGGTAAATATCTAGTTATAACTGTGTGAGCGAAAGAAACCCATTGGCCAGTTCCTTCTCCAGTAAATAGTTTCATTCTACGTCGATATTGAGTAGAAAGAGCTTTCATCAATACGTCTCTAATATCGATATAAGGAACGTGCTTAATATCAAAGTCTAATAATGGGACAACATTCATTTCTTTATAGTCGTATTCATCATCAGCATAGATCTCTAAATCAATTGTGTAATTTAACATGTCATAAACGGCGTTTGCGACACCATTACCGTCTTTGGCGTTAATTATTAAGGTGTTGTCCATTCTCTTGAGATAATAACCGGTATTTTGCATATCATCGGTAATCTCAAGTCCACTAGTTTTAAAGATATTAGTGTTACCTAAAGAAATAACTTTTGAGTGGGAGTTAAATTCTTCACCTGTATCTTGAGTAACTGGAATAGTCACTCCACTAGATAAGGAGATAAAGTTTTGAAGTTCGTTAGCGGCAAACATCACACAAGATGGGCCGTTCATTTCATATAAAATACGATATTCGGTAGAATTGTTTTCCACTAAATTAATCCCAGATTCTTTAATTCCAGTTTCAGCAGGTGTTTCAGTACCACGGCAGCCAACAGCTAAGAGTCCGACAAAACACAACACTAAAGATTTAAAAAACTTTGTTTTCATTATCTGACCCTCCTTATTTAGCCACCACAGTGAAGACGTAATGTTTCACGTTATTATTAATGTCAGTCACCATATAAGCGATGACATAAACGCCACGCTTAGGGAAGCTAACTAAATTGTTCTTTACTTCAGCGCTTGATCCGTCCGCGTTATATACATATATACTCACCTTACATGTTGAAGGTTCATTATCAATGATTTCATAAGTTGGCAAACCAATTGTGGAACCAACCGCTACTTCTTTTGGAAGCGAACCATTGAATTTTAATTCAGGAGACACTTCATCGAACGAAGTAATGTAATATTCTTTGGAAGTCTTATTGCCTTTGGAATCAGTCGCAGTATAAGTGACAACATAGGTGCCACATAACGAAGTTGTAAATCTTTCTTCGTGGTCTGGTGTGTATTCACTTACCACAATATTTTCGTTTGGATCAATGACTGTCACTTTCAGTGAAGTTAAATCATTTAAAACATCACTTGCAGTTGCAGTTGGAATGACAACTTCAGTTCCACGAGAAACACGATTAGAAATACTTCCATCCATATAGATGATTGGTCTTTCATAATCATTTCTAATTGCGTTGGTGCCTTGGTTATTAATCTTTTGCATTTGAATCTCAAATTCACCACTAGCAATGCCATCTGCTTCAAATGAGAAATAGACATAATCGGATGCGAATCCCTTAAAAGCTGTTCCATCCATATATGTTTCAACTTTAAAGATTTCAGAACCTGTCGCATCTTTGATGCCGTAATTTGAAGAGTTGTATTCCACACACAAAGTTTTGGATGATCCAATATTGTAATTAACAAAATCATTTGATTCGTTAATATCGGCGTACAACTTCATAAATCCAGTCTTAGAATCTAAAAGATATTGGAATCTAAGTTTGATTTGTTCATTTGCGTTATACATATCTCTCAATGTGACAGAGAAGATAGTTGCGTTAATCTTATCTAAATTCAAACCCATCATTAAGAGGAGTTCTTTTGCGTTAATTGGTTTTAAGAATTCAAAACTCATATTGCTACAACCATCACTTGCAAACAAAATGTCTGATTGTCGAGGAGTAACAGTCGCATTTCTAGATTTAAAATAATTGCTGATATATGAGGAACCAGTCACTGGCTTAGAAATAGGTAAAACATATTCATATTCTTTAGATGATGTTCCACTGGTAAATGAAATGTTGACAGTTGTGTCAGTAACATCATCACTACAAAGTGGCTTATAAGTTAAGTTAGAGCCTAATGTCACTGTTCCATTAGCGTCGGTACAAGTAATCTTTGCAGGCACTAATGTTGGTTGATAATTTGCATCGTAAATTACACCATAATATGAATTAAACGTGTAAGAAACCTTGTTAATGAATCCATTTGGTAAAACGATGGTGTTAGGATCAAACACGATTCCAGATGAAAGATTGACATTAATATCAAAAGAGAATGCTTTTCTTTGATGCAAGTAATCTTCCACCGAATAAGTAACTGTGTATTTATGGCCAGGAACGTTCGCAGTAATCTTGTTATTAACAATAGATACTTCTTCACCGTTCTCGTTAGTGACTTTTGTAGAAAGTTTAAGATTGCCACTTCCTCCTCCGTATGTTGGAACAGGCAAAGTAATAGTAGAACCATACACCATTTCTGTTGGAAGAGCTGATTCAACTGACACTGATAATGGATTATACTCGCTATAAGCGTTTACTTTGATTTCTGTTCTAGCAACATTATTAAAGACATCAGTTGCTTCATATATAACTTTATATTCGCCTTCAGATGTTGGAGCGAAAGAGTTATCGGTTACACTTACTTCGTTTCCAGAAGGATCTAAAACCTTAATACTTGAATCTTTAACATCGGATAATTCATCTTCAACGGTGAATGGGAATAATTCATATTTATCACCACATTTCGCTCTTGGAGTTTCTGGGATACCAGTGCTTGAATTAATGGCAAAGTCTTTCTTATCAACAGTAATAATTGGAGCTGTTTCATCAGTAATGAATTCATTATCCAAAACTTCTCCACCAATACTGGTGACAAACACGTTCGCGGTGCTAGCGATTCCTTTTCCATAAATGGAAATTTTAACTTTTCCATCAGTGAATCCTTTCCATGGGACGTTGCCACCACTATAAGTGCTATCATCAGCTTTAAAGTTATAAGCTAACCATGGGACTGCTATTTTTTTATAAATGTCTTCATTTGGATTATAGTCATGTCCAGTTAACCACGCTGGCCGAGAATAGAGTTTTCCAGATTTATAATCGAAATAAAGTGGTAAACCCATATCCTTGTATTGTTCTCCACATGGTTGATGGGTGAAGTTGAAGTATGTTTGGAATCCACCTTCTTCGTGAGACATTGCATTATCTGCGTGCATTTCAGTTGTGTAGAAATGATAGTAATAGCCAACATATGCATTTTGACCATTAGCACGGGCTCTTAAGAAAGAACCAGAATGGAAAACGCCTTGTTCAATATAACGTAACCTAATTGTAATGAAGTTATTAGGATCGTGAATGTCGGTGATTTGAACATATAAAGCTTCTGCGTCAGCGCGTCCTTGAATGGATGGTTGCATATATAACATAATGATCTCTTGATTTAGACTCTTATCTTTTAATGTTTCATCAAAGCCAAAATCATTTAAATCAATAACTTTGTTATAGGTAACGACTTTATTATTTTTAAGATTCAATTTGACACCCTTAACAGAGTTGTCTGTGACCATATTATCGCTAACCGCGTCTTCATCATCAAAGGTTGAGGATGTTAATTTCTTAACTGTCACTTCTTTAGCAATTGGGTCGATCTCTGCGGCGGTTTTGTATTCAACTGTGTAAACACCTTCTTGGCTAATAGCAAAAGGAATTTTTTCAATTTCATTACCGAAAGGATCTTTCACTTTCGCTACATAAGAAACATTTCTTCCATACTTAACAAATTGTAATTCTGGGATTTCAAATTCTTGACCAACATGATAGATGAAATCACGATCACCATTGACGACCAATCTTTGATCCACCATTACATTTTGCTCTTTAGTAGCAGTCGTTACATCACATCCATACATAAATGTATATGTACCTGTAGACGCAAATGTAAATTGAAAACCAGTTTTAACTTTGGTGTATTCAGGTAAAGCCACACCATTGAGTTTAATAGTAACATAGCAATCAAAATCGTTTTGTTTAGCACCAAGGTTTGTAGTCAATGTAACGTTTGGAATAGTAATAATCTTTCCTTGCCCTTCCCAAGCAGGTAAGTAAAAATCACTAAATTCAACATTCACTTCATTGCTATTTAATGCACTTACTTTTTCGTAAGTGTAAGATTGAACACCGTTTTTTGAATAAAAGTAATACAAATAATAATCACCTTTTTCCGAAGGAATGAATGATTTGTTGTCCAAAGGAATAGCGACACCTTTGCTGCTATATAAAGTAATTGAGACATCATTAGGGTCTAAAGCGCCTTGCTTGCTGCTATAAACATATGGGGTAGGAATCACATATCTTTGTCCAACAATCGCCTTGTTGACGATATGTGGATTGATAATTGGCTTATCACTATAGATATCACCAGTTGATAAATCCTCTCCCGCAAAATTATAGATGAGAAGATTTCCACATCCGTTTGCGCTTACGGAATCAAAGACAATTGAAATGGTGTATTCATTAAATGAATGAAGATTATTTTTAATAACTCTTCCATCGTTATTTTCTTTTTTAAAGTCCCATACATTATGAAAGGTATTATCTCTAACTTTTGTTTGGATAACCATTTCACTTGGATCGAAAACTAAATCAATGTCGTTGTTACCTTTTAAATATGTGTAGTGTCCTTCGTTATTAGCGATGCCACTAAATCCGCATTCTTTAACTGCAAGAGAATCTGTTGATTCGTAATAATTGATTCCACCGATTTGTCCGTTGTAATTGATTGCGACATATGAATATGTATCAAACGAAAACAATTTAATCGCGAATTGCTCTTGAGAAGAAGTTTCGGTGAATAAAATAGAAAATTCTTTTAAGTCTTTGGAACCAGCTTCATTAAAGATTGGCTTTAAAGAAGTTTTGAAAGTTCCAGTTAATGGAGAATTAAGTTGAAGAGAAGCACCATTATCGTAGCCGTAAACTAGTAAACCAGTTCTTCCTTGAGTGTCGCGAGGATCTTTTTGAGCAACTTTTGTTTTAAGTGTATGACTGTTATCTAAAACAACAGCATTCCCGTTCGCGTGAGCAATACTTGTGTTTAACGAACAGCCAGTTACTAGTAAAAGTGCGCTGATAAATACAGAGGTTTTTTTCATCATCCTTTGATACCTCCATCCATTAGATTTCCCATGATCTTGTTTTTAAGGATAAAGAACAAAATCAAAATTGGTAGGAAGACTGCGAATGACGCCGCTAAGGAAATAGTGATATCTTCCGTATATCCTGATGGCATACCATATCCATTCAATAAGCCATATAGACCAACAGATAAGGTTGGTTTGGCTCTTAAGAACATATATGGCGTTTCAAAGTCATTCCAATAAGCGATGAAGTTAAGTAGGAACACGGTGCCAAATAAAGTAATTGTCAAAGGAAGCATAATGGTAAAGAACACTTTAAAATGACCACTGCCATCAATAAAAGCTGCTTCCGCGTATTCCCAAGAGATTCTCTTAAACGCTGCATAGAAGACAAAGTAATAAACACTACAGAAACCAAACTTCATAATCCACGCACCTATAAGCGTGTCATAAATGTGAAGAACATCTCTTGTGATGACAATCATTGATGGAAGATTTCCAACGATAGGAAGAATCGTCACAACGATGACTAAATAGTTGATAAACGAACTAAATTTGGATGGATATTTAGCGGTACAATACGCAACAACGCATGTACAGAATGTTTGTGCTAATGCTCCACCAAAGGCATATAAGAACGAATTGGTAAACATATCCGCCAACGAGAAAAGCTTGTCACCACTTCTAAATGAAAAACCGGTAAATAAGTAAGACCAACTATTCGCGGATATGTCGCTGAATAAATTGAGTGGGTTATCAATAACCGCATAGTGATTACGGAAACTGGACATAAGTCCCCAGAAGAATAGGAACAATAATAAAGCTGAAAAAGCTAACAGGAATAACATGACAATAATTTCAAATCCTGAAATCTTTTTCTTTTGAGTAGGATTCATCATCTTCATTAAATCTTTTTTCATGATTAATCCTCTCTTGGTCCGAACTTGAGTAACAAGTTACGACATAAAATAGTAATTGGAGCAACAACCAAGGTACAAACCAAACCAAAGGCAGACACTCTATGATATGCTTCGGTTAAGTTAGACACTCCAGGAGCGCCTTCTTGAATGTTTGAGAAGATGAAGTAGCCGATGGTTTGTAATGATGGATCAGCGTGTGCTCCATAGAAAGTAAATAAATAGGCTTGGTTAGTAACAATGCCCGCCATAAAGATGACAAGTAAAGAAACGATTGTGCCCCAGATTTGAGGAACATAGACATGGATGAACACTCTAAATTCAGATGCACCATCAATTCTCGCTGCTTCTGCAACTGAAGGAGAAACACGACTCATCGCGTTGATATATAAGAGCAAGTTTCCAGATAAGTTAAGAAGCAAATAGAACACGATCAACAAAGGTTGACGGAATGGATTATAGACTTCTGATATTGGACTGCTCTTAAATACATCATATAGCCCAGCGTTCACGAAGTATTTATACATAATGACAAACGCTGAAATGCTAATGATGCTTGGAATAAAGGCAATCACTTTAAAGAATTGCGATAAATGGAATTTCTTATAAATGTAATACGCAATAATTGCGGACACAGGAATGGTTAAAAGAGTAATTCCAAAATATAGCAACGAGTTCCTTAAACAGAATCCCAATTTTGCTAACCAAGCATCAGTAAACCAATAACTAAAGTTATTTAAACTAAATGTATTTTCAAAAGTAAAGGTGTTGTATTCTTGGAACGCCATCAAGATACTGTTGAAGTTAACAACAATATAAAAGATTGCGAATTGGATTAATGGCAACGCCAACATCGACCAGTAAAAAACGTTTCTATTTCTTTTAGAAAGATGTTTTGAACTGGTAAGTGTTTTAGTTGCAGATGAAGACATAAAGAATCAAATTATTAAGCTTTTTTGAAGTTATAAATATCAACTAAATATTGATCAGAAGTCTTACTAATACCTTGAGCTCTCCAATCGTAGAAGTTTTTAACTGGGTTGGCGCTTGTAGTTCTAGTAGCAAAACCAAGGCTGGTGTAATCGATTTCGTTTTCTCTTGCTTTCGCAGCATTAGACATAGGGAGTAGAGGAATTACAGAAGAATTGTAATTTCTAGAAATATCCCATACGCATTTGCCATAGTATGACATTTGATTATAAGCAGAGGTTGAAATGTTATAGACCATCGCTCTTGGATTATGTGTATAAACAGTATATGTTTCAAGAGCGTGATCGCTTTGAAGGAATGAAAGATATTGTTTAGCGACTTCTAATTGAGCACCAGAAATGTAATTACTGATGAACATCAATGATTTTCTGTCGTTTGTACGAATGTATGCTTGTCCAACTTCTTCTCTAACTTGTTTTGGAAGCACCATAGGTGAGAATTTCGCGGAGAATTGTTTTTCTTCAGATCCGTTAAAGCAGTTTGCCTTAGCAGCTTCTTGTAAGAACCAAGTTCCTTCAACAATCATACCAATGTCACCAATTCTGGCATGCTTGTCAGGATTAACGAAATACTCTAACGATGTTGTGTAAGATGTATTCCATGATTCAGAGTAATAGTTGCCACTACCAACTAAAAGTTGAGCAAAATCTAAAGCTCCTAGTTTACCTTTTTGTCTAGATAATTCGTAATTGTTATTAGAAGTAACTTGCACAGATTCGGTAACGACTTTGCCTTGTCCATCACGAACTACTTGACCATTTTCAATTTTGACTAAGTCAGTGGCGTTACCTTCCATCTTTAAATTCATAATGAAATTGTCTTTGCCTTCATTAGTGGCCCAAACATCATTACTTAAACTTGTTAAGTAGTTAGGGTCGGTGCTATTCCAAATAAATGGAGTGACATCAGAGAACTTCATCATTTCAATAAGTGCTCTAAAATCTTTATAAGTTGCAGGAAGTCCATCATCTAAAGAATGGTTGATGTTTCCTTCTATGCCAGTCGCTCCATCAGGACCAGTGGATTTATTGGTGTGATCTTCATCCACAAATAGTTCGCCAAGTTTATCGATATTAGCAAAATCATCTTCAGAAAAATCATCCGCTGTCGCGTTTTCTCTAAAGAACAAGTTTTTCTTTTCAAATAAATCGACATTATATGTTAACCCAACATTGGCTTCGAATAACGGAATCGCATAATATGAGCCGTTCCAATTCAAATAATCTTTATATGTTTGATCAAGCTTATCAATGATTTTACGATTACTTTCTTTGGCATTAGGACCAGTAACAGCGTAATCATCTAATAAGGATGAAAGGTCTTTCATTGCACCAGCGGCAATATATTCAGAATAATTGTTCTTTTCTTGAATATAGACCATGTTTTGATTGCCTCTAACATCGGTTGGGGAAACATTACGTTTTGCGTCATCTCTAATGATTTGAACGCCTTTCTTTCCTGTTTCAAACGAATAATCCTTATATAATTCGATAAATTCAGCGTCTAATTTGTTGAGCCAAACATCACCCATACCACCATTATTGTATTTGACATAAAGTTGAGTCTTAGATGTGTCGACATCAGGTCCAACGCTCCTACCACTACATCCAGCTAAAAATGTCACGCTAAGAATCGTGCTAGTTGCTAATAGTAATTCTCTACTCATCTTTTTCATACAAATTACTCCCCCTTTTATTCTAAATCTAAACAAGAATAAACTTCTTCTAATTTTGCAGTCGCGACAGAAATGTATCTATCAGCGCAGCCGTAATATAAATAAATGATGTCATCTTTTAATACTGCTCCTGTAGGGAACACACATCCATCATATAAGCCACTCTTTTCATATTCTTGATCTGGCTCAAGGACTGGTTTTTTGGTTCTAGCCAAGATTTTTCTTGGATCATCCTTATCTAATAATAAGATACCTACACGATATTCAAACTTCACATTATCCACTGCGTGATAGATGAGAAGCCATCCCTTATCGGTTTCAATAGGAGGACAAGACGCTCCAACTTTATAACTTTCCCAATCTTCTTTGCCTTTATATAAGACTTCAGTTTCTCCCCATTCAATGAGGTCATCACTGAAAGCGATATGCATATATTTAGTGTTATTAATTTCTGGACGATTGATACGGACGAACTTACCATTAATCTTTCTTGGGAAGATAACGACATCCCTATCATCCACTCTTGAATCAGTAATTCTTCCTAACTTTGTGAAATGAACGAAATCATCAGTCATCGCAAGGTATGAAACAGAATGATTAATTCTATAATATGCTGGAACCGTTTCTTTTTGAGGCTTCATCCACGCTTTTCTTTCTTCTATGAACGTTGGAAGCCAATATCTTCCAGGAGAAAACGCTCGAGAAGCATAAGTCATGTAATAATAATCATCAATTTTGACAATGCGTGGATCTTCCGCGCATCCACCATCAGGGTCACCTTCGACGGTCTCAAAAACAGGATGATTGAAGCATCTTGAAAAATGGAAACCATCCTCGCTAGAAGCCAAGCCTAAAGTAATTTTATGTTTGATATCGTCTCCACCAGCGCGATACACCATGATGAATCTATTTGCTTTTTCATCAAAAACAACTGCTGGATTTAAGACGCAGAAATTTTCCCAATTGTTAAGTCTGTTGGGCAAAAGAATAGGATTGCCCAAAAATTTGTGAAACATAAACGTAGTTTTCTAACTATATTTTAATATAACACTATAGCAATTTATATATTTATTGTGTAAAATAATTTCGATTTTGTAACTTACTTGGAGAGTGATTTTATGAAAATGTTGGAATTCGATAGAGATAATAACAACGCTTTTTTAATCATGGATGAGAAAAAACATGACTTTTCACATCATATCAACTCTTTCCCTTTCCCTATCTTACATGGGCATTTAGATTATTGGGAGTTCACATTGGTGACAAAAGGCAGCATCAAAAATGTTTGTAATAACGAAACATTTACGTACACCACAAACACTTTGTTCTATAGCACTACTAAAGATATTCACAAATTGATAACCGACGAGAAAAGCGATCAAGTCCAATATTGTAACATTATTGTTAGAGAGTCGAGATTAAAGGAAATCTTAAATTCTTTCTCTCCTAACTTTTACGAGACATTACTAAATGGTAAGAAATCGTTCCACTTCTCAGAATTTAGATCAATTGAACTCGACACAATATTTCATATGATTAACACTCTTGATACTTCAGATACGCAAAAATATGAAGATTACATTTGTAGTGCGTTATTCTTAATCTTACAGTTCTTATATTTCGTTAATATTGATAACACCGAAAGCGAAAATCCTTGGATCAATATCTTGAATAAAAAAATGAACAACACTGAATTCCTTAAATACAATGTTGATCGTTTATGTGAAGAACTCAATTGTTCAAGAATGCATTTAAATCGTTTTATTAAGCAATATTACAATATGACTCCACATCAATTCTTACTTAATTACAAACTAAGCTATATTCATAATTTGCTATTAACTTCTGACTTGTCTATTAAAGATATCCTTGAAGTGACAGGATATGATTCATTTTCAAGCTTCTCAAAGAATTTCAAAGAAAAATATGGATGCACTCCATATAAGTTCAAACAAACCCACAAATATTAATATAAGCCTTTACGGTATATGTCTTCGTGATTATAGATGTTGATGTCTTTATCAAAGATATAAATGGTTATTAATGAACCAAGTAACATAACTAAAGGCAACACCAAGAACACAGTCACTATTAAGATGGCCTGTTTAATAATGACGTAGATTGAAGGAATAAGTTCCAAGAAAAAGAAGCCTTCAAACAAGATAGAAACCAATAAAACAAGAAGCGCGTTCTTTAAATATAGCAAAGAAACGTTATTTAATCTTTGTCTAAATGTTGTGTTATAAATAACCGAGTAATACATTCCCACTACAACAAGTGGGATGAAAACGAATGTTGCTACGCCTAGAGCAATAAAAGTAAATATTAAGTTATTCGCAAAATATAATAAGCTCCATATAGCGAAATAAAGCATCACCACTAATAAGCCATATCTTAAGAATATCCAAATGTTTTGTGATATTCCTTTTTTAAAATCAGACCAGAAGTTGATTCCTTCACTCCAAATGAGCTGACGGAAGATTCTAAAGACACCACAGAAATAAACAAAAAGAAGCAAGATACAGAATGAATTGATAAGCAAGAAGATAAAGTTAACGCTTCTAAACTTAATCACTCCCGCTTCTGTAAACGTTCCATCAACGTAATATTGTGAATCGTTTAAAAGATTTAAGACCATATAGTCTTTAAAGAATGATGAAACAATAAGAGGGACAAGAAAAGCAAGCATTAAGAAAGAACACGCTAAAAGGGTTCTCCATCTATTTCTTAAGATGTCCTTAAACAATGCCTTCCTTGTAACAGGCAATCTATTAATCGTCTTGGTTTCCTTTTCCATTTTCTTTACTCATTTTCAAATATTGGATTAGTTCGTTGTCTTTATTTTCAAACAATTCATCTTTTGTACCTTTAAAGGTAATTTCACTTTTTTCCATTACATACACCATATCCGCAAGCCTAAGAGCCTCGGTGTAATCGTGGGTTACCAATATAACAGTGACGCCCTTTTCTTTAACAACATTTAAAAAATATGGAATGATATCATCTTTATCTTGTTCACTTAAATTGGAAAATGGTTCATCTAAAAGGCATACAGTTGGATCCTTGATTAATGCTTTTCCTAAAGCGACCTTTTGTCTTTCTCCAATTGACAATTGATTTGGCTTACGCGTCAATAAATCATTAAGACCTAAGATATTTGCCATTTCTTTGACTTTGTAATCAATAACATCTCCTTTAAGTTTTAATTGTCTTAATGGATATGCGAGTAAATCATAGACAATCATATGTGAAAACAAGAAGAGGTTTTGATCAACATAAGCGATGTTTCTTTCTTTTAAAGGAATCTTATCAACGTTCTTATCATCGAAATATATATTTCCATCATATTCAAATTGTTGACATATCGCTCTTAAAAGAGTGGTCTTACCACATCCAGATTCCCCAACAAGGACATTTATTTTGTTAGATAGAAACTCACAAGAAAAATTGCTTAACGCAGTTGTCAGACTCTTTTTTCTTCCAACATATATAACGCTTAGATTGTCTATTTTTACCACTGGCATACCTCTATTTTGACTTATTTGCCATTTAATAATCAAGTTTCTTTGAAACTTAATTCAGATATGAGAAAAGCGATACCCCATAAGGAGTACCGCTTTAAGGTTTTAATTGTTTGCTACAAATTAAGCTTTGCGTAAACCACGAACTTCTGTGGTGTTCCAGATCATAACTGGTTCAGTTCCATCATAGTTATAATATGGAAGCGCTGCTTTAAAGCTTGCTTTTTCACTATAGCTCATCTTTGTATTACCGCTTAAATCCTTAACGACTGAACTGTAAGCTCCACCATCGTTTGTGATTGTAACGATAAACCATGTGTTCATAGCACAAGCGCCACCCCAACCAGAATTACAGAATCTACGATTCTCAGTTCTGAAAGCAAAGGTAAGGTATTCAAAATCAGAACCATCAATATCAACTAAGAAGGTCTTCCCTTGATGATCATAGCTGACACTTCCTTCATATGGTTGGCCTTTGATAACAGATTCAAATCCTTCAGGAGCGTCAAGCTCTAAGACTTCACCATAAGTATAATTAACACTCGCGTTAGCAACTTTTTCTAAAGTTGGAGCAATGCGAAGTCCACGAACTTCTGTGGAAATCCAAACCAAGTTTTCGCTACCACCAAAGTTGTAATATGGAAGAGCAGCACTGAAGCTGGCTTTTCCACTATAGCTAAATTTTGTGGTTCCAGATAAATCTTTAACGACTGAACTATAAGTTCCACCATCGTTTGTGATTGTAACGATAAACCATGTGTCCTTTGCAAGACCAACAGCCCAACCATAATTACTGAAACTACGATTTTTAGTTTGGAATGCAAATGTTAAGTATTGATAACCAGAACCATCAATATTCACTAAGAAATTTTGGCCTTGATTGTCATCGTTATATGTTGTGGCACCTTTAGAGACTGAAGTAAATCCTGATGGAGCATCAAGTGCTACAACATCACTAGACAAACTTGCAACGCTTGCGTTACGAACTTTTTTCAAAGAAGGTTCAACACGAATTCCACGAAGATTTGTCACATAGTAAGTTGAAGATTCTCCTTTTAAAATCATAACATCTTGTAATGTATGACCTTCAACACCAGATACTTTAAGTGCCATTCCATCTGCAGTAAGTCCGGCATAAATGTCCCAGACACCGCTTGATGTTTGAACTAATTCGAAATTTCTCCAGTTATTAGGGCTGAAAGAATAGTCCCAAGAACCACGAATGATAAACCAAACACCAGCTTTAACTTGGAAAGCTAAACGTTCATACACATCGATATTTGCATCATCAGTATCTTTTAAGATATCGAATCCTTGAGCTGTTCTTTCATAAACAGTTGTAAAAATAGGACTTCCAGCCGCTTCTTCAGAAACGGTTCCTTTGGTCATGTTAGCATATACTGGAGACCCAAGTGGAGCGATGTATCTTCCATCGCTAGGGTTTGAGACCCCACCAGCTGTGTTTTCAAAAGCCTCAGTTAAACCTGAATCTTTATAGGACGTGTGACACTCGCAGCAAACCCAATATTCTTCGACTCCAGATTTTAACAGTGTTGGCTCGACTCTAGCGTAGTGATTGACGTGTGCATGTGCACAAGGTGTAGCCTTAACGCCGAACATATCAACACTATTTTGGTGAGACAAAACAAACGCAAATGTTCCAACCATCAAGGCACTCGCTAAAGAAAGAGCAAAAATCTTTTTCTTCATAGTTTTGTTTTTTATTCAGCCAAGCCTAGTGTAAAGCTGAATAAATTCTCCTTTCTAGGCTTTTTAGTAAGGATTTAATCCGTATTCATATTCACCAGTGGATATTGAATGTAGACTCTTTTGTTTTGCTTCTATTCAATCCTTTTAACATATAGAAGCAATGACGTTATTTATATAAGAAACAAATTAAATTTGTGCTTACCAATTTTATAAAGCTACACCTCTAACTTCGGTGGAATACCATTCAAGGTTTGGAGCGCTTCCGTCCCAGTTATAATATGGAAGAGCGGCACTGAAACTATCTTTTCCGCTGTAACTGAATTTAGTAGTTCCAGATAAGTCTTTAACTACCGAACTATAAGTTCCACCATCTTTAGTGATTGTGATGATGAACCATGTGTCTTTAGCAAGAGGGCTGGACCAATCTGATTTACAGAAACGTCTATTCTTTGTTCTAAAAGCAAACGAGACTGATGCGTAATTAGAAATATCTATTTCCTTAAGGAAGGTTTTGCCTTGATCATTGTCATTAAAGGTTTTGCTATTTAAGACAACAGTCTTATATCCTTTAGGACTAATCATATCCACAAAAGTGGATGAAGGAACTGCGGAATCAGAAACAAGTTGATTAAATGTCTCATCATTACAACGCATTCCATAAACTTCAGTGGAATAGATTTCAGGAACACCACCATATTGGTAATAAGGCAACGCTGTGGAGTCTTGTGTTTCGTTTGCGTATGTTCCAACATGTGATTGGTTGGAATAATGAATCTTGATGTTGTCTTCTTCATCTTTAACCACCGATGAATAAGTATCATCAGTGTTCTTAGTGATCTCTACAGAGTACCATTTGTCTTTGGCTAGAGCGGTACTTCCATCCCAACCTTTTTGACAAAGCGAGCCATTCTTTACAAGAATCATAAAGTTAACTTTATTTTCAATAGCATTTAAGTCTAAATCACTAATAAAGCTGAATCCTTGTTTACCATCACCATAAGTAGCGGTATTCTTAGATACGATTTGATATCCTTCAGGAGCAACCATATCAACTACTGCGTAATTATCAAAAGCGGATTTCGCTACTGTATCAGGTAATTTTGTATCATCCGCCACAAATACATCGTTTTCTGAAGAGCTAGATGCACCACAAACACAAGACTTGTAATATGAAGCATTTTCAAATTTTGTAGCGGCGGTATGTAAATAAGCAGATTCTTTCACACATTTATCAAATTCATGAACAACGGTTAATATTGCAGTTTTACTTACGATTTCGTGGTTAACATCACCGGCGGTGGCTTTAATGTAGTAAGTTCCAGCAGATAAGTTATCTAAACTGATTTCTTGAGTGCAGCTTGAATCGCTGTAATATGAAAGTTCAAGATCTCCGGATGTAGAAGTAACACCACTTAAGTCAGGTTTATGATGACAACTTGTTGTGTAACTATCTTCCATACCATTAATGGCGTTAGGAATTTTTGTGACAGTTAAACCAGTAATTTCATATTTTGCAAAAGGTTCGTAATTAGCGGAAATTGTAACTTTGGTATCTCCACCACAAAGATGATCGGATCCTTGGGTTTGATAAATAATAAAGTATTCATCTTTAGAAAGGATTTTGACTCCACCGCATCCTTTTCTTGAACAAATTCCTTTAACGACTAAGTTTGAAGAATCGAATATTTCTAAGGCAACATAAGTTTTCTTATAGTCGCCTTCAACAGTGATGGTGTCAAACTTATGACCAAGTTTTTGAATTGTATCAACCTTGGTGTCGGTGATTGTTTTATTTTGATAAGTCGCGGTCGCTGTATAAGTAATTGATCCGTCATTTTCACACGTTGGATTGACTGTCACTTGAGTTACAGTGGCGTCAAGCGTTAAAAAATGTCCATCAGTTTTTTCGTCACAACTAGAACACGCAAGTATTGCTTTAGCGGTATATCCTTCTCCGCTTGCTACACTTTCCCAATTCCAGCTAGGATTATCAAAATCATAAGCATGGGAATGTCCTTGATTGCCACATCCGACCAAACTTAAAACAATTAATGATAATGCTGACAAAAAACATCTTTTTCTCATCGCACTAAAACCCTTATATTGCTTTATAAAAATATGATACAACACAAATTCTAAAATGTTACTAAATCTTCATTTGTAAGGACACAAAACGACAGAAATTAAAAAGATGTTTTGATATTTATACTTTGTATAAAACTCTCAAAAACATCCTAATAACTAATTTGTATCAAAACTTCGTTTTTGTAACAATTCTTAATTTGAGAGGGCTTGAACTGCGCTTGTGAACGAACTAATTCTTCCACTTAATGAAGTGTTGTGGTTGAAGTTCACAATGCCATATTTGGTGGTATATGTCGTGAATTCGTTAAGGAAATCAGTCATCTTAGATTTGGTGTATGTATGACTATTAACGTAGTGTTCTAAAAGAATGAAAATAGGTGTTATTCTTTCACGATGAATTCTATCTTGATATGTTTCTCTAGTTGTTTGATCTTCGATAGAAGAAACATCTTGTAAGCAACTATCAAGTTTTGAAATCATGCTTGTGACAGTAGCAATAGGCCAGTATTCTTTTTTGTTCGCCTCACCAAAAATCGTGCCAGTAACATTGGCTTGGATAACAGATTTAATTTGATTGTAATAAAGCTTCATATTGCTCGCAGCAGGACCATAGTAGTTTTCCATGAATTTATCCACTGTCTCGTTGTAATTAATATTACAGTCATTTAATAATTTGCCTTTAACGTAAAGGTTTAAATCTTCAAAGCATGGGGTTCTAGTCACAAATGGAGTTTCCACGTGAACCGAACTAACACCAAGACTTGTAAGCAATTGAATTAATGATTGAGTCATTTCAAAATCATTATATGGGTACATATAACACTGAGTTTGATTGTTATAAATCCAGAACCAAAGGTTGTCTTTATATCCTAATCCTTTATAAAAGTTAGACCATCCAACTAATTGGTCGTAATACTTCTTGTTGGTTTCTTGATGATTTATTGGATTATTTATTGGACTATTGTCTTGATTATATGGCAATGAGAAATCCGCAAGCGGAGTAGCAAAATAAGTAATAACATGTGGATTTAAAGTGTAATCCAATGATGTTGGTGGTTCTTGAGCTTGTTGATACGCTAAAGTTAAATATCGAATAGTCTTGTCTGTAGCATTAGTTGCTGCCCACGCATCTACCATATCTGCGACTTCAGAAACAAAGTGTAAAATTTGTGCACCATAAGAACCATAATGAGCGATTTCATTTTGACAAGCACTACAAGTACATTGATGCCAGTTGTCTCTAATTGATAAATCAATATAAACCATTTTGAATTCGAAACTTTCAATACGTGATTCTATTTCGCTAGCGAGTTCGTTTTTCATCGCAGTATATTCTGATGAGTTTCCTCTTGCAGAGTAGCAAAGTTGAATATCACTACCGCTCTTTGTATACCAACGATAATGAGAAGTTCTAAAATCATCATACGGCAAGAGTAAGCTGCTCAATGTATGGACGTCAGAAGTAAGGTGTCCACCACCATTGTTGTCATATGAATAGCCTAAAGAAAGCCTGTTTCCTCCCAATAAAGTGTCATTATGAGTGGTAATCTGTCTTATTCCAATAGACGATTTGTTATATATTTCCATTGATTCAATTTCAATAGTAGAGGTCTTGTTATATATAGTCACCATGTCGGTAGACGAATGGGCAAAGCAATCATAATCAAACACTTTTTCAAGCAAGAATCTAACAGCAGGAACAATGCCTCGAGAAGAGTTAGCAGTAATGATGATTGATTTACCTTTATTAACGATTGCATATCCATCTGGACCCATATCACTATCAGCTGACACACCAGCGCTTGTTGCATAACTGGTGTTTCCAATCGAAACGATCTTAGAGTTATCCGAATAAGTTTCAGACGCGGCAGAAACAGGAGGTAAGTAAATTGACCACGAGGAAACGCGACCAATTCTGTCGAATAAGTCTTGAGCGGCCTTATTACAATTCTCATCGTTTGCTTGATAGATGATTTTGTAATTGTTATCCAAAGTAATTATGCTAGTTGCTCTTACTTCAGTTGCATACACTTTTAAATCAACACCATTTTTCTTAGCGGCGTAAAATCCAGATGGTACTCCATATAAGATGGCGTTTAATGAATTGGTGGTATAAACGCCTGAATTTGCTCCCATATCACCAGAAAGACCGTCTTCTTGATAATATGTTTGCCCATTATAGTTGGTGATAACAAGGTTCCATGTATAGGTGCCAACTCTAGTTAAATCAAAAACTAACCAGTCAGAGGTTCCACATACATATTGATTCCATAAATGGTTACACAAGAAATAACCCATTGTCTTTAAAGCAAACTTCACTTTTGTATATGGTGATAAGTCAAAAGCGGAATAATATTCACCACTAAAGAACGATCCATCAGCGGTCTTGCTATTAGTAACGTGAACTTGTTCGAATCCAGTAGGAACTACTTCAAAAGTGTCAAATGTCTGTATTCCGTTCGCGGAAAACACACATTCATCAACCTTTGAGCCCATTAATTCTTCTTCTTTGTAATAAGCCATGATGTTTGTGATGTTGAAGTTACCAACGTCGCTTCCTAATCTCACAATAGTTTTGAGGTCGGAACCACTAAAACTTGAAGCGTGAATTGATAATTCTTCGCCTAATTTACCAACGTAAATATCCCAAACATTTGCGGAGGTTTGATTTAAAACAACTTGATACCAATATTCAGGATGAAGCGACTTTGTCCAACCTGGGTCTTGAATAATAAACCAAAGCGTTTCTGATTGAAACGCGAAAGTTACTTTTTGATATCTAGAGATATTGATATTGTCCAATAAAATACCTTGAGCGTAGCCACTATAAGAATAGTAAGCATCAAAAGCATAGCCATCTAATTGGCCAGCAATAGTTGTGGTGTTAGATAAATTGCCAATATCTCTCGCGATACTTGGCAAAAACGCTGCTGTATCTTTTAAATTATAACCATAATAACCATTATCAATCCATGTACCAGAAGGCTCAGTAAAATACATACTGTGACATTTACAGCACGCCCAGAATTCTTTATTACCATTTTTGATTAAGCCATTCTCGTGCCCACTATAATGGTAGCCATTATGAATACAGGCATTTTGCTCCTCAATAGAAAAAACCGCTAAGTTATTCTCGATGTTTCTATCAACAAAAGCGAATGCCGTGCATGACAAAACAAAAAACAAAGATGTAAGTAAAACACTTTTCTTTTTCTTCATATTTTTATTATTAATTTAAATTGAATTAAACTCAATTTGCCAATTGTAACAAAACTTTGTTTTTGTAATTTCTTATATATTTAACTATGTTATCTATTCACAGACACAGATGATATTTTCTTGTTTATTTTTTGAAGAAACAATATGCCCTTTTTGCTGTTCATCATTGATGAAAAGGGTTGGATATTTTTTCTTGCATCCTTTGTTGATTACATGGATACAATACTTTGTTCCACGGTAAATTCTTTCAATATTTGCTTCTTTGATATGGGTTGGAAGTTTTGGGTTGATTGATAATCCTCCACGAACTGGTTTAATACCAAACATATATTGAGAAACTGCGATATTCATCCAAGTAGCGGTACCAGTAAGCCAACTAACTGCTGCCTCTCCACCTCTATCGACATATGGAGCTCTAACATTGGAAGAATAAATATAAGGTTCCGCTGAATAAGCATCAACGCCAATTTTATTTACGATATGGTGTGGCATTAAATTGTTATAAATCTTATAAGCGTCATCTGGACGGTTCATCATTGCATATGCAATAATCGCCCATGTATTTGCGTGACAGAAAATACCACCATTTTCTCCAATTCCAGGCGTGGCAAAAGATATTTCTTCTTCTTTGCTTGGGTAGTTTCTTTGAAGCGCTGGATATTGAATGGCGAGACCATAATCTGTGAGATTGTTTTTCAATACAGTATCTAGTGCCTTATTAGCTTTTTCTTCGTCAGCGACTCCACTGAGAATAGCCCAAGAGTTTGAATTAATCCAAATACGGCCACACTCTTCGTTTTTTCCACCAACGCGAACACCTGAATCTGTAAAAGCACGAATATAATGGTCATCATCAAACATATTCTCATTAAGAATACGGGCTTGTTCATCCGCTAATTTGGTGTAATATTCACCGTCTTCTCCAAGGATATCTAAAATATCCGCCATCATACGGCACGCCAAAACATATTGTTCGGCTACCATCACGGATTCCCCTTTGCCTTTTCGACAAATTGTGTTCAAACAATCATTCCAATCGCTATTTAACATTAGTGGAATATTGTGTGGTCCCATATGATTCTTTGTGAATTCAATAGAAGCCTTTAAGTGTTCTAAAACCGTTCCACTACCTCCATCATAATAAGGAACAACATCATTCAAGAAAGAGATATCACCATTTTCCATAATGTATTCATAAACCGCATATATCATCCAAAGATGATCATCACTACGGTCATTCACAAGTGATTCTCTTTTTTCTAAGTGGTAATAATAGTGAGTGGTTTTACCTTCTTTAAATTGTTCGGTCATCACTTCTTTGATGCGATCAACAACTTTGTCTAAATCATTAAGAACCGCACTCAAACAGTCTTGAGAAGTGTCACGGACTCCAAATCCACGCACACATCCAGTCGCGTAAAAGGATATTCCTCGACATACTAAGAAATTAATATAGGCTTGATAAGGATTCCAAATGTTCACCATACGATCTAAATCTGGATCGTTTGTTTTTACATTAAATCGACTTCTTCTAATATCCCACTTTTCTTTTAGTCCTGATTCTAAAGAATCAATGTATTCAATGGATTTAAATTTGTGAATAACTTCATCTTGATTTTCATCTTGGTTAATTGTGCCAAGAGTGATAGCGAAGATTTCTTCTTTGTTTACTTTCAAAGAAAGGTCATAAGAAAAAGCAAAAATACCTTCTCCACCTTTTAGCTCTGTATTTAAACATTTCCCAATTTCAATGGAAAGCGGATTAGATAAATCACGGTATGCACCTAAAAAGTCTTTTCTGACACCACAAAACGAAGAACTCTTGAGTGTGGATGTCATAAAGACATCAGGAGTTTCTTCAGGACGTGGCTGAAAATCAATGAAGTAGTTATACACAAGAGCATCTTCTCTTTTATTGTAATAGATGTCATTAGATTGCTTTGTGTAGCATTGCCATTGAGTCTCACGGAGATATTCCATGTTTCCCATTTCTTTAGCAACAAATACTTGGATTTGTCGATTAGAGTTAGAAACAATATTTACTTTGTAAATAAGTGCATTATCTTTGCCAACAAAGGATTTGATTTTAACTTTCACACCATCTTTTTCGGCAATGAATCTACTGTAACCCAAACCATGTCTAGATTCAAAGAAATCTAGTTTTGTGTCAGTTGGAATAAAGTTTGGATTCCATACTTTTCCAGTTGAAAGATCTTTTATATATATAAAGAGTCCTTGTTTATCAGTTGGAATGTTATAAAATCCATATCGGCCAATTCTCCAAATCTCAGAAGATTTATACCAACTAAGATTTCCACCAGCCTGACTAATCATTGTGAAAAATTCCCCATTAGTAAGGTAATTCATCCATGGTGTTGGCATATCATGACGATGAAAAACAACTTCGTTATTTACATCATCAAATTCATAAAAAGATTTGTTATCTTTTCTATCGTTCATTTTATTCAAACCTTATTACTCTGACTGCTCTAGCTTCACCATAATCAAATGGTTGAACAAAAATTGTGTGTTTATCATTAGATAATTCAACACGATAATTGCAGTCTAAATATTTAGCGTTTTTGATTTTGTGATCAGGGATTGTGACTTTTGATGTTCCTTTTGCTAATTGAGCGTTTGGATTTACCGACATCAAAACATCTTTGATAACCGCATAGTAATAATTCTCATCTTGTAAGATTACACAATCAGGACTAGAAATATCTGCTTTCTTTACGTTATAAATGAAGTTTTTGTTCTTTCTGATGAATTCACCTAAGCGAAGGAAATAGGCTTCGTCTAATTTTGTCATATATCCATTAGCCTGTGGCCCACAGTTCAAAAGGAAATTGCAGTTTGAATTCCTACAATCGATTAAGGAGTAGAGTATTTCTCTAAAAGACTTAAAGTCTAAGTCATTCTTTGTATAGCCCCAGTGTTGTCCAAACACTTCACACATTTCTCCTGCTCTTTCTTTTCCATCAGGAGCGTTAACCATTGTTGGAACACTTCTTTCATATGTGACCGAGTCAATTTCATAATGACCAATCGAGCCTGTATCAGACATACCAGTGTTATTAATGATCATTGCTTCCGGTTGATATTTCCTAATGGTTTTATATAAACGATCAAATTGCCAATCTTCGTTTGGCTTATCCCAAAATCCATCAAACCATAAACCCCCTATTTTTCCGTAATTAGAGCATAAGAGCTCCACTGATTTGATTAAAAAGTCGATATATTTTGGGAAATTATTATTGTAATCTTCATTGTGCCAATCAAGTAAAGCGTGATAGAAAAATGGGACGATTCCTTCTTTGTTACAGGCATCGACAAATTCTCTAACAAGATCTCTTTTTGGACCTAGTTGCACAGAATCCCATTTTGTTAAGCATTTAGAATCATATAGGAAAAATCCTTCATGATGTTTAGTGGTTAAAGTGATGTATTTAGCGCCTGCTTTTTTGGCGGTTCTCACAAGTTTAGTAGCCCAATCCTTTTTTGGATTAAACTTATTTGCAAATTCATCACTAAAATATTTTTTCTTTTCTTCAGGGCTTAAAATGTAATAAACCCATTCTCCTCTACCCAATGTTGAATAGAGTCCAAAATGAACGAACATTCCAAAACCCAATTTTTCAAATCGTTTAATATATTCTGGCTTCATAGGAATTCTCCATTTATCAAATTATTACAATTTCACTATTTATTTTATATGGTTTTAATATGGAAATTAAATTAAGTTACAAATTGCCTAAAATGTGACATTTACACACTTTAGCTAAACAAAAAGCGGATGAGTTTTACTAACTGTATTCCGCTTTTAATTGTTTTATTTTTTTAATTTATCACAAATTAGCGTTGCTAATTTTTTATGTCCTTTATCGTTTGGATGAAGCCCATCTCCAAGAAGCGGATTGTTCTCCCATCCACCCATTTCTTCTCTGAAATTAAAGTACTCAACATCGCGTTTATTAAGAATCCTCTCTAATAAAGAGACATAACCATCCAATGTTAGTGATGGCGCTTTCTTTGTTCCTTCTCCATAAGGATTATTTTCATCTTTTCGATGTAATGGAAGAATGAATTTGATCTGTTCTTTTTTGTAATATTTTAAAAGCTTATCAATTAAATAATTGATACTTCCTAAATATGTATCAGGAGTATTGTCTTCCATTTCACCAATTGTGGCATCTCCGTGTCCAAAATCATTCGTACCACCAAAGACGATAACATAGTCCGCGTCGTTTTTCATTTCATCAACACGAGACGCAAAATATTCATCCATTCTCGGATATTCTGAAGGAATGATTTGCTTAGCAAAACGAGAACCACCTATGCCGTAGTTTCTAACTTCCGCATTAAGCATCTTTCCAACTTGGCACACATAGGTGTTTTCTTCAGATGAAGCAAGCGCTCCTTCTGTAATCGAGTCACCTAAAAAGTTGATTTTGAGCACAATATAATCTCTAAAGTATTAATTACTTTCTAATATTCTTATACATTGGACCATATGCTTCACAAGCACGATAGTCTTGTCCTTCTTTGTCCATACCAAATGCACTCCAAGCGGATGGACGATAAATATCTTTTTCAGGAACGTTATGCATGCAAACAGGGATTCTTAAGATTGAAGCTAAAGTAATGAGGTCAGCGCCGATATGACCATAAGAAATCGCACCATGGTTTGCACCCCAGTTATTCATCACATCATACGCGCTTGTAAATGGATACTTGCCTGTGATACGTGGAGTAAACCATGTGCATGGCCATGTATAATCAGTTCTCTTCCATAAAGCATCAGTCACTTCATCAGGAAGCTTAACACTCCATCCTTCAACAATTTGCAAGACTGGCCCTAGTCCTTTAATAAGATTAAGTCTAATCATTGTCATTGGCATTTCTGCTCTTGTAACGAACCTTGAAGAATATCCACCACCTCTAAAATATCCTAAGTCCGCAGCAGGCCATGAAGTAGCTTTCATCATAGCCTTAATATCTTTGTCATTGACTTCCCACCATTTCTTCATGACAGGATTTCCTTTTTCATCTTTGACTTCGCCACATGCATCAACTGCGGTTGCGCCACTATTAATAAGGTGTAAGAAACCATCTGCGTCTTTCGCGTGACCTTCGATGTTATATCCAGTCACTCTCTTAACTGAACTACCAGACCAATATGTTCTAACATCCGAGAACATTTGTGCTCTACCAGTTAATAGTTTCATAAAAAGCATTGAAACACCATTGAGAGTATCGTTTTCAGTAGCTAACACATATGGTTCTCTGGCACCATTCCAGTCAAATGTGGAATTAAGAATACTTTCAGGGAAATCACAGTTTGGATAGAAGTCTGTCCATTGTCTTTGTCCTTGGAAACCACCAACAAGTGCATTATGTCCGACTTGTTCTTCTTCCCAACCTTTTAAGTTTGGATTGCCGTTATATAAGTCTTTAATAATACAAGCCATCTTGACAGTAAATTCCCAATCTTTCTCTTTTTGTTCCGGGGATTTTTGTAATTCTTTTGGGTTCTTGTCAAAGTCTGGATTGCAGTATTCTTTGACCCATTCAAGAGCTTTCTTATATTCTTCTGGATCATAAATGCCTTGATCCATACGTCTAATAATCTCAACTTCATCAACTGATTCAACACGCATTCCTAAATATTCTTCAAAGAAATTTGGATCTATGATTGAACCACCAATGCCCATGGTAACAGAACCAATTTGAAGATATGATTTACCTCTCATTGTTGCCGCTGCTACTGCAGCTCTAGCAAATCTTAAAATCTTTTCTTTAACATCTTCAGGGATTGAGGTGTCATCAGCGTCTTGAACATCATGTCCATAAATGCCAAAGGCTGGTAATCCTTTTTGGGAATGAGTGGCTAAAACAGAAGCAAGATAAACCGCTCCTGGTCTTTCAGTACCATTAAAACCCCAAACAGCCTTAATGGTCATTGGATCCATGTCCATTGTTTCGGCACCATAACACCAGCAAGGTGTAACGGTTAAAGTAATATCAACACCGGCTTTCTTAAACTTATCAGCACAGGCTGCGGCTTCAGCCACTCTTCCAATTGTCGTATCAGCGATAATTGTTTTAACATGTTCACCATTTGAATAGAAAACATTTTCTTCGATCAACTTAGCAGCAGTTTTCGCCATATTCATCGTTTGTTCTTCTAACGATTCACGAACCTTAATTTTTCCTCTTCTTCCATCAATTGTTGGGCGGATGCCAATAACTGGGTAGTCACCAATAAGTCTACTTTTTGCCATTATAAAACTCCTTATTTATCTAATTCTATTATTAGTTTCTTTGCTGGAGAAATAAAGAAAATCGTTGCCTTGAACAACGATCCTCATAATTAATATTCATATAATAAATATTGTTATAAATATGGATACAAAATAGTTAACTTTGATACAAAAATGTTATTTTTAGATTTATACAGCTTGTTCTAATTTATTTTCTCTGGACTTGTTTATAAAATAAACAACTAAGTCTGCACTGACTAATGCAAAGTTAATTGTGTATATCGCAAAAATCCACCAATCTGTGGACCATACAAAAGTTTGTGATACGAATTTAGAAGTAATGCCAAAGACATAACCAATATCAATCAATATGATAAATAATAAGCTTTTTCCTTTTGTGGTCTTTGACCTAATTGATTTTGCCAAATTAAAAGGCCAACTAATTCCAAACAAGACAATCATAATAGCTTCAAGCACTTTCGCGACCATAATACATTTACCTCTATTAAAAACAACAAACTAATAATAAGCACTTCACACAACGAATTCAAACCATTACTATGAACGGCAAAAAGAAAAGGCTTTCTAAGCCTTCTTCCTTTTCTTCATATCTTTGAGGATATCATCATCAAGGATGTATTTTCCTTCTTCAATCATCTTCATCAGATCATCATAAGCGTACGGCTTTCCGAAGAAATATCCTTGTAACCTTTCACAGTTGTTTTCTCTTAAGAAGTCAACTTGTTCTCTAGTTTCAACGCCTTCACAAAGAGTTCTCATATCAACGTCTTTAGCGATTGCAATCGC
>OCTW011538213.1_pt1 | contig 44746 bp, 40 predicted proteins | sample 1539671 | NCBI WGS metagenome assembly OCTW01 (sample SAMN02144230, study PRJEB22623) | gut metagenome | biome: sheep rumen | host: Ovis aries | place: New Zealand
AAAATAGATGAATAATTTAAATCTGAATATATTTCAAATAAATCATTATCTAAATTCTTTTCAATTAATTTTTTCCTATTTAAAAAACTTGTACGTAATTTATTAATATGTCTAGTATAATAACCTTTATCTATATATTCTGTAGCTAATTGTTGATCAAATGTAGAAATAGAAGATGATATATCTTTAAAATGATTATAAAAATCATTTATTAACCAATTTGGTAACACCATAAATGATATGCAAAGTCCTGGATAAATTGTTCTTGAAAATGATTCTAGATATATAACTTTATCTGACATATTGAATAATGGTGTTGTTTGATAACCATTATTTCTAAAAGAAGAATCAAATGAATCTTCTATTATTATTTTATTTTTATTATTTAATATGTTAACTAGTTCTAATTTTCTTTCAAGAGGCATTTTTATGCCTAGAGGAAACTCAGAAAAAGATGTGATAAGTCCAATTTTAGCACTTGAATTTTCAAATTCCTTAGCGCTAAATCCTTGTTTATCAACATTTATATAATCACAATCTATGAATAAACTTTTTGGATTATAATAACCAGGTGTTTCAACAGCTATTTTTTTAATATTTAATAATTCAATTATCATCTTTATTAAATTATTAGAACTATTTGAAATTATAATTTGATTTGGATGTGCGATTATATCTTTTTGATCATATAATAACTTTGATATAGCTTCTTTAAGCTTTAAATATCCAAATGAATCAACTCTTTGAAAATAATTACCATCAGTTAATATATTTCTTGCGATTTTATTTATTATATTTTTAGAAATTTCTAAATCTAATATATTTGATGTAGTTAAGTCATAGATAGGCTTTTCTAATATTTTTATTTCTTTTTGAATATTAATATCTTTTTTCTCTTTGAAGAATATATTATTTACAAAATAACCTTTTTTATATTTTGAATATATATAACCTTCTTCAAGTAAAATGTTATATGCAGATTGTACAGAATTAATTGAAACATTTAAAATAGTTGCATATTTTCTTTTTGATGGTAATTTATCATCTTTTTTAAGTAAAGATAAAATAATATCATTTTTAATTTTTTCATAGATTTGAATGTATATCTTTTTATCCTTGTTTATTTCAAATTCTAAATTCATATCTGGTACCTCAAAATATTTAAAAACTGGTTATTTAAAAAGAACCAACTCTAGTTAATAATATTATAGAAGAAAAATTAAAAAATTTAAATGGAGAATTTATATGTCTAAAAAGAATACGCTTTTATTTAAAATTATTATTACTGCTATATTTATAGCCCTATCTTACTCTCTTACATTTGTAAGTATACCACTTCCTACAGGAGCTAAGGTTCATTTAGGTAATTTTGTACTTGTATTAGCATCATTATTATTTGGTGGATTTATTGGTGGAATAAGTGGATCTATTGGTATGATGTTAAATGATATTGCATCAGGTTATACATGGGATACTTTTGTAAGAACGTTTATAGTTAAATTTATATTTGGATTAGTAGTTGGAATATTATTTAGATTATTAATTAATAAAAAGAAGAATTTAAAGATAGTTTTATATTCTACAACTTTTATATTTTTAATTAGCTTTATAATTAGTTTAATACTATATTTTAATGCTAGTTCATATGATAATGGAAATGCTATTATTAATGCGGTTATTTTTAATAATAGAAAAACTATAAAATTATCTATTTTAGTTCCTATTCTCTTATCTATTATTTCTATATTTTTAATTATTCTATCAGCTTTATCTTTTAAACTAGATAATGTAACATTATCAGTTGCAACAGTTACAACTTTAGGTGTATTAGTAAACACAATCCTAGAATTTGTATCAAGATGGATTATTAAAGGTATTATTAATTCTAATTTTAATATAGGTTTAGTTGAATCTATATCTAAATTACCATCAAATTTAATTACAGGTGTTGTAACAATTATATTTGCGTCAGCTTTATTTTTACCTCTTTATAAAGCTTTAAAGGATGAAAAAAGATTTATTGAAATTTCAAATATTAAGATTGATGAATCAATAGATTTATAGATTGAAGCTTATCTTTTTTAAATCCTTAATTTATGATATACTTTCATTAGGTGATTTTATGTCAAAAACTAGTTTATCAATTCAAATGCTAAATTATTTATATGGCAGAAATAAAGTATCTAAAGCTGAATTATCTCAAGTTTTAGAGACTAATGAAAGAAATATTATAGAATATAAAAAAGAACTTATTGATGCAGGTTATGATATATCTTATACACCAGGAAGATATGGTGGATATTCACTTGATAAGAATTCTTTATTTCATTCCATTAATTTAACTGATTTTGAGAAGAAAATATTATTAGAAGCTAGTAATTATTTAGCTAATAATAAAGAATTCTTACATGGTGAAGAATTTAGTTTAGCAATAGGAAAAATTTTATCTAATTCAAGACAAGTTGATTCTTTTGAAAAGATTAATATTGAAAGATTTCCACTTATTATGCCTAAAAAAGATTTAAAAGATAGATATGACGCATTAGATAATGCGATAAATTTAAATCTTAAGGTATATTTAAAATACCGTTCTTTAAAAAATGTTGTAAGAGAATCATTATTTAATCCTTATGCCTTATATTCTTACAATGATTCATGGTATGTAATTGGATTTTATGAAGATCCAATAAGACATACATTATCATATGAACCTTATTATTTGAAATTAAATAGAATTGTAGACTATAAAGTAACTAAAGATAAATTTAGACCAATTATAACATTTGATTTAAATAAATATTTAGATAAGATGGGTATGAGTAAAAATGGTAAGTTATATCATATTAAATTATTGTTAAGAAGTCCTCAATCATTTTTAGCAAGTGAAAGAGTTTTTGGCGAAAATCAACAAATAACAGAATTAGATTCAAGTCATATTATTTTAGAATGTGATATGAGAAATTTAGATAATATTATATCCTTTATTAATTATTTTGGTGATTCTGTTAAGGTCTTAGAACCTAAGGAGATTAGAAATATGGTAATAGATACACAAAAGAAGATGCTAGTTAATGAAGGGGTTTATAAGAAAACTATTTTCTTTGATTTTAATGGGACAATTATTGATGATTTAGATTTATGTCTAAATATTTTAAATGAAATGTTAATCGAAAAAAGATTAAATCCTATAAGTAAGGAAAGATATAGAGATATATTTACTTTTCCAATTAAAGATTATTATATTGAAGCTGGATTTGATTTTTCAAAATATTCTTTTGAAGATTTATCAAAAGAATTTATTGTTAAATATCAAAAACCATCCCTATCTTGTCCGCTACATGAAGGTATTGTTGATATATTAAAGAAATTAAGAGAAGATGGATATAATGTTGTATTACTTACTGCAAGTAAGAAAAGTAACGTTATTGAACAACTTCAAAGCTTTGATATATTAAAATATTTTAATGAGGTTTTAGGTATTGATGATATTTACGCATCTAGCAAAGTTCAAATCGGATTAGATTATATGAAAAATTATGAAATCAATCCTAAAGATGCGATTATGGTAGGTGACACATTACATGATGCAAAAGTTGCATCTGAAATGGGTATTGATGTTTTATTATATTCAAAAGGTCATCAGTCAAGAAAAAGATTAGAAAGTAGTAACAAAAAAGTTATTGATAATTTATCTGAAATATTCAAATATATTTAAATTTAGTATGATTTTAATTTAGTATACCTTGTAAATAAAAATAAATTTAGTTATAATTAAAAATAGTCAAGCCTTAAGGAGGACTGTATGAGAAAAAGTATTTTTAAATTAATTGCAGTTTTATTCGCTTTATTTACTATTGTTGGATTATCTTCATGTGCAATGTCAAAAGCTAATGTATATAATAACTGGAAGAATGGTTCAAGCGAATATTTATCAAAAGATCATATTGTTGAAAAAATTAGTGTTAATGACTTAATTAATAAAGTTAATAAACAAACTAAAGATGATAAGAATATTTATGTATTCTTTGGCCAAACAAATGATGATTCTTCAAGATCTGCAATAAAGATTTACAATGAACAAGCAATTCAATATGAAATTGATACTCTTTATTGGGTAGATTCAGAACCTGTAACTAAATCTACATCTGATAAAAATAAGATGTTAGAAAAATTAGGTGTTTCAAAAACTGATATAATTCCTTCAATTTTTGTATTTAGCAATGGAACAATCGCTTTTGATTCTAGCCGTCCTAATATTCAAAATAATGAAAAATTATCTAATAGTAATGTTTATTTAGCAGAAGTAGCATTTAAAGGATTATATGACGAAAATGGCTATTATGCCGCATAAATTAGATTAAAAAGTCAAAGAAAGTCACATTTTAGATGTGACTTTTTCTTATGAAAAATGTGTAAACGTTTTCTTTAAATATATTATAAAAAAATGCTTGCATTAATATTTTAAATGTATATAATAGTTAACGTATTCACTTTTTAAATTGTGAATACTTCCTGTAAATCTTTTCTTTTTCTTTTTCTTTGCTAGTCGTTTAACGATTAGCATTTTTTTATTTCTTAAGCTTTGTATGAGTACAAATTTAAACTTGATACATTATAATAAATGTTTTATAATAACTTTATAGGAGTGTGGAAGTAATATGATTTTTCAAATTCTTAAAACAACAGATATAATATTATTCTCTGTATTAGCAGGTCTTATAATTGCAGCTGTTGCATTATACTTCTTAATACCATTACTAAATCAAAAGAAATATAAAAGATCAAGAGAAGATTTAGCTAGAAGAGAAGAAGCTTATTATAAGAACAAAGGTATTGTTCTTGATAATAATGAGACTAAATAAGTATTAAATTTTTTAGAAGCATAAACAAAAAAGCAAAGTTCAATTTGAAACTTTGCTTTTTTTATTTACTTATCGAATCTATGATATCTTAATAAATCTGTTAGACTTGCGATAAATTCTGAATTTGTAGGTTTTTTCTCGAAATTGATCATTGGTCCTAAATGAGAATTTATAAAGTCTTCATTGCTTGGATTTTTCCATGCAACTTCAATCGCATGTCTAATTGCTCTTTCTACTCTTGATGCTGTAGTGTTGTATTGTTCTGCAATTGTTGGGTATAAAAGCTTAGTGATTGAATCTAGCATATTGAAATCACCATAGACTAATACAACAGCTGATACTAAAAATTTATAGCCTTTAATGTGAGAAGGTACACCAATATTATGAAGATAATCAGTAATACGTGCTGATAATTCTTCAGCATCTTGAGCCTTAAACTTATTATAAGTTTCACCTAATACTTTATCATCCTTTTGAGCCATAATACCTTCTACCGAGCTTAATAGATTATTCAAGTCAATTGGTTTAATTATGAAATAGTCTGCGCCTAAATCAGATGCTCTTGCAATAAGTCCTTCATTATTGAATGCTGATAGCATAATAATTTTCTTAGGTCTCTTATAAGATTGAGACTTACTGAATTGTTCAAGAACACTAATTCCATCTCTTTCAGGCATAAAGATGTCTAATAATAATAAGTCAACTTCATTATCTTTTAAGAAATCTAGTAATTCAGTACCAGAATAGAATTGACCTACTACTTCATAATTATGCATTTTTAAGAATTCACTAATCATAAGTACAAGCTCTCTATTGTCATCTGCGACAACAACTTTTGTCTGTGCCATATTTGGTCCTCCTTATAACTTGTCGGTAAATGTCGAACGAGTTCTTTTATATAATACATTACTTTTGATTTAAAAACAATACCTTTTTTGTAAAAAAATAATAAAATAGTTATTTTTTCCAAAAAAATATTTTTTAAAGTTATACTATTTATAATATAGAGGTATGATTATGGAACAATTAATTTATAAAGAGGATTTTTCTAAATTTGAAAATAATGAATTCCCATATGATCATGAACATTCTGCAATTGGTGAATATCATTATTTTGAACAAATTGGATATAAAGGTGATTTTTATGATCCTATTCCATTACACCAATGGAGGAGCCAAGGTGGATCATGGATGATTGTTGAAGAAAACAATATTAAATATCTTGAACAAAATAGAGGAGATTATACTAAAGGACATTTTATAAATGTAATGCCTATATTAGTATTAAATAAAACATTCTATGCTCCATATCACATAAGATTTAATTTACGCTGTTTTGAAACTACTAAAATGGTAGGTTATTCATTTAATTATATAGATAATAGAAAATATGATGCATTTATTTTTGGAAAAGATTTAGTTAAATTAATAAATGTAGATGGCGATAAAATTAGTGTTTATCAAGAAAAAGAATTTATAAGATCTGATTTAGAAACTTATAAGATTGATATTTATGTTTCTGATTGTGTTGAAGTTTATATTTTTGATAAATTAATTTTAAAAACAAATATTAAATTTATTAGTGCCAAATCAGGATTTGTAGCTAAATGTAGTTCAAGATATTCAAATCTAGAGATTTTTATGGATATAAATAATATTAAGTTAAATGATAAACTTAAAAAAGAGGAAGAAGAAAGAATTAATAATCTCCAAAAACAGTATCCACCTCTTAAATGTATCAACAAAATAAATTTAAAAAATTTTGGTTCAGGTAGACAATTAAGATTTATTAATTATAAAGGCAATATGATATTTCTTTTAGCTCAACATCAAAAAAGAATTATGAGAGATTCTTTTGCAAGACTTTCATGTTTAACAGCTTTTGATATTAATGGAAATGTGTTATGGCAAAAGGGATTGCCTAATAATGATTTTGAACATACAGTTATTTCATGCGATTTACCATTTCAAATTGCTGATATAAATGGAGATGGAATTCCTGAAGTAATTTATGCAATGGATTTTTATGTATATTTTGTTGAATTATTAACAGGTAATATTATTAAAAAAATGCCTACACCTTTAGTTAAAGGGGATATTTTAGTACCAGATTATCCATTTGATAGACTTAATCCTGATGGATTAAGAGTTGCAGATTTTGAAGGTTTAGGATATAAAGGTGATTTTATATTAAAAGATAGATACAAGAATTTATTTGTATATAGATATAGCGATTTTAAATTATTATGGAGATATAACCATAATAATACAGGACATTTCCCATATGTATATGATTTTAATAAAGATGGTAAAGATGAATTATATGTTGGTTATGATTTATTAGATTCAAATGGAAAAATTAAATGGAGTTTACCAATAAATAGTGATCATACAGATGAAATAATATATTTACCTTATAAAAAAGGAGTAGAACCTTTATTCTATTTAGCATCAGGTAATGAAGGATTTAATATTGTTGATATAAATGGCAACATCTTAAAGAATAATTATATAGGACATGCACAACGTATAAGTGCTGCAAACTTTAATCCTAACAAAAATGAATTAGATATAGCAGTTACTTCGTTTTGGGGTGCTGCCCAAATAATATATTTATTTGATGGAAAAGGAAACAAATTAAAAGAAAGAGAATTACTTGGTAATGGTAATTTAGCATCATGTGTATCTTATGATGGCACTAATTTTTTAATTTTAACTAATGCTAATCCTAAATGTGGTGGCCTTCTTAATCATAATTTAGATACAGTTGTAAGATTTCCTGATGATGGACACCCTGATTTATGCCAAGAAGCATTAGATATAGATAATGATGGAATAACTGAAATTATTTGTTGGGATCAACATGAGATGTGGATTTATAAAGCAAGTAATTATAAACCTGGATTAAGTTTAATAAGTTATCCATCCGAAGATTTTTCAAATTATAGGGGTGAATTTTTAATTAAAAAAGAAGTTTTAGAATCCTAAAACTTCTTTTCTAGTTATTTTATCAGCTTCATCTTTAGTTAATTCTTTAGCAAATTTAACCATAGATTTTGTGTCTAGTGAATTATAAATGCTAAGTCTTGTTGTCTTTTCTCTATCTTTATTCCAATTGTGGAAGATTTCTTTATTTATAAAGTCACCTATTACTTTACAATTTATAAAAGTAGCAGTACCATAATCTCTCCATGGTCTTGCAAAATATACAGAATTGTTTTTTGTATTTTCTGAATCAATTAAACAATCTTTAAATACGAATCCATATTTATATTCTTGTGGATGGCTTGGAGCGGATATATATCCTTTACCAATTGAATGAAGATGACAATTTGAAAAATATGCAATTCCACATCCAAATATATAATCAACATCACCTTCAATATAACAATTCTCATATAACTGATGACTTAAAGCTGTCTCTAATTCATCTTTAGGTAATAAATCCTTATATCTAATTGTTAAATCATATGGCAGAGGTCCTGCAAGAAGTGTATCTTGAGCACCTAATAATGATACATTTTGGCATATGAAGTTATCTCCTAATACTTCAAGCGCTACAGCTTGACCATAGATTGAATTAGGTACTGATTCATTTCTTATTGTTAAATTTTTAATTGTTACATTATTACCTTTAACAAGCATTGTATAAGTTCTTACAGTAAGATATTCTTTATTATCAGAGTGAATCTTATTATAATAATCTTTATTTGTAATAATTGTATTTTTACCACTGCCTATAATTGTAATATTTGATTTTGTTATTTTTATTTTTTCAAAAAAGACACCTTCTGGAAGAATTAATGTGTCTCCTTCTGACATCTTAGAAATAGTTTCATTTAGTAAAGCATTTTGCTTGACATTCCATATCATTTTTTTCACCTCAAAAAGTCAAATTATGCCTTAATTATAACATAATTTGTAGTTTTTTAGTAGTGATTGCGATACATTATGAAAGCCTTTGCAACAATTGTGAAAAAGTTTTCATAAATTACTTGATTTACTTAATATCTAGTGTTAAAATGTAGGAGAATTAGGAGTTTAGGCCATTGTTGTCGTCCTAAAGTAAGAAAGGAATAGAAATATGAGTTTTAAAAAATATAGATTCATAGATTTAACTACCCTCATTATTTTAGGTATTATAACAGAAGCCTTAGGAACATACTTTAGCACTAGAGCTATTGCATATTACAATCCATATGGTATTGTAAGTTTAGCATTAATTTGCTTAGCAATAACAAGATATGGTGCATGGGGCAGTGTATGTATACCTGTGTTTGCATTAACAAACTCACTAACTTACTCCATAACCTCAATTAATGATCCATCGTTAGCAAGTCAATATGCTAGCAATAGTTATTATGTAATTAGAGGAATCGGTGTTTTATTAATAATGTGTAGTCCTCTTATATTATTATATTTATATAAAGATGGCACAAATTTATACCTTAGTTCAATAAATAAGGTTTTTAAATTAACATCAATTGTTAGCGCTATCTCTTTTACAGTAAGCGTTACCTTTACAATTATGGGGGCAATCATATTTAAAAAAACACAAATCAGCCCATCAATGCTCGGTTATACATTCTTGCAATCAATTGGTTATTTAGCAATTGGATTAATATCTATGTATTTAATTAATCCAATTCTTTATCGTCAAGGTTCATTTGCTAATGCATATGAAACATTTGTTGAAAGAGAATATGAAAAAAAGAATGAATATGAATATTATAACGTGCGTAATTTAGAGGAGTCCGAGGAGAAAATGGACTCAGAAATAAAAAAATCTGATGAAGAATCAGATACGAAAGGATTGTGATCATCATGACTATAATTAACGGACAAGAAGTCAACGAACAAGTCTTAGATGAAATGGAAAGAACTAAGTGGTCACGTACTTGGAAAACTTTCTTAAAAGACTGGAGACTATATGCATTATTAGTACCACTATTAGTGTTTATGTTTCTTTTCAAATATTTACCACTAAAAGGTTTATTGATGGCATTTAAGTCATATAATTCATCAGTTGACGTTTTAGATATGGATTGGCAAGGATACTTCTTCATGAAGAACTTGTTTAATGACGCTACATTCTGGCGTGCATTCAGAAATACATTCGTAAACTCAATGTATGGACTTATTTTTGGTTTCCCAATTCCAATTATGTTAGCCTTGATGTTTAGTGAAATAAACTCAAATGGTTATAGATCTGTGCTTCAAGTTTGTTCTTATTTACCTAAGTTCATGTCAACAGTTGTTATTACTACAGTTTTAACAATTTGGAGTAGAAATGTTATTGGTACAACTTCAACTATTCAAGGTCTATTAACTAAAGTTTATATAAATTTAGGATGGATGAGCGAAACAGAGAAAATACTTGAAGAAGTACGTTTCTTTAGACCATTATATCAAGTATCAGGCGTATGGGAAGGTGCAGGTTACGGTTCAATCGTATACTTTGCAGCTGTATTAGCTATTTCACCTACTAGCTACGAAGCAGCTAGAATGGATGGAGCTAATAAGTTACAACAAATTAGATATGTAACAATCCCTGGTATGGCTCCAACATTAAGTATTATGTTAATTACTCGTATCGGTCATGCTTTAAATATCGGTTATGAAAAGGTTATGTTATTATATACACCAGCTAACTACGAAACAGCAGACGTTATTTCTACATTCGTTACTCGTATGCGTAGTGGTGAAAATGGTGGTGCAGTAACAACAAACTATCCACTTGGTATTGCAGCAGACTTAATGAACTCTATTATTGCAATGGCTCTAGTATTAGGTGCTAATACAATTTCTAGAAAAGTTTCTGATACATCATTATTCTAATAGGAGGATATTTTTATATGAAAGGTTTAGACAGAACAGAAGTAATATTTAGAATATTCTCATACGTATTCTTAACATTATTTGCAATAGTTTGTTTATATCCAATGATTTATGTTTTATCTGTAGCTTTATCAGATACAGCTGGATATACATCAAATAATATTTGGTTATTACCATTAGTAAGTGATGGTAATGGTGGAACTAGAGTTGGTATTTCACCATTTGATTCAACAAATAGTGCATTCGCATATGTTGTTTCAGAAAAGACATTCTGGTTCTCATATTGTAATACTATTTTCTATGCATTCTATGGTACTGCAGTTTCAATGATTATTGGTATTACTGGTGGTTATGCTTTATCTAAAACACGTTTAATGTTTGGTAGAGGATTCAATTTCTTATTATCATTCACAATGTGGTTCTCAGCAGGTATTATCGCTACTTACCAAAATTTCGTTAACTTAGGTATTAAAAATAAATATGGATTTATTATAGGTCTTGGTTTCAACGCATTTAATATCATTTTATTAAGAAATGGTTTCAAAGGTGTTCCAACTGAAATTGAAGAAGCTGCTACAATTGATGGTGCTTCAGAATTCCAATTATTAACTAAGATTTATATTCCAATGTCAAAATCTACAATAGCAACAGTAACAATGTTCTATGCATTGTCACGTTGGAATGGTTACTACTGGGCAAGTATATTACTTAGCGAGGAAGATCAACCATTACAAGTTCATATGCGTACTATGCTACAAGATATGGAGAATTCAGAAATTGACTGGTCAGTTTCACACAATTATTCTCAAGACTCAGCAATGTTCGCAATGGTAATTTGTTCTATCATCCCTATCATCATCCTTTACCCATTAATGCAACGTTATTTCGCTGCTGGTGTAAATGTCGGTGGAGTTAAGGAATAGAAATATAAAAACAAAAAGACAAAAGGAGAAAAAAGAAATAATGAAAAAAAATTTAAAAGTTGCTCTTCTTTCTACTCTAGCTGTTGCAGGTGTTGCAACAATTGCTTCATGTAGTAAACCAGCAACAACATCAACAACTGGTTCACAACCAACATCACAACCAACATCACAACCAACATCTACTTCTAGATATAATGGTAATGGTGCAACTCTTCGTGTAGCTATTGACTACCAATCAGGTTCTAAAGTTTCAGGTGTATCATATCAAATGAAAGACTCTGTTACATTAGCTTATGGAGATAACACTGTTTTAACAAAGAATGTTACATTACCTACTTGGAAAGCATTTGGTTCTAAGTTAAACTTAGACATTAAAGATGGTCAAGATTATTCTAAGAAAATGGCTGAAATATGGAAACAATATAATTCAGATGGTTACAAGGATGCAAATGGTAATTTATTAGACCTTGTTATGGGTGATTCAAAGACTTATAGCGAAGCTATTAAAAACAATAAGCTTGAAGCAATTTCAGATCATATTAATGAAATGCCTAACTTCAAGAAATGGACAGAAGAAAACCCTTCAATTTATTCATCAATGAGAGCTAGTGATGGTAAAGTTTACTATACTCCATATTTTGATGGTTTAGATGACATCGAAAAGATGAATTTAATGAATATTGATTATATTGAGAAGTTATTAGATACTGATGAAAATCAATTATCAACAGATAAGACTCCTTCATCAAAACAAGCATTTGCTTATCAACCAACTGTAGCTAATCAAGCTAGTGCTAAAGTAACTATTTCTTATAAGGGTGGTCGTACTAACTTCAATGCTAATTTCAGTGCAGATAACAATGCTGTTAAGAAGCAAAATGAATTAGATGTTAAGAATGGTAAGACATTAGTTCAAGCTTTAAAGGCTGCTTTAAAGGCAGAATATGCTGCTGCATTACCTCAATCTTTAGGCGGTACTGCTAGTGCTGCAGAAGCTAAGTTCACTAAGTTATCAGAAATTTTCACAAGCGAAAGTGCTTGCTATAATGTTGACGATTTAGTTGCATTATTACGTGCAGTTAAATATAATTCAACATTCTTAACAGGAGATGCTACTAAGAATATCACTCCTATTGTTCCTCGTACAGCTCAAAATAACCGTACTTATCAAATTGCTGAAATGGCATCTTGGTGGGGTGTAAGAGGTCTTTCTGGTGAAAACGGAAAGCTATACTTCGATACTAATGAAGAATTACAAGATGCTTGTGGCCAAGCAAAGACATATACTGTATTAGAATACTTAAATACTTTATACAATGAAGGATTAATTCAAGAAAACTTCTATACTAACGGTACTAAAGAAATGTCATCATCTGAATTCCGTAGTGCTGGTATTCAAAATGGTACTATATTCATGGTATATGATTATAATGCTACAACAACTCAATATAACAAAGACGTTATATCAGCATATAAGACTAATTTAACAGCTGTTTTACCTCCAGTACAAAATTGGACAGGTAATAAGAAACTAGATTATCATACAGAAGATTCAGCTAAAGGTTGGAGTGTAGATGGTTATGTTCACTTTACAGAAGATAACCGTGCATTAAAGTCAGGTGGATGGGCTATTCCTAAGACTTCACAAAATAAGGCTAGTGCTTTAGCATTAATGGATTACTTATTCTCTGAAGAAGGTGCTAGAATCCAAGACTATGGTCCAGATTCAACTTATGCATCTAACGCTACAGTTTCTATTAAGGATAGTACTTCAAAAGAAGTTGTAAAGACTTTCAATGTTGCTGCAGGTGACAGAGTTTATTGGAATGTTCCAAATGGTTCTGTAATTCAAGGTGGAGAAGACTGCCCAGTAATTTCAGATGTAATTAAGGCAGCTGTTCAATATTCTGGTTATACTTGGAACGATTATTATAGAATTTTTATTGGTTCAACACAAGGTATTGGACACGTTCGTTCATCTGGTCTAGATTATCAATGTACATTCTCTCAACAAGGTAGAGATGGTTTAAACAAGCTTGAAACTGCTATTGCTAATGGTTCATTCTTATTAGCTTCTACTACATTTGAAGATGATACAAATAAGTTCTTCAACTCAGTTCCAACTCAAATCAACATTGATGCTTCAACTCAATCACAACTTGACACTGATACAGTTGTGAAAAATGTTAATGATTTCTGGAATAACGGACAAGGTGAAAATGTTTGGACAGGTGCTAGATTCATTTGTGGTGGATGGACTGAAAGCAACGTTGTTGCAGTTGTAACTTCAAAAGATGCATATCTATCTTCTTTAAGCGCTTATAACGATTTATATGTTGGTGCTTATAGAACTGGATTAAGAAACATGGGTATTTAATTACCTTAATATAATTCTATTTTTATAAATATTATATAGCTCTGGGGTGAATCCCCAGAGTGATATGATATTAAATTTTTGAAATGTAATTGGAGGCAATTATGATGAAAAAAAATATTTTACAAAAGGTGGCTATTATTACAATCTTAGTTGCAACCTTTGCATTATTTGTTTTAAGTTTATGCTATGTTCATGAAGCATGGAGATCTTTAACTTATTATGGAACTTCAGAAAACATTCCTAATTTCTATAAGAATTATGCTTATCTTGGTTGGGTTTCATTAGTATTCTCAAATTCAAATGAAGCTTATCAATTCTATTTTACAATTTGGAATGATATTAATGCTGCAAATAACATGATTTTTAATACTTCAATTGTAACATTTGTGTTAATTGCAATTGCAGCAATTGCAGGTAATGTATCAAGAAGAAAATTCTACATTTCTAATTTAGTAACAGGATTATTAATTAGTGTTGTTGGAATTATTATGTCAATTATTACTATTACAAAGTGTGTTACTGTACAAAATGATTTTGCTATTGTACAACCAGATTTAGACTATTACACTACATATATTAATGATAAGTCTATGGCAATTAATGGACAACCTGGTGTATTTGCAATCGTTTATATGGTAATATTTATCTTATTATTAATTGGATTTGCATTTGTGACAGTATATAAATTTATTAAAACTTATCCAAATTTTAAAAAGGAAAGTTCAATTGAATTAGAAAAAGAAGAGGCTGAAAAGTCAGCTGATTTAGATAGAACTATTACAACTAAGGAGGCTTAAGCATATGAGTAATCTAGAAGATATTCAAGCTCAAAAAGATGAAGTTGCAAGATTAGAAGCAGAACGTTTAGCCCAAATTAAAGCTAAAAAATTAGAAGCTAAAGGCCCTAGTCGTAAGGAACTTAAAGAATTAAGATATCAACAAAAACAAGCAATCAAAAATTCTATGTCAGAAGTTGAATATAGTGATATGCAACTTGAAAAGATGCGTTATTTCAATAACTCACTTGCATATGGTTTAGGTTATGTAGGTATTGCATTCTCATTTACCGCTGCATTAATTGCATTAAACACTTTATCACCTATTTACTTCTTATCAGGATTTGGTTGTGTAATTGCAATCTTAATGAATATTGTTATTCTTTTAGCAGGATTCTTATCTGCTGAAAAAGTAAAGACTTATTCTGAAGGTTATTCTAAAGTAGAATTAGTTTTAGGTGGTCTTTCAGTTTTACGTATTTTCTGGTATCCATTATCAACATGGATGCTATATTCTGATATGGTTAAAGACATTAAGAATGGTACAAATGCAGAAACAATTGTTAAATTATATACTAACAAATTAGGTCATTCTTTAATTGGTGGTACTCCAGTTGATAAAAATGGTATTGCTATTACTGAAAATGGTGCTGGTGCATTTGATCATTTCATCACATCAGGATTTTTAACTGCTAATGGACATATTCGTGCAATTATTATGATTGTATGTTTATTAATTGGAGCAGCTGGATTTATAGGATCTGGTATTGTAGGTTATACAAGAGCGCGTAAACTTCACAAATATCTAGAAAGAATTAACAACAAGTAGGAGGATAAAATATGGCTACAGTAGTAACTTTAAGAAATGTAAACAAAATTTATCCTAGTGGTGTTCATGCTGTTCATGATTTCAATATTGAAATTGAACAAGGTGAATTCATTGTTATGTGTGGACCTTCTGGATGTGGTAAATCAACTACTTTACGTATGATTGCTGGTCTTGAAGAAATTTCAAGTGGAGATTTAATTATTAATGGTAAAAGAGTTAATGATGTAGCTCCAAGAGATAGAAATATTGCAATGGTATTCCAAAACTATGCGTTATATGCGCATATGACTGTATATCATAACTTAGCATTCTCAATGATGATTAGAAAAATGGATTCTGATGAAATTCATAAGCGTGTTATGAGTGCTGCTAAGATGTTAGGTTTATTGCCTTATTTAAATAGAAAGCCTAAACAATTATCAGGTGGACAACGTCAAAGAGTTGCAGTAGGTCGTGCAATTGTACGTAACCCTATTGTTTACTTATTAGATGAACCATTATCAAACCTTGATGCTAAATTACGTGCATCAATGCGTAAAGATTTAGCTCAATTACATCATAGTTTAAATTCAACATTTATTTATGTAACACATGACCAAATCGAAGCTTTAACTTTAGCTGATAGAATTGTTGTTATGTCTGATGGTTATGTTCAACAAATTGCATCACCAAAAGAAATGTTTGATAATCCTGAAAATATATTCGTTGCAGGTTTCATCGGAACACCTCCAATGAATTTCTATCATGGTTATTTAAATGAAAGCGGAAAATTTGTTCAATTTGATGGTAACTTTAATTATAAGTTAACTGGTGATAATTTAGAAAAAGCTAAGGGATTTAAAAAATCAATTAAGCATGCTAAATTAAGCAATAACGTTTTAACAGTTGAAAACGTTGAATTCTTCTTTGCTAATAGTTCTGAAAAGTATGGTAGTGATGCTGAATTTGATGTTTACTTTACTGAAAATGATTATGTTGGTAAAGTTACAGATGAAGTATTAGCACCAGCTGAAAAGCAAAATGATGAATTAAAACCATATATCTTTAAAGAAGTTATTATGGCAAGTAGACCTGATTATGTTTATATGGATGAAGCTTCACTAGTTAAATTTGCAAATTCAAAGATTAATTTACGTGTTGAATATTCAGAACACCTTGGTGCATATAACTTAATTTATGGTGATATTAATAACGAGCGTTGTACTGCAAAAGTTTCTGGAAGAGATGAAGCTAAGTCTGAGTTTGTTCAAATTGCATTTGATATGAATAAAGTTCATTTCTTTGACGCAGAAACAACAAAGAGAATTACTGGTAGATAATAGAAGGAGTGATAATATGGAAAACAATTTTAATCAAGAAATTACTCCAAATGATTTAAAATCTAAGATTAAAGAATTAAAATTAGAACAAAAAGCTATGCTTCGTGATATGATTGCTGATCACGATGCTGAATTAAAGAAAATTCGTGATGAACAAAAGGTTGAATTACAAAGATTTAAAGAAGCACAAGTTGGACAAAAAGAAATAGCTAAAAAGACTAAAGAAGAAGTTAGAATTCAAAATAAAGAATTCTATGCTAATCTAAAGAATGAATATCAAACATTCCTTCAAAATCAAGTTGCTGATAAGGCTGAATTTGAAGCTAGTCATACAAATTTAGTTGATATTTATAAATTTGACTTAGCCCAAAAAGAAGCATTAGATATTTTTGCAATAAAGCAAAGAAATGCGAAAATGATTTTTGATTCTCAACAAAAAAATAAAGTTAATAAAGTTGATTTAGATTGGAAGAACGAAATTGTTAAGTTTAGACTTGAACAATTTGAAAAATTCCACAGACGTGAAGATGTTCTTAGATATGATGAATATTTATTAGAACAAAAGCAAAAAGCTGAAATTGAAGCTTTAATGCCAAAAACTGAAAAAACAGATAGTAATAATTCACTAAAGGATGCTGACAAAGAAAGTGGTAATGTAGTTACATTATTCTTCAAGCATCTTTGGAGAGACATTAAAGTTGCTATTAAAACAAAGCCAAGTATTATTTTTGGTTTATTAGTAATGTTAACTGGTTTCATCTTTGGATTCACTATTAATAAATTTATTAAGTTGGCATATAACTTCACAGCTGAATATGCCTATGTTGGTTTATTAATATTCATATATGAGCTTGCTGGTGTATTTAATATGGTAAATGGTTTTGGTATGTGTACTTCAAGAAGATTAAAATCTGTTGTAAGTGCAACAATTGCCACAGTATTAATGTTAATCACAGGTATTTTATGGATTTATGCAACTGGTCATTATTTAACTGGTTCAGAAAATCTTGAATTAGTTCCTTTAACATCAAGTATTATTATAGTCTCATTAATTACTTCAATTATTGGTGTAGTTGGTGGATATTTCACATATGATAGAGAAGCTTTAAAGGTTCGTAGATAATTTTATGAAAAAAGATAAGAATAAGAACGAATTTAACCCTTATGCTACAGATAAATTAGCGAAGATTCCTTCATGGATTAAAGTCTTATTCCTAAAATATTGGGTAGCAGCAGCTACCCTTTTCTTTTTTGGAATTGGAAATCCTTTAATTATTAGTGAAGGTATGAAGTTAACTGCAAATGCAATACTTCCTATTTACATATTTTTAGCATTAGGTTTAGGATTATTAAGTGAATATATAACTAAACAGTTTATAAGACTGATGAAAACTTCAACAGATAATACATATAGATTTAATTTAGTTAATGGAAAAGGAATTAAATCTTTAGTATTAAATATTATATACGCGTTTATAATTTTAATACCTATGTTATCTATTTTAGTTTTCTTAGCTAGACATAATTTAGTATTTGATGTTTTTGCTGAAAATGGACAAAAAGCTGCAATTGAACCTTTTACTGGTGGATTTGTATATATATTTTTAGATGCAATATTTGTGTCAATAAAGAATTTTATTGTATATCAATATAAAAATCATAAGTATAACGTTATTAATAAACAAAATGAAGAACTTGTTAAAAAGTTAGAAGAATTATCTGATGAAGATTTAATTTATCTTGATAATATACAAAAAGGAGTTAAACCAAATGAACTTTAATATAATCTATATTTCAAATAGTTCTGTGACTATTGAAATTGAGAATAATAATCCTTATTTTTCAGAAAAGAATTATGATGTATTGATTAATGGTGAAGTATATCAACAAGGAATTAATACTAATATATTCTCTGTATTTGGATTAGAATCAAATAAAGAATATGAAATTAGTGTTATTTGTGATGATATTGTTAAGAAAACATTTAAGACAAATTATGAATATGTTGCATTAAATGTTAGAAGATTTGGTGCTAAGGGTGATGGAATTAGTGATGACACTAATTTTGTTCAAGCATGTATTAATGCTTGTCCAAAAGATGGTACTGTTATTATTCCAAGAGGTACATATTTGGTAAGACCTATCTTTTTAAAGAGTGATATTACTATTAAACTTGAAAAAGATGCAAAATTATTAGGTGATATAGATAGAAAGAATTATCCAATTTTACCTGGTATGACTTTATTAACAGATGAAACTGATGAGTATAATTTAGGTTCATGGGAAGGAAACCCACTTGATTGCTTTGCAAGTATTATTACAGGTATTGAAGTTAATAATGTTAATATTATTGGAGAAGGTATCATTGATGGAAACGCCTCAAATTCTGATTGGTGGGTAAATGTTAGAGAAAAAAGAATAGCATGGAGACCAAGAGGTATGTTCCTTGTTAGATGTAATAATATTAATTGCCAAGGTATTACAGTTACAAATACTCCATCTTGGAATTTACATCCTTATTTTTCTAATAATATTAGATTCATTGATATGAAGATTATAAACCCAAAGATTAGTCCAAATACTGACGGATGTGACCCTGAATCTTGTGATAAAGTTGATATTATAGGTGTTCATTTCTCTGTTGGTGATGACTGTATTGCTGTTAAATCTGGAAAGATTTATATGGGTAGAAAATATAAAAAACCAAGTTCTAATTTTAATATTAGAAATTGTTCAATGAATTTTGGACATGGAGCTATTGTATTAGGTAGTGAAATGGCCGGTGGAATTAAAGATTTTGTTATTTCAAAATGTATATTTAATGAAACAGACAGAGGACTTCGTATAAAGACAAGAAGAGGTAGAGGTAAAGATGCGATAATCGATGGTATTGTATTTGATAATATCAAGATGAATAAAGTATTAACTCCTCTTGTAATTAATATGTTCTATTACTGTGATCCTGATGGTAAGACTGAATATGTTTGGTCAAAAGAAAAACTTCCAGTTGACGACAGAACTCCATATCTAGGTAAATTTATATTTAAGAATATGGTATGTGAGAATGTTAATGTTGCAGCAGGTACATTCTATGGTTTACCTGAACAACCAATTGAATCTGTAGAATTAGAAAATATATCATTTACATATGATAAAGATGCAAAGGAAGGAATTCCTGCGATGATGACTGGACTTAATCCAATGAAGAATCGTGGTTTAATATTTAATAATGTTAAACATGTTTCTATGAAAAATGTATCATTACCTGATTTTGTAAAGGATGATATTGAGTGTGTAAATGTTGAATCATTTAGTAAATAATTAAATTAAGAAGCGCTAGTTTATAGCGCTCTTTTAATTTGCTGTGGTACTTAATTTTCTTGAAGATTAGTGAAAAGTGTTTTATAATAAAAATGGTTTATTATGCCAGAAAGAGGTAGTTATTATGAAAATTGCACTTGGCTGTGATCATGGTGGACTAGATCTTAAGAATAAGATTATTGAATTCTTAAAATCAGAAGGTCATGAAATTATTGATGAAGGAACATATACTTATGAATCATGTGATTATCCTATTTATGCTAGAAAGGCTGCTTTAGACGTTGCAGAAGGAAGAGCAGATAGAGGTATCGTTGTTTGCTCAACTGGTATTGGTGTATCTATTGTAGCTAATAAAGTTAAAGGTATTCGTTGCGCGTTAGTCACTGATGTTACATCAGCACGTTTAACACGTGAACATAATAACACTAATGTTTTAGCTTTAGGTCAAAAGAATGTTTCTTTTGAAAGAGGTCTTGAAATCGTTAAGATATGGATTGACACTCCTTTTTCTAATGCAGAACGTCACATTAGACGTATTAATATGATCGAGGATTAATTATTATGGGAAAATTTATTGTTGTAGATCATCCATTAATTAAACATAAACTAACTAATATTCGTAAAAAAGAAACTAGTACTGTTGTTTTCTATCAAAATGTACAAGAAATTGGTAGTCTAATGGCATACGAAATTTCAAGAGATTTCCCACTAAAGGATGTTGAAATTGAAACGCCTATTTGTAAAACTGTACAAAAAGTTTTAGCTCAAGAAATAGTTATTGTACCAATTCTTAGAGCTGGTCTTGGTATGGTTGATGGTATAAGAGAAATTATGCCAATGGCAAAGGTTGGTTTTATCGGAATGTATCGTGATGAAAAAACACTTTTACCACATGAATATTACGCTAAATTTCCAGAAGATATTACAACATCTATTGTTCTTTTAGTAGATCCAATGCTTGCCACAGGTGGATCTGCAATTGCTGCTGTTGATGCGCTTAAGAAAAGAGGAGTTACTAACATCAAATATGTTGGTTTAGTAGCAGCACCAGAAGGTGTTAAAGCTTTACAAAAAGCTCATCCAGATATTGATATTTATACAGCAGCTTTAGACGAGAAACTAAATGAAAATGGTTATATAGTTCCTGGTCTTGGAGATTGCGGAGATAGATTATTTGGAACCAAATAACGATAATAAAAAGAACAATATTAAAAAAGTTTCTGAATTTGCACAAATTTATGCCGTTGTAACACAAGGCTTCTTTATGATGCTTGTTGTTGCTGGTTGTGGATTTGCAATTGGAAAATGGGGAATTAAAGAGGATAAGTGGGCAGCTATCCTTGGTGTAATAGGTGGCTTAATAGGATTAGTAATATTTATTACTTTATTATTAAAACTAAAGATTGGAGGAATTGGTACCAATGGAAAATCAAAATCAGATGGTGATGAATGATTTACATAAAATGGCTCTATTTGTGTCTCCAATTAGTCTTTTAATTGGAATTATTCTAGCACTTGTATTTAATTTTTCTTTAACAAAAGAGAACAATATGAATCATGTGTGGATGATTTCAACATTCTTAGGTTTATTTACTGGACTTATGAATTTTGGATTCCAATTAAGAGGTAGTAGACCTAGTTATACTGATTCGTATTCAGGTAAAAATAATTTGATGAAAAGAAATGTTATGTATTTTTTTATCAGAATATTAGTATTTGGTTCAATATTAAGTCTTGTTGTTATTAACCAATTAACAGCAACAGCTGATAATCCAGCTAGATTTAATATTATACCAACAGCTATAGGTTATTTTATTCATCTAATAATATTATTAGTGGTATTTTTAATCTTTAATCTTAAAAGAGAGAAGGTGAATGAATAATGTTCCTACTATTACCAGGAACAGGAGACCAAATGGTTTCGCTTCTTATCATTGTATTTGCATTAGTTTTAATGCTATTAGTGATAGGAATTGCGTTAAAGCGTGTTGACCCATTAGGAGATGTTCCTAAGTGGTTAATACCATGGCTTGCCATCGTTGAGATAATTAATAATTTTACAAAGACAAATATTGGTCGTCGTTGGAAACATTATGCACCATATTTCTTAGCTTTGGCACTGTCTTTATTATTCCAAAATATATGTTCTATATTTGGATTAGTAAACCCAACATCATATATGATAACAAATGCAGCTTTGGCTATAATAACATTCTTTATAGTTCAAATAACAGGTATTAGATCTTTAGGCGTTAAAGGATATTTAAAAAGCTTTATAGGACCAGTTCCTGCACTTGCATTTATTATGATACCTATTAATATAATCTCTGAGTTTGCACTTCCTGTAAGCTTAACTTTACGTTTAACAGGTAATATTGTTGCAGGTAATGTTATATCAATGCTTGTTAAGAGTTTTGGTCCTGCAACTGTAGTGGTTATGCCACTTATTAACGTTTACTTTGACTTAATGTCTGGTGTTATTCAAACATTTGTATTCGTTATTTTAACAATTATCTTTACTTCTATGAAAATAGATGATAATGAAAAAATTTATAACAATGATTAATTGAAAGGAAGTTATTTATTATGACAATTTTAACACAAGTTTTAACTCAAATTTTATCAGTTTTAATTATTCTTGAAGGTATGGGTCCTATCGGTGCTGGTATCGCTGTATTTACAGGTGTAGGTTCAGGTATTGGTGAAGGTATGGCTGCTGCTAAGGGTGTTGAAGCTGTTGGCCGTCAACCAGAAGCATCAGGTAAGATTACTGTTACTATGCTTATCGGTCAAGCTGTTGCTGAAACAACAGGTCTTTATGGTCTAATCATTGCCATTCTTTGCTACAATAAGTAATTTAAAAAATTTATTATTGAAAGAATGGAGGCAAGTTTATGATTCTAGATATTACTGAGACATTAAATGGAATCGGAGATTTCGTAAATTCTTGTCTTGCAATGCTAGGAGTAGGTGACTTTGCATCTATTACTGGTGAACAATGGGCTCAATGGGGAATAGATTTTGCTATCCAAATAGTAGCGACATTAGTTCTTTTCTTATTAGTACGTTTCTTATTATGGAAGCCATTAACTAAAATGATAGAAGCAAGAAAAGAAAAAATTGATTCTGAACTTAATCAAGCTGAAGAAGCAAACGCAAAAGCTCAAGAATTAAAATTAAGTTTAGAAGATCAACTAGCTGATGCTCAAGAACATGTAAAAGGCATTATTGCTAAAGCTGAAAAAGAAGGAAATGAACGTAGAGAAAAAATCATTTCTGAAGCTAAAGCTGAGGCTCAAAGAAGAATTGATGAATCAGTTGCTCAAGTTGATAAAGAAATTGCAAATAAACAAAAAGAAATTAAAGATACTATAGTTAGTGTCGCATTTGATGCTGCGTCTAAGATTCTTGAAAAAGAAGTAGACAAGGATAAATACTTAGATTTAGTAAATCAAATAATTGAGGGGGCAAATATCAAATGATAGCTTTTGAATATGCTAAAGCGATATTTGAACTTGCCTCTCAATATAATAAACATGAGATTATTAATGATAATTTTTCTGTATTTTTAAAATTATTAAAGGATAATCCTGATTATGTAAAAGTTCTTACTTTCCCTAATATATCAAATGATAGTAAAAAGGAAAGCTTAAAGAACACTTTAATTGGATTTGATGATTTATTTTTAGATTTCTTATATGTTTTAGTTGATAAGAGAAGAATTTCTATTATTGAAGAAATTGGACAAGAATATGCTCGTATGGAACGTGAAATTAATAACGTTACAAAAGTAGATGTATATAGTGCTCAAAAATTAACAAAAGAAGAAACTAAGGAAATATTATCAAAATTAGAAAAACTAATTAAAGGACAAGAAATATTAATAAACAATATAGTGGATTCTTCATTAATTGGTGGTATAAAAGCTGTCTATAATGGTAAAGAAATTGACTTCTCATTAAGTAAGAAGTTAACTGATTTAAAGAAATCACTATAAGAAAGGAATATTATGACTAATATCAATTTATCAGAAATCTCAAACTTGATAAAAAAGCAAATTGAAACTTATAAAGATGATATTAAAACCGAAACTGTTGGTACTGTAGTATCAGTTGGTGATGGTATTGCAATCGTTCATGGTTTAGATAATGCTATGTCAAGTGAACTTTTGATATTCCCTAATGATGTTTATGGAATGGTTCAAAATCTTGAGAAAGATGATGTCGGTGTTATCTTATTAGGTGATTCAAGTAAAATCACTGAAGGAGATACAGTAAAATGTACTGGTAAGATTTTACAAGTACCAGTAGGTGAAGCAGTTATTGGTCGTGTAGTTGATCCACTAGGTCAACCATTAGACGGACTAGGACCAATTACTACAACAGAAACAAGACCTATTGAAGTAAAAGCGCCAGGTATTATGGAAAGATCAAGTGTTAATACACCTCTTCAAACAGGTATTAAAGCTCTTGATGCGCTTGTACCAATTGGTCGTGGACAACGTGAATTAATTATAGGAGACCGTCAAACAGGAAAGACAAGTATTGCAATCGATACAATCTTAAATCAAAAGGGAAAAGATGTAATTTGTATCTATGTTGCAATTGGACAAAAGGAATCTACAGTAAGTAATGTATATGAGACATTAAAAGCTCATGGTGCAATGGAATATTCATTTATTGTATCAGCTACTGCATCTGATCCAGCTCCAGTATTATATCTTGCACCTTATGCTGGTGTATCAATGGCAGAATACTTCATGCATAAAGGAAAAGATTGCTTAATAATTTATGACGATTTATCAAAGCATGCTGTTGCATATCGTGAACTTTCCTTATTATTACATAGACCACCAGGTAGAGAAGCTTATCCAGGTGATGTATTCTATCTACACTCAAGACTTCTAGAACGTTCTGCAAAGCTTTCTGAAGAATTAGGTGGAGGATCAATTACAGCTCTTCCTATTATTGAAACACAAGCTGGAGATATTTCTGCATATATTCCAACAAATGTTATTTCAATTACAGATGGTCAAATTTTCCTACAAGCTGATTCATTCTATAAGGGTATTAGACCTGCAATTAATGCCGGTTTATCAGTTTCTCGTGTAGGTGGTGCAGCTCAAACAAAAGCTATTAAGAAAGTTTCAGGTACATTACGTCTTGATTTAGCAAGTTATAGAGAACTTGAAGCATTTACTCAATTTGGTTCAGATCTTGATCAAGCAACAAAAGCAAGACTTGACAGAGGTGAAAGAACCGTTGAAGTTTTAAAACAAGGTCTACATGAAACCCTATCTTTTGAAAAAGAAACAATTATACTATATGCACTAGTAAATGGTTACCTAGATCGTGTAGAAGTAAAAGATATTAATAGATATGAACATGAGTTATATCGTGATTTAGACATTAGTGAAGTTGGTAAAAATATTATTAATGAAATTTCTAATACCAAGGCTTTACCAAAGGAATTAGATTCATTAAATGACTATCTTTCAAACTTTAATAAGAGATTCTTCTAATAGGAGGCTATTATGGCAAACTCTTTAAGAGAAGTAAAAACACGTATTGATTCAACAAAGAGTACTGCTCAAATTACAAAAGCTATGCATATGGTTTCTCAATCTAAAGTCAAAAAAGCTGAGAAACTATATCTTGACTATCAATCATTTATGAACAATATAAGTTCTATGGTAGCATCTGTTGTATCTAAATCTAAAGGAGATTATGAACATCCTTTAATGCAAGATAGAAAAACAACAAAAGTTTGTTATTTAATTGTTACATCAGATAGAGGACTTGCAGGAGCTTATAATTCTAATATATTTAAAGCATTAGAAGCTCATGCTGCAAAACACACATTACCAAAAGAAAACATATATGTGGCATCAATAGGTAGAAAAGGTTACTCTTATATTAAGAGAAATAATTTTAAGACATTCTTTGATCATCCAACTTTAGTAAGAGATGATGTAATGTTTTTAGATATTGTACCTTTAGCCGAAGCCATTATTAAAGATTATTTAGCTCATAAATTTGATAAGCTAGTAATTGTTTATAATCATTTTGTTAATTCATTAACTCAACAACCTGAGATAATGCAATTATTACCAATTAAGAATATCAAAGGTGAAGTTAGTGAAATTGATTATGAATATGAATCGGGTATCCAAAATACTCTTGATTTAATGCTTCCACAATATGTTGAAGATATGATTTATGGAGTAATATTAGATGCCAAATCATGCGAGCATTGTGCTAGAATGAATGCAATGCGTAGTGCGACAGATAACGCAAATGAAGTTATCGACAAATTACAATTATTATATAATAGAGCTCGTCAAAATGTTATTACTAATGAGTTAATAGATATTATTGGCGGAGCAAATGCGATTGGAGGTAAATAACATGGACGGTAAAATTGTTGAAGTTAAGGGTCCAGTTGTAGATGTTGAATTTACAAATGGTTTACCTAACATAAACGATGCCTTAGTATGTAAAGTTCCTGCAAACGAGAATAACGGTGTTGAAATTAACTTAACTCTTGAAGTAGAGTTACACGTTGGAAATGGTGTTGTTCGTTGTATTGCAATGGATTCTACAGATGGTCTTGTTCGTGGTATGAAAGTTGTATCAACTGGTGGACCAATCAGTGTTCCAGTAGGAGAAGTAACACTTGGACGTATGTTTAACGTACTTGGTGAAACTATCGATAATGGTCCAAAGATTGATGAAAATAATAAGAAATTACCAATCCATAGAGAAGCACCAAAACTTGAAGAATTATCAAATAAAGTTGAGATTCTAGAAACAGGTATTAAAGTAATTGACCTTCTTGCGCCTTATATTAAGGGTGGTAAAGTCGGTTTATTCGGTGGTGCCGGTGTTGGTAAAACAGTATTAATTCAAGAATTAATCCACAATGTTGCAGAACAACATGGTGGTATTTCAGTTAACGTAGGTGTTGGTGAGCGTTCACGTGAAGGTAATGACTTATATTCTGAAATGAAGCAAAGTGGTGTTATTAATAAAACAGCCATGGTCTTTGGTCAAATGAATGAACCACCAGGTGCACGTATGAGAGTAGCTCTAACAGGTTTAACAATGGCAGAGTACTTTAGAGATACTGAACATCAAGATGTATTATTATTTATTGATAATATTTTCAGATTTACACAAGCAGGTTCTGAGGTTTCTGCGCTATTAGGTCGTGTACCTAGTGCTGTAGGTTATCAACCAACACTTGCTACTGAAATGGGTAAATTACAAGAGCGTATTACATCAACAAAGGATGGATCTATTACTTCAATTCAAGCAGTATATGTTCCTGCTGATGACTATACAGACCCAGCTCCTGCAACAACATTTGCTCACCTTGATGCTACTACAAACCTATCTCGTAAATTAACTGAGGAAGGTATTTATCCAGCCGTAGATCCACTTGCATCTACATCAAGAGCGTTAGCACCTGAAGTTGTAGGTCAAGAACATTATGATGTTGCAAGAAAGGTTCAACAATTAATTCAAAGATATAATGAATTACTTGATATCATTGCAATTCTTGGTATGGATGAATTAGGTGAAGAGGATAAGTTAGTTGTTAAACGTGCTAGACGTGCAAAATTATTCTTATCTCAAAACATGTTCATTGGTGGACAATTCACAGGTATTCCAGGTTCATATGTTCCTGTAAAGGAAACTGTTCGTGGATTTAAAGAAATCTTGGAAGGAAAGTGTGACGATTTACCAGAAGAAGCATTCAGACTTGTTGGTACAATCGATGACGCTAGAGCCAAGGCTAAAAAGATTCTAGAAGCACAACAAGCTTAATATGAGAATTATAGTTTCTACCCACCAAGGACAATTAGTAAATGATGAATTTGATTACATTATTTGTAAGAATGAAAATGGTGAATTTGCTATTTTAAAAAATCATATTCCAACAGTATCTGTAATAGGTAAAGGAATTGTTAGATTATATTTAAATAAACAAGTACTATTTTTAGCAGTTGAAAATGGAATTCTTGAATTTAAGAATGAAATTGTAACAATAGTTGCACAAGGTGCATTTATTGGACGTTCTGAAGAAAATGTATTAAATAATCTTGAAAAAATTAAAAATCAAAGACTTGAAGCTAATAGAAAAGAACAAGTCGATTTCCTTACAAAAGAACAAGATCTTATTAACGAGATTAAAAAAGCTAAACCAGGAAATCTATAAAATAAAGGACTGCACAACAGTGTAGTCCTTATTTTAATAATTCATTAATTTTTATTTTTTTATTATTCCGTAATAAATATTATCTTTAATTAAGATACCTTTACCTCTAGTAACATTTCTAAATTCTGTTTCAAAATATTCTAGCGAATTTAGAGGAATACCAAGTGATATATCAACTGATTGAGAGAATCTTGAATTAATGACATCAAATTGATTTATTGATTCTTCTAATAATGAATATTCTGGGTAAGAGATAGATATTAATATTTTTTGTAATTCTTGAATTTGATATAATTCAATTTTATCTAAGATAGAAGATACTGCTTGAGAATAAGCTCGTACAAGACCGCCAGCGCCTAATAGTATTCCACCAAAATATCTTGTGACAATAACCAACACATTAGTCATATTATTCTTTTTTAATACATCCATCATAGGACTACCAGCAGTTTGACTTGGTTCACCATCATCGCTACATTTTTGTATCTCTTGGTTATTACCAATAATATATGCATAACAATTATGAGTAGCATCATAATATTTTTTCCTTGTATCTTCTAGATATTTTTCAACATCTAATATATTTTTAACTGGAAAAATAGATGTTATAAAACGAGATTTATTAATAATTATTTCGTTTTGTTTGAATTCTTTTATAGTATTCATATTAATTAATCACCTGAAAATATTATAACATATTTTACTAATTGTATAATTAGATATTAATTAGTATAATACAATAGTTGCAAAAATTATAAATATTGATAAAAATATAAATAAATGTTAAAATATTTGCAAAAGAGAGTGATATGAAGATGAAACGATTAGTCGCAACTACTTCTACAAGTTGTTTAGATTACTATAAACATGATTATGACATTAGAACTATAAGAATAAAAATAGATATGGGTGACCATGTTTTTAAAGACGATGGTACAGAAATTAAAGCTGATGAATTCTATAAAGCTATGGAAGAAGATAAACATCTTGTTCCTAAGACAAGCCAACCTTCCTTAGGAGAATTAATTGAATTCTTTGAAGGTATAGCTGACGAAGGATATGAAGAAGTTATTGTTACAACAATCTCATCTAAATTATCTGGTACATATAATGGTATTTGTCAAGCTAAAGAAATGCTTGCGGATAGAATAAATATTATTCCATTTGATACAAAGACAGTATGCTTTAACGAAGGATATTTTGCCCTAAATGCTGCTAAGATGATTGAAGAAGGTGTAGATACTAAGGATATTCTTGCAAAACTAGAATATTTAAAGAGTCATGTATCTATCTTCTTTGCTGTAGATTCATTAGAATGTTTAGTTAAGAATGGTAGATTATCAGGCGCAGCTGGATTAATTGGTAAATATTTAAAAATTAAACCTATTTTAAGAGTTGAACCAGATGGTACAATCCAAGCTATTGAAAAGATTCGTACCACAAAGAAAGCATTAGAAGAAGTTGGTAATTATTTACTAGAATATACTAAAGGTCATGATTATGAGGCATTCATAGTATATACTGGTACTGAATTAAAAGAATTCTTAGTTAATACTCTTAAAGAAAAGTTTAATATTGAAGGTTTAGCTGAATATCCATGTTCACCAGTAGTAGGATGTCATGTAGGTCCTAATGCTATTGGTCTTGGTGTGTTCTTAAAGGATTAATTGGGAAGTTTATGACTTCCCTTTTTTAGGTATTAATAATGACATATTTAGAAACAGCAATAGAAATATTAAAGACAATTGAATCACATAATTTTGAAGCTTATATTGTAGGTGGTTTTGTTAGAGACTATTTATTAAATATAGAATCTAATGATATTGATATTACTACAAGTGCTATGCCTGAAGATATTGAAAAAATGTTTGAAAAAGTAATACCTACAGGAATTAAATATGAAGGTGTTACAGTTATTTTAAATAATTATAAATTTGAAATAACAACATTTAGAAAAGACATATCTTATTATGATCATCGTCATCCTGAAATAAGATATGCTTCTTCATTAGCTGAAGATTTAGCTAGAAGAGATTTTACAATTAATGCTATGGCATTTGATAAAGATTTAAATCTTATTGATATATATAAAGGTAAGGAAGATTTAAACAACAAGGTGATTAGAGCGGTAGGTAATCCTAGTATTAGATTTAATGAAGATGCACTAAGAATACTTAGAGGTTATTATTTTGCAGCTAAATTAAATTTTGAAATTGATTTAAGTACAATAATAGGAATGGATGAAAATAGTGAATATATAAGTTCTATATCTGGTGAAAGAGTAACTAGAGAGCTTGTTAAATTATTTAGTCAAAAGAATCAACATAAAGGAATATTTTATTTATTAAATTCAAAAACTATCAATTATTTACCATCATTAAAAAATGCGTTAATTAAAATATATAATATAGGAAGAAATGTACCATTTATTGAATTATTATGTCTAGGATTTTATTTAGATGGTAAAACAGATAGATATATATTAAAAAAATCTGAGAAGAAACAAATAGATAAAGTATTAGATTTAATTGATGCAGAATTCGATTCATATATTTTATTTAATAATCAATTAGATGATTTATTAATCGCTAATGATATTAAAAAGATTTTAAATATGCCTTATTTAGATGATTTAATTGATATGAAAAATCAATTAGTAATCAAAAAAATTAATGACTTAAATATTAAACCTAAAGACTTAATTAATGCCGGTTTTAAAGATAAAGAAATTGGTGAAAAAATTAAAGAAGTTTTAAGGCTTGTACTGGATAAGAAAATAAATAATAATAAAGAAGAAATATTAAACGCACTTAAATAATTATTGTTAAGGATTAATATTTTTCTTATAATATGCATGAGGTGAATTAAATGAGTGAAATTATAAAAAAATTCATATATGGAAGAGTTAAAGGAATAAATACCTCAGATAATATGTTAAATATTACAATTGAACAAGATGACAATAGTATCATGAATTTAAAAACTAATGATAAAGACTGTTCAGTTTTACAAGGATATATTTACAAGTTTGAAGTAGCTCAAAATGATAATTCTGAACGTCCTGTGGCATATTTATTAAATGCTACAAAAATTTCAGATTTAACAGATTTAGAGGAAGTTAATGATATATACCGTAGATTTGATAAAAGAAATCCACTACCTTTATCAAATTTATTAGAATCAATTTATTCATATATTGAAAAAATTGATAATAAAGTTTTACATGATATAACAAAAGGATTAATCAAGAAATATGAGAATGATTTCTTTATTTATCCAGCTGCAACTAAATTACATCATGCATATGTTGGTGGTCTTGCATATCATACATATGGTATGTTACAACTTGTAGATACATTTGCAAATAACTACTCATATTTAAATAAAGATTATTTATATAGTGGTGTTATTTTACATGACTTAGGTAAAATAATTGAATTTACAGGTGTAGAAAATACTGAATATGCGTTAGAAGGTCAATTGCTAGGACATTTAGTTATAGGTTCTTATTTTGTGAAAGACATGGCTCATGAATTAGGATATGAGGATAAAGAAGAAACATTATTACTTGAACATATGATTTTATCTCATCATGGCCAACCTAATTTTGGTGCAGCTAAAAGACCTCAAACTGCAGAAGCTTTAGTATTATGGTATTTAGATACAATGGATTCTAAATTAAGAGTACTTGGAGAACAATTCGAACATACAGAAGATAATTCGTTCACTGATATGATTGGTGTGCTCGATAAAGTAAAATTTTATAAACATAAATAAATGGAGAATTATTTATTCTCCCTTTATTTTTAAATCGAATTAAAAGTAAAATTTATACATATTTAATTAAGTGTTTTTAGACTTGAGAATATTGCAATTTGACAAATAAAATGATATGATTATATTTGCTATGGTTTATACCAAAAAAGGAATAAAGGAGACTTAATATGAGTAAAGTCTATAAGAAAATTTATAAGAAAAGAAATATATTAAAAACTGTTGGACTTACTCTATCTACACTTGTGGCAGTCTCTACTTTAGCTTCATGTAGAGCTAGTGGGAATGTATATAGTGATATTGATAGTGATGGAATTTACAGTAAAATTGGAAATCATAATGTTACTAACAAAGAATTATTCAATGAACTTTCTTGGAGTGGCGCAGATGATTTAGATAAATATGTTGCTAAATCAATTGTTAACAAATATTATAAGCAAGTCGTTAGTGCATTAGAAGATCCAAATTCAGAAGAATATTCAAAATATCATGCTGAATATGTTGAAGATCTTCGTGAATATTTTGTAACAGAAGCTTATGCAGTTGATAATTTTGATGCATATTTTGATATCAATAACCCAGACATTTATAGAGAGAAGAGAGCTAAGGCAATTGATACTTTATATACAAATGGAATTTCTTTATCAAAGACTGAATTTGACGCATTAGTTGAAATTGAATCTAAAGATGAAAAGACTTTAAAGGAATTAACATGGGAGAAGATGAGCAATGGACAAAAAGAAGCTCTAAAGCAATATTATAGTTCTCTTGCTCAAAAGCTATTTGCACTAAATTATTTAAATGATGAAATTGCTGATTATGAAAAAGATAATAATGATAGTAAATTAGCTAAGACTGATGCTAATTATGTTCATTATTATAATGATAGTAAATTAATTTCATATTGGAAATCAAATTACTATTATAAGCAAACATATGCAAATGCTATCATGATTCGTTTTGTATCAAATGAAGAAGTTACAAGAACTTTAAAAACATTTGGTGTAAAACTTTATAAGTCAAAATTCTATTTCATTAAACAAGAAGGTGTAACTTCAGATACTGGTACAATTAAGAATTTATCAGATGCTGAATATAGTTCTTGGTATGATGATTTTGATTTCACAAGCGCAGTAAATTCACAAGGAAACTTCCGTGTTTTAAGTGATGAAGAAGTACTTCAATTATATGTTGAAATGTATAATTACATTTATCCATATAGAGAGGCTTTAAATAGTCGTGAAGATGTAAAAGAAGTTAGCGATAATAATAAGACTTCAGCTAGAAGAGATGTTACTAATGTAATTATTAACTCATCTGAAGACCAAATTTCATGTGAAGAATTCTTTGAAACATACATTAAGACTAGTGCTGGTTATGATGAATATGTTAAGCATAAAGGTACAGATCTTGAAAAAGTAAATGCTTCATTAAGAAATATGGTATATGATGATCTAGATGATTATTCATATTCAACAAGCGGTACTTCTAATAGTAATTATTATTACATGGCATTTAAGTTTAATGTTGATACAACTGCTCTAGATGAATCAGAAGAAAATCTTTATTTCAAAGCTGATGACAATGGTGATAAGACACAAAAGGATTCAGAAGGAAAAGAAGTTAAGGTTGATTCTACAAAGGTTGATAGAGAACGTTCTGCAAGTATTATTTCAAAACTTGAAGAAGGTTTAAAAGATGATGATTTAACTGATACTTATATTGAAAATGCAATTAAAGATAAGAAGAAAGATGCTAAGATTTCTATTTATAATGAAAACTTATCAATTGCATATGCTGTAGGATATGCTGATTACTATTCAAAGACATATGGTGGAGCACCTGAAAATGACGTTTTAGCTAAAGTTGAATATGATGGTGATACAACATATGTAAGTACTAAAGAATTCTATAAGAGTTTAGAGAGTACAAGTGGTATTTCTACTGCAATTGATTTATTAACTAAAAAGATTGTAAAGACTACTGAAGCTTATAAGAAGACAGGAAGTCATACTGATGAATACTATACTTCACTAAATAATTTATTAACATCATTCTCAAATAATGGATTAACATCATATGGATATGATTCATCAATTGGTAAATACAATTTCTTAATGATGTATTTCCATGCATCTGATGTTGAAACTATTATTAATGAAGTTTATAGAGTTAATGATGCAAGTGCTGGTATTTTAAATAATTATGCTTCTGACAATGAATTAATTAATTTATTCGTTAAATATACAAAAGAAGCTTATGAGAATACATTCACAATTACAGCAACTAATTTATTAGTTTATGTAGATCTTGATGAAGATGGTGAACCTGATTCTACATTAGGATTTGTTGAAAACCCTAATGGTACTGTTTCTGGTGAAGGATTTGATTGGAATCAAGAAATTGAATTTGAAGGTAATATGGTTAAGTATAGCGATATTGCTAAACAATTAATTAATGATATTATCAAAGTTGTAAAGAATGGTTCTGATGCATATAATACTGCAATTACTAATATCGTAAATGAATATAATGCATGTACAAGATTCACTAATGGTTACGATAAAGAAGAAGCTAATGGTAATTTTGACCCAACAGAGGCTGAAACTTATTGGGCTAAATATAGAAGAGTTGGTCTATATCTAAAGACTGAGGAATTAAGTGGTGTTACAAATGGTACAGTTTATTCTACTGTTAATTCAACATTAAAAGAAGAATTACAAGCTATTTATAATAGAGCTGATTTCTTATTTGATGAAGATGATAAGGTTGCACCAAAAGAATATCTTGATACATTACCATATGAAAATGGTGAAGGATTATTAGCTGATAAAGGTTATAATTTATTAGTTGTAACTAGTGCTACAATCAATGCTAGTGCTAAGTTTGAATCTTTAGATGATTTAAATGGAATTTATTCTAATTTATATTATTGGTATAATGAAGAATTAACATATATTTCTAATTTATATAATGATTCAAACACATTATCATTCAATCAAATCTTAGCATATATTCTTGAATATGCAGATCATAGTACATCAAATACAATTCCATCTGCAGTATCTGATGCGATTTCATCATTCTTCAGTGCTGTATATACAAAATATACTTCAAGCGCTACTCAAAGAGAAATTTTAATTTATTGGTGTTTAAATGAAACAAATGCAACTGAATTTGAATTCTTTAACACATTAAATAGCGAAGATACAAAGTACTATGTATTCAAAGATGGTAGCAAAGTAACTTATGCTCAAAGATTTGAAGAAATTAGAAATATTAACAAGAGAAGTGCAGATAATTATCAATCTGAATTAAAATTCGATGACACTTCAATTTACAATGATTTCTGGGGAGACCTTGAAACATATGTATCTAATAAATATAAGAAGAACTAGGAAGGAAGGTAATAAATATGAGAAATTATAAAAAAGTTTTTGGTATTACAGCGCTTTCCCTTCTAGCTGTATCTCTTGCTTCATGTGAAGCAGGTAGAAATCAAAATGTACCTCTTACAAGTTCTACAATTGATTTCAAATCTAATTATGCTTCAGTAAGTAATAATGGTAGTGACTATTCTGTTACTTATGAACAAGTTTATAACAAATTTAGAAGCAATGGATATGGTACAGTATTATCTCAAATGAAGAAAGCTATCGTTTCTAAAGAAATGAAAGAAGCTACTTATGAGAAGAATGTAAAAGCATATAATGAAGCAATTATTGCTGCAATATTTGGTACATCAAGCATTGATACATTCAAAAATCTTCATGAATATGAAATTGAAGATTATGAAGAAAAGGTTGATGACTTCATTACATCAGAATATGATTCATATGGTTATGTATTAGACCAATATGCATCACAATTTAAAGCTTTAATTAAAGAATTGGCTACAAAAGATGATTTTAATTATTCTATTTCTTGGCCAAGTGAATTAATTGAACAAAACAGATATGGTGTAGCTTTACTTAATTTATCAAGAACATATCTAGAAAGTGTTGTTGATAAAGAAAAGACATATAGTTATTCAGAAAAGAAGAATGTTACTAATTCTTATTATATTGATGATGAGGCTTTAGAATCTGCTTATAAGTCTACATATTATAAATATAATAGAACTAAAGCCATTGTAGTAAAATTCAAAACTGAAGCTGAAGCTAATAAATATTTTGAATTAAATAATACTACATTTGGAAATTTAACTAAAGAAAATAGTCGTGAATGGTATGTATCTTTATATAATTTATATAATAAAGATAAGAAGAGTATTGACCCTACTGATCCATTCAATGATGATAATGAGGAACAAACTGTATTCTTTACAGATGAAAAGAATACACAATTAGTTTCACAAACATCATCTGATATTGCTGAATTTATTTATGATCATCTTGATAATGGTTCATATCTAGAAACTCCACGTAATATTGATGGTAACTACGCTATGATTTATAGAGAAGATGTTACATATTATTATGGTGATGGTACTGCAAACGATTGGTCAAGTGTTAAAAATATAACAGTAGACGCACTTGGTAATAAGTTAGTTGATTATAAGAATAATGAAGTTTCACTTGCAAATTATATTAAAGGAAAGAAGATTGAAGGACAAGCTTCTCAATCTCTTGGTGAGTCATTAATCACTGATAAGCTAAAATATAATTCACAAATTGAAATTTATGATCCTATATTTGAAAATCAATTCTATAATTCTTATGAAGATTATTACACTTTAACAAAGAATTTTGATGGTAGTAAGATATTTAAGATTACTTATACTGATGATAATTTTACTCCTGAAGATAAGAATGATGATACAGTAAATGAAGCTGTAACATATTCTGTTGATGAGTTCTTTAATGAAATGGATAAGATTCATGGTATCGATTATGCAACAACATTAATTGAATATGAATACTTATATAGTAGTGATTTAAAGAATTTATTCACAAAGTCTCAATGGAATACATATGAGGATAATGCTAATTCTCAAATTAATGATTTCAAGAAGAATAATACTGCATATTCTTCAAAGATGGGATTAAATAATTATTTAGCATTAACTTATGGTATTACTGTTGAAAAAGATGCAAAAGAAAGCTTAACTAAATATTTACGTCAACAAGCTTTAGCAACATCGCTACAAACATATTATGGTTATTTCATTGGCGAAACTTTATCAACTACAACAGGCTCTAACTTTGTAGATGATAATAATTTATTTACAAATTTTGCTCAATTTACAAAGAATATTTATAATAAATATTATGATATGTCAGTAAATCATATCCTAATTTCAGTAGACCCTAAGTCTAATGGAACACATGTTAATCCAATTAACTACATGGAAGATTTAGCTAAGGTTAATACTTCTTTAGTTGATGAATTTAAAGAAGCAGTTTATGTATTAGCTAACTTAATCTATGGTGAATTAGCAAATATTACTGCTAAATCAACTACTGCAATGTCATTCCTTGCAAAGACATACAATAATGTTGCATATTCATATACATTAACATCTCAATATGCTAAAGACAATAATTATACAACTTGGGAAGATTTCAAGAATAAATATAGTGCATTTAATTTCTATTTAACTGCAGAAGATTTAGGACAAATCACTTCAAGTTCATCTTCAAATTATGTTGAAGAATTTAGAGATTATCTAAAGGATTTAGCTGATGAGATTGAATCTAATCCTGAAGTATTAGATAAAGAAGGTAATGAAAAGAAGATGCAAGATGTTATTGCTGATGATGGCGCATATCTTGTAAAAGAAGCAAGTTATGATGAATTATGCTTAACTCAATATGGTTACCATATTTTAAATGTATATGCATATACACAACCTGCTTCAGCTAAATTTAGTGAAACTGATGATTCAACTGTAAATGATTCTCAATGGAAGAGATATCAACACAAGGAAGTAACAATTAGTGAAAAATCTTCAAAAAATACTAAGGATGATTTAATTGTTTATGCTTCTGGTTATTCAAATGAAGATGCACCTAGTGCTGAACAATTATTTATTTACTTCTATGAAAGTTCTTCATCAACAGGTGTTAAATCAATGAAGTCTTCACTTGCTACAGCAGTTAAGACTTATTTCACAGATGTTATGAGCCGTTATAGTAATTCTTCATTCCAAACATATAGATTACTTCAACAAACATTAGGATTTGCTAATTATGATGCAAATAAGAAGACATTTACTTCAATTACATTCTATAATACAGATAGAAGTACATCTTCAGAAAAGGCTGATAAGTTTGTTAAGTATGTAAAGAAGATTAGAATTGCATGCGACAATGGTGATGAATTAGAAGAAACTAGTGAATTCTATGGATGGTTTGATAAGAACTGGACATCAGATTTAACTAAGTGCTCATATTTCCATTATGATGACTAATATAAAGGAGCCTTCGGGCTTCTTTTATTTTTAGGAGGAACAATTATGAAAATATTACAAATAGCATCAGGTTCAAAAGGTAATTCCACTTATATTGAATCTGGTAATACAAAAATTTTGATAGATTGCGGCATTTCTAAAAAAAGAATTCATGAATCTTTAAGCGAGTATAATCACAATATTGAAGATTTAGATGCTATTTTGATTACACATGAACATACAGATCATACAAGTGGAATAATTCCATTATTTAATGCTACAAATGCTAAATTTTATATGACAGAAGGAACATATTCTAATTTAAATCAAAAAACACGTGATGCTATTAGATATGTTGATAGACTTGAATTTATAAATAATCAACAAATATTTAAAATTGGTGATTTAATAATAGAAACTATTCAAATCTTTCATGATGCAATAGATCCTGTTGGTTTTATTATAAGAGATAATAAAACAAAATTAGTATATATAACAGATACAGGCTATATTCATAAGGCGTATGTTCCAAGATTAATGGATGCTAATATTTATATTATGGAAAGTAATCATGATCCTGAAATTTTAATGAATAGTAATAGACCATATGAAACAAAGATGAGAATTTTATCAGATCATGGGCACTTATCTAATGAAGATAGTGCATATATTATGTCTGAATTATTAGGTCCTAATACAAAATATGTATTATTAGCACATATTTCAGAAGAATGTAATTTAGAAGAAATTGCATTAGATACTTATAAAAAAGTATTTAATAAAACTAATAAATCTCTTCAAAATGCAAAATTAATTTGTTGTTCACAAAAGCCATTAAAGGAAATAGAATTATGAAAATTACAATTATAAGTGTTGGTAAACTTAAAGAAAAATATCTAGTTGATGGTATAGCTGAATATACTAAAAGACTTTCTAAATATTGTGAGATTAATGAAATAGTATTAAAAGATGAACCAATTCCTGATAAATCTAATGAAACTATTGATAACGATATTAAAATTAAAGAAGGTAAAAAGATAATTGATGCTATGCCTCAAAACTCATATAAAATAGCATTAGATTTAAGAGGTGAAATGTTAAGTAGTGAAGAATTAGCAAGAAAAATTCTTCAAATACAAACATATAATAATTCTCATATATGCTTAATTATAGGTGGTTCACTTGGTATTTCAAAAGAAGTTATAGATAAAGTTGATTATAAATTATGTTTTTCTAAAATGACTTTTCCACATCAATTGATGAAGTTGATTTTAGTTGAACAAATATATAGAGCTTTTAAAATTAATCATAATGAAACTTATCATAAATAGAAATATCGTGAAAGTTTTGCCACAACAAAAGGCTAAAAAAATTGACTAAAAGATTTAAGAGTGATAATATAGAATAGGTATCGGAAAAATGGATACATTTTAAATATTTCGGAGGAAAATATGGAAAACTTAAACGCAGAATTATATGCAAAATTAACTGGTAATAAAAGACCTGAACGTCCAATTAAGGTGTTACAATTTGGTGAAGGAAACTTCTTACGTGCATTCGTAGATTGGATTATTAATACAATGAACAATAAAGGTGTATTCAATGGTAATGTAGCTGTTGTACAACCTATGCCATTTGGTCGTGTTGCTGATATGAAAACTCAAGATGGCTTATATACTTTATATCTTCAAGGTAAGCAAGATGGTAAGAAAGTAAGAACTCATGAGATTATCGATTCAATTGGTGATTTAATTGATCCATTTGCAGAATATGATAAGTATTTAGCTTATGCAAAGTCAAAAGACTTACAATTCATTATTTCAAACACAACTGAAGCTGGTATTGCTTATGATGAAACAGATACTGATTTTACTAAGACTCCAAAGAGCTATCCTGGTAAATTACTTGCATTCTTAAAAGCAAGATATGATGCATTCAATGGTTCACTTGAAAGTGGTTTATTCATTATGCCATGTGAATTAATTGATCACAATGGAGATACTTTAAAAGAAGTTGTTGTAAAATTAGCTAAGACTTGTGGTTATGACGAACAATTCATTAACTGGATTACAAAAGCTAATAAGTTCTACAACACATTAGTTGATAGAATTGTTCCTGGTTATCCAAGAGATAATGCTAAGGAATGCCAAGAAGAATTAGGCTATATTGATAACTCAATGGTAGTTGGAGAAATTTTCCACTTATGGTGCATTGATGGAGACGATATAAAGGCATTAGAAGAAGCATTCCCTGCTCCTAAGGCTGGATTAAATGTTTTATATGTTAATTCAATCGTTCCTTATAAGCAAAGAAAAGTTAAGATTTTAAATGGTACTCATACAGCAATCGTTCCAGTTGCTTATTTAGCTGGTGTTGATGCAGTTGCAGAAACTATGGCTGATCCTCAACTTGGAAAATATGCTCGTGATTTCATGTTTGATGAAGTTATTCCAACTATTGATATTCCACATGATCAAATGGTTGCATATGCTAACTCAGTTATTGAACGTTATGAAAACCCATTCGTTCACCACTTATTAATGTCAATCGCATTAAATTCTGTAACTAAGTTCAAAACACGTGATCTTCCAACAGCTGTTCAATCAATTGAAGCTGGTAATTTCCCTAAGCATGCATTCTTCTCTTTAGCAGCATTAATGGCATTCTACAAAGGTGAAAGAAATGTTAATGGTAAAGTTGAAAAAATCGATTTAAAAGATGATCAATGGGCATTAGATTTCTTCAAGGCAGAATGGCAAGGATTTGATGGTTCTAAGAGTGCTTGTGAAAAAATCACTAAGGATTTCTTAGGTCTAGAGAAGCATTGGGAAATGGATTTAAATAAATTAAATGGTGTTACTGAATTTGTAGCAAACGCATTATATGAAATTGAAACTAAGGGTATGCGTGAAGCTATTAAGTCAGTAATCGGTGACTAATTACTTTTTTAGGAGATTTAAATTAACATGATTGATTACATTATTATTAATCCTATTGATAATGTAGCCGTTGTATTAAGACCATATACTAAAGGTGAGGTTGTTGAGGGTGTTACTCTTCTTGAAGACATCCCTCAAGCTCACAAGGTTGCTTTAAAGGATATTAACAAGGGCGAAGATATTATTAAATATGGTAACCCAATCGGACATGCAACTTCTGATATTAAGAAGGGTGAACATGTTCATACTCATAATGTTGCAACTAATCTTGATGATATTATTGAGTATAAGTATGAACCAAAATATCCAGAAGTACGTGGATATAAATCAGACCGTAAGGTTATGGTTTATCCTCGTCAAAATGGTGAATTCGGTGTTCGTAATGAACTTTGGATTATTCAAACTGTTGGTTGTGTAAGTGGTATTGCTCAAAACATTATCAACAACTTTAAGTCTAAATATGACACATCAGATATTGATGGTATTTATACATTCAATCATCCATTTGGATGTTCACAAATGGGTGGAGATTTAGATACTACAAGAATTTTCTTACAAGATATGGTAAAGCATCCAAATGCAGGTGGTGTACTTGTATTATCTTTAGGATGTGAAGAAAACCAAGCTGACAAGTTTAGAGAAACTCTTGGAGAATATGATCCAAACCGTGTAAAGTTCTTAACTTTACAAGAAGTTAGTGATGAAATTGGTGAAGGAACTAGATTATTAAAAGAACTTTATGACAATATGAAAAATGATAAGAGAGTTGAAGAACCTCTATCAGTACTTCGTATAGGTCTAAAGTGTGGTGGTAGCGATGGTATGTCAGGTATTACTGCTAATCCATTACTTGGTAGATTTAGTGATTTCTTAACAATTAATAATGGTACAACAGTTTTAGGTGAAGTACCTGAAATGTTTGGTGCTGAAAAGTTATTAATGGCTCGTGCTAAAGATGAAGAAACATTCAATCAAACTGTTGATTTAATTAATAACTTTAAATCATATTTTAAAAACCATCATCAAGTTATTTATGATAACCCATCACCAGGTAATAAGGCTGGTGGAATCACAACTCTTGAAGACAAATCATTAGGATGCGTTCAAAAGGGTGGTGCAGCAAAAGTTATGGGTGTTATTCCTATGGGTGGAAGAATTAAGAATAATGGACTTAATTTAATTTCAACTCCTGGTAATGACTTAGTAGCTGTAACTACACTTGCTGCTGCAGGTTGTCAAATGGTATTATTTACTACAGGACGTGGAACACCATTTGGTGGATTCGTTCCTACAATGAAGATTGCAACTAATACACAATTAGCTTCAAAGAAAGCAAATTGGATTGATTTCAATGCTGGTCAAGTTGTTGACGGTGCATCTTGGGATTCAACATTAGAGCAATTTATTGATTTGATTTGCGATGTTGCAAGTGGTAAGAAACTTGCTAAAAACGAGGAAAATAATTTCCGTGAAATCTCTATCTTTAAAGACGGAGTAACTTTATAATTTTTATGTTTAAGGAGAACTAGAATTATGATTAATTTTATGGATGATGACTTCTTATTAACAACAGAAACTGCTAAGAAGTTATATCATGAACATGCAGAAAAGATGCCTATTATTGACTATCACTGCCATCTTCAACCAAAAGAAATTTATGAAGATAAGAAGTTCAGAAATTTAGCTGAAGCATGGTTAGGTGCTGGTGATAGATATGGTGATCACTATAAATGGAGAGCATTACGTGCTAGAGGTTATTCTGAAGATTCTATTTCAGGTAATGTTCCAGGTAAGTCTTTAGAAGAAAGCGATTATCAAAAATATTGCCAATTTGCTGAATCTATGCCTTATTTTGTTGGTAATCCATTATACCACTGGTCTCATCTTGAAATGAGAAGATATTTTGGTATTTATGATATTATCAATAAGAAGAATGAAAAGAAGATTTGGGATGAAGCTAATGCTAAACTTGAAACATTAACTGCACGTCAAATGATGTATAAGTTCAATGTTGATACAGTTTGTACAACAGATGACCCAGTAGATGATCTTCATTATCATAAATTAATGGCTGAAGATAAGACATTAAAAGTTAAAGTTAGACCTGCATTCCGTCCAGACAAGGCTATTAATGTAGAACTTGATTGGTTTGGTGAGTGGGTTAATAAGCTAGCTTCTGTAGTTGGTTATGAAATCAAAGAATTATCAGATTTAACTAAGGCTCTTGCAGAAAGAATTGATTTCTTCCATGAAATGGGTTCTCGTTTATCTGACCATGCATTAGATGTTGTTCACTATTGTCCAGCAACTTATGAAGAAGCTAATGCTGTATTCCATAAGGGTATGAAGAATGAACCAGTAAGCGACCATGAACAAGACCAATATAAGGGTTATATTATGGTATTCTTAGGAAAAGAATATTATAAGCATGGTTGGACTCAACAATATCATATTGGTGCACTTCGTAATAACTCTAAATCAATGTTAAAGAAGATTGGACCAGATACTGGTTTTGATGCAATTGAAGACCAAGTTTATATGGAAAAGTTATCTCAATTACTAGGTGCTCTAGATGAGGCTGATGCTCTTCCAAAGACTATTTTATATGATCTAAATCCACGTGATAACTATGCATTAATGGTTCTTGCTGGATGCTTCCAAAAGGAAGGTGTTAAGAACAGAGTTCAAGTAGGTACTGCTTGGTGGTTCTTAGATCAATTAGATGGTATGAAGCAAAATATGGAAGCTATGATGCAAGTTACAGTTATGAGCCAAGCTGTTGGTATGTTAACTGATTCTCGTTCATTCTTAGCTTATCCACGTCATGAATATTATAGACGTTTATTATGCCAATTATTCGGTAATTTAGTTGAATCAGGTCAATATCCTGTTGAAGAATTAGATACTTTAGGTCAAGTTGTTGAAGATATTTGCTACAACAATGCTAAAGAATTCTTTGGATTCTAATATTAATAAATAACCTCTGTAAAATTTTTGCAGAGGTTTTTATAATTTTTGAAATAAATTATTGAATTTTATATAGACATGATTTATTGATTAATCATGTCTTTTTTTAAAAATTTATTTTATTTAATATTATATATGATAAAATATAAATAGTATAAATTGGTGGTGAATTCTAATTCATGAAAAAACATTATATTTTAGATTTTATTA
>OCTW011593889.1_pt1 | contig 44648 bp, 27 predicted proteins | sample 1539671 | NCBI WGS metagenome assembly OCTW01 (sample SAMN02144230, study PRJEB22623) | gut metagenome | biome: sheep rumen | host: Ovis aries | place: New Zealand
GGTTTACTCGCCGGATGGCTGTTCTTTGTTTCTTCACATCATAATTAGTTATCAAATCATGATATATCCATATTATCTATCATCAATTAATAAATCATTTTATCAGTCATGAAGCTTTCTCTTGTCGATAGTTCTTACAGCCTTGCCCTCGCTTCTCTCGATAGACTTTGGTGCAAGAAGGTGAAGCTTCGGTCTGATACCAAGCATGGTCTTCATTGCAGCAAGAAGGTCTCTCTTTGCAGCCTCCTCACCATCTGTCTCATGAAGCTTTCTGTAATTCTCCTCTGAAAGCTCAACGTTGATATCGAAGGTATCCTCATTGTTGATACGGTCAACGATGATCTGATAGTTTGGTGTGTAGCCCTTCTTGAGAAGAACTGTCTCGATCTGTGAAGGGAATACGTTAACTCCACGGATGATGATCATATCGTCTGAACGTCCCTTTGGCTTGCACATCTTGATATGTGTACGTCCGCATGGACACTTCTCTCTTGTAAGTACGCAGAGGTCTCTTGTTCTGTATCTGAGAAGTGGAAATGCCTCCTTATCAATACTTGAAAATACAAGCTCGCCTTCCTCACCCTCAGGAAGAACCTCTCCTGTTTCAGGATCGATTATCTCTGCGATAAAGTGATCCTCATTTATATGCATACCTGTCTGAGCTTCACATTCAAATGAAACGCCCGGTCCTGAAATCTCTGTAAGTCCATAAATATCATATGCCTTGATACCAAGTGACTTCTCGATATTTCTTCTCATCTCTTCTGTCCAAGGCTCAGCTCCGAAGATACCTGCCTTAAGCTTGATATCATCAGGTGTAAGTCCCATCTCTGCAAGCTTCTCGCCCAGATAAGCTGCATATGAAGGAGTTGAGCAAAGAATAGTAGAGCCAAGATCCTGCATGAACTGGATCTGTCTCTCTGTATTTCCTGATGACATAGGAAGTGTGAGGCATCCAACCTTGTGTGAACCACCGTGAAGTCCTGCACCACCTGTGAAAAGTCCGTAGCCGTAAGCAACCTGGCAAACATCCTCATCACCGCCGCCTGCAGCAACGATAGCTCTCGCACAGCACTCTTCCCAGAGGTCAACGTCGTTCTGTGTATAGAAAGCAACTACTCTCTTACCTGTTGTACCACTTGTCGAATGGATTCTTACGCACTCATTAAGCGGCTTTGAAAGAAGACCGTATGGATATGCCTCTCTGAGGTCATTCTTTGTAAGGAAAGGAAGCTTTGCAAGATCTGCACGGCACTTGATGTCCTCAGGCTTAACACCCTTCTCATCCATCAGCTTCTTATAATACTGATTATTGTCATAAACATATTTTACCTGCTTGATAAGCTTCTCCTCCTGGAGCTTAAGCAGCTCTTCTACAGGCATGGTTTCTATTTCCGGCTGAAAATATTTCTTTTCCATTCTGTGATACTCCTTTTTGAATAGAATTATTTACTTTAGTGTCTTAAAGCGTAAAACGCAAGTTACATTATACGTTTTTACTGTTGAAAACGCAAGAAAAACATTGTATTTTCATAGTTTCTGATAAAATTTGATAATTTTTCATTTATAGACGGAAAACTTTATATGTGATAAAATATTTAATAGTCAAACAATATATTATGCCACTGGTCAGATCAATGATTTCATGACAGCTATAGCGTATATATGAGTTAGTATTCAAAGTAAAGTAATATCATCGGAATAATTATCGGAATAAGAATATGTCTAAGAACCTGGAAAAGAAGAAAACTACACTTATAATAATAAATGCAGTGATCACAGCTGCTATGTTATTTTTATGCATAAAGCTTCTGTCCAATGTAGTTTATGACCGGGAGACATATATATTTCTTGGTATAGTTTATTATACTCTTGCATTAATGACCACCATAAGATCAGGTCTTAAACTTGCTGAATCCAGAAAGAAGGCCGCCATATACTACATTGTTATGGCTGTTATTTTTACGGTCGTAGCCACTCTTGCGCTTATATTCGGAAGCACCACCACGATAGTTCTCCTTGCCTTAATAACTTATTATTTATATCTGATCATGGAGCGTATCCTTTATATTGCAAAGTCTGTTATAAAGCTGAGAAAACGTCGCAAACGTCGTGTTATGAGGATTGCCTGGAATATACTTTTTATTCTGATACTTCTATATGTATCTTTAACTTCCATTTTCATGGATACAGAAAGTATCGTTAAGGTCGGCGGTGATGCCGATTTTCTGTTAAATTTCACCAGAATAAGCGCTATCACGATTCCTATCATCCTTCAATGTCTCGGCAACACTATTGCACTGTCATTTTATCGTATCAAGCTTGATGTTTTAAAAAGGATCATCCAGAAGACCTTTGCAGCCGAGATACTCTTTGGTCTTGTAATGCTTATAATAGCATTCTCATTCATACTTCAGCTCGTTGATCCGGCCTTTATGGACGCTTCTTATGGTGATGCCCTGTGGTACTGCTTTGCAATTGTTACCACCATCGGCTTCGGCGATTTTGCAGCCACTTCCGCTATCGGAAGGATTCTGTCCGTTATACTCGGAATATATGGCATCATTGTAGTTGCCCTTATCACTTCCATCATTGTTAATTTCTATTCAGAAATAAAATCGGATCCGGAACCTGATGATGACGATTCCGAATCCGAGTCTGATTCTGTTTAGTTTATCTTAGTTTGGTTAATTGCAACCTTCAACATTTCTCTTATTATCTCAAATAGTCCTTCAATATAAACAATGACTATCAACATAACACCAAACACAGGAACAAGCGAGTCGATCAGCTTGTTTTTGTGTGTTTTTGTATATGAGAACAGCATCATGATCGGTGCTACCGGAAGCAGTTTGATCATATCTCCCGTTCCGAAAGACTCTGCCCACTTCACTGCAGCATCATATGTCGATTGCATTGCAGGATCATTTATCAGTTTCAGAGATATGCCCTCTCGTGAAAAATATGCGATTATAAGGATTCCGTACAATATGAGGTCTAATATTGCAAAAAGCACGATCATCGATGTAAGCATACATGAAAACCGGAAAGAATTTGCATTGGTCTTCAGGAAGGCTTTGTAATCCTCATGCGTTTTACCATGCTTTATAAAACGGTTTTCTCTTCCTTTGAAATACAGGATGATGGTTACAAACAGAAGAAATGCAAGCGGTGCCTTAGTGGTAAGGAATGGATATAATACAACCGGCAGGACTATATACCCGTCAGTAGCAAGAAGCTTCAAAACGATACATACAATCTCATATAAGAACGGTATCAATGCCATCATTCGGAACCAGAACAGTTTCTTCCCCAGGAAACGTTTCTTCGGCGTATAATCCATAAAAAACATAAACAAGGTCAGTAAAAACAGATCAATAAAGATGTTAAATGCGATATAGCCATTGAAATCCGGCATTTTGGCCATATATTTATCAAGTGATTTAATTGCCTTTATCTTATCACTTGTATATACCGAAACAATTCCAAGAGCATATCTGAAATATACAAACATATATACAACTATAAACGCTCCGGCGATACTTCCGTTTATGATCAGCAGCATCTTGTAATTACCACGTCCATTTAGTAAAACGGCAAAGCTCGCAATAAGAAGAAGCGGCAGTCCAAGTGATGTGATCATTGAATTGACAGTATCTCCGAAAAGTATCCCGGCCTTTGATCCCGAAACACTGTTTCTTGCCTTTATCAAAAGAACAAGCTGTGAGAAAGCTATACTGATCCATGCTATAACCCTCAAATATCTGTATGAAAGCGGTCCTCTAAACTTCATATCATTTTCAGTAGTTATATCGTATATGGATCTTTTGACTCTCTTTTTCTTATTCTGTTTTTCTTTTTTTTCCTCTTCAGGAGTATTCACTTCTGTGATTTCTTTATTCTCCAAACCCATACATTCTTCTCCTAAAATGGACCGTTCAATTGCTGAACGGTCCATTATGTAACATAATCTTATGTTATTTTAGTATGTTTTATTTACGCTTCTCATATCTAGGAGTTGTAAGATAGCTGAAAAGTGTTGCTACTGCCATAACAAATACAGCAATCCAGCACATTGTGTAACCTATCTTGTTGTCAACTTCAACCTTCATTCCGAAGAGCTTGTGTGACTTATTTACAAGTACAATAAGTATCATCAGAGCTGCTGAAACAAATCCAAGGATAAGAACGCCCTTTTTCTTACCAATTAAGGTTGCAAGAAGTGCAAGTACACCTGCAATAAGTGCTCCGACACCTGCGATAGTTCCTATAGGCTTCTTGATAGTCATAAGACCCTTAAGTTCTGCAGGAACCTCCTGGAAAGGAAGTACAAGTGCTACAAACACAACAACAAGTGCAACAAGCATTACTATAGTCCCTTTTTTGTTTTTCATATTAACCTCCACTATCGGCAAATCAAACGCCTTTTTTTGAAACAAATCCTGTTCCAATTTTCATAATAAAAATATAATCCTCATATGTCAACATTAAACTGTAAAAACCTATAATATTCAATGTATTTTTTTATATTTTAAATTGACAAAGTATATCAAAGAATGTATAAATAAGAAGGTGTGCTCACGGGCAGGACGTTCAAGCCTGTGATGCGTTTTTATTTATAAACATGTATAAAAAAAATAGGAGGAAAGTTTTTCATGAAATTGCCGGAAAACAAATGGTTACGTGCCGCAATACCTGCACTTCTTCTTCACTGCAGTATCGGTACCGTATACTGCTGGTCTGTATTCAGCCAGGAAATCGCTCATTACATCGGTTTTGAGAAAAAATCAGTTGAGTGGGCATTCAGCTTCGCAATCTTCTTCCTTGGTATGTCAGCAGCATTCCTTGGAAATGTAGTTGAGAAGGACATTCACAAATCATCACTCATAGCAACAATATGCTTCACACTCGGTATGGTGGGAACAGGATTCTTCATCATGTATGGTGGTAAGCATCAGGGAAGCGGACTTGCTCTCGCAGGTATCTTCGTATGCTATGGTTTCATAATGGGTATCGGTCTTGGTACAGGTTATCTGTCTCCGGTTAAGACTCTTATGCTTTGGTTCAAGGATCGTAAAGGTCTTGCTACCGGTCTTGCAGTTGCAGGTTTCGGTGCAGCTAAGGCTATCGCAAGCCCAATCATGACAAAGCTCCTCAATGCATGGGACGACGGAACACCTGAAACAAATATGGTTGGTTCCGGAGTTTATAAGATGTTCTGGATCCTCGGTGGTGTTTACTTCGTAATGATGTTCCTCGGTCACCTTATGCTGAAGAAGCCTGAAGGATGGCATGAGCCTGCTAAGGGCGAGAAGAAGCCTGGCATCATGGAAACACTTAAGACTAAGCCAATCGGCAACTACGTTGGTATCTGGCTTATGTTCTATATCAACATCACCTGCGGTCTTGCACTTATCTCTCAGGAGAAGTCAATCGTTAAGTGTATCGGTCTTGTAGGTTCAGCAGGTCTTATCTCAACAGTATCAGCAATCTTCAACGCAGGCGGACGTCTTGGTTTCTCTGCATGGGCTGATTCACTTAAGGACAGAAATACAATCTACAAGCTTATATTTGTTATTTCAATCGTATTTACAGCTCTTGTAATGATCACACAGGGTATCGTTAAGGGCGAAGGAAACACAATACTCATCTTCCTTGTACTTGCACTTATCTTCATGGTAAACGCAGGCTACGGCGGTGGATTCTCAAATGTACCTACTCTTCTTTCAGACCACTACGGAATGGGTTCAATCAGTGCTATCCACGGTATCACACTTTCAGCATGGGGCTTTGCAGGTCTTACAGGAAATCAGCTTGCACAGTTCATCGTTGATCATACAGGAAAGTTCGAGCCTTTCGAGCATGATGGCATAGTTGAAAGCATCAACCCAACAGGTTATCAGAACGTGCTTTATGCAACAGGTGCTCTTTACATCGTAGCTCTTATCCTCTGCCTGGTACTTGTAAGACCAAGCGGAAAGGCTGAAGAAGCTAAAGCTGCCAAGGCTGCTAAATAAGTAAATACAGCAATATAATAACCCGGATGCGATGCATCCGGGTTATTGTTTTATACAGGATATTATACAAAGGATAAAATATCTCTTGGATTAGGTGCGATGTAGGTTGCCCCTGCCTCCTCAAGCTCCTCGCGCGAACCATAGCCATAGAGAACTCCGATGGAGTCAACTCCTGCTTCCTTTGCGCCTTCTATATCATACATTCTGTCACCGATCATAACGACAGCTGTCTTGTCAGTGATATCATTCTCAGCAATGGCTCTCTCGATGAGTGCCTTCTTCTTAGGACTCTTTTCGCTCTTATCTGGTCCGATAACCGAAATGATACTGTCATTAAGACCGAAGTGCTGTACTATTCTTTCAGCTATTACTCCCGGCTTGGAGGTAACTATAAATAAATCTCTGCCGTCCTCAGCCAAAGTCTCGATAACCTCTTTGATACCATCATAAAGCGGAGCATCAAAAAGCCCGCCTGCCTCATAATACTCTCTGTAATACTGTACAGCCTTCATCGAATCCTCTTCATTCATTCCATAGAAATCATGGAAGGAGCTGTAAAGCGGAGGCCCGATAAACTTCAGCATGTCCTTATCCGTTTCTTCACTTGTATCTATTCCCATCTTCTTCAGGGCAACTCTCGCCGATCTGATTATTCCAAATTCAGACTGCGTCACCGTCCCATCAAGGTCAAGGAAGATGTACTTATAATTTTTCATATTTCTGTCCTCTCATTCCACAGCATTGCATATATACCTCCGAAGGCGTATTTGACTACAACCTCGCTTTTATGGATTCTCGTGATTATTTGCCCCTGAAGGCGTATTCTTGCTACAACTAAGTAGTAATTTGCGAAGCAAATTGCTATCATGAGCAAAGCGAATGATGCAGCATGCAAAGCATGCTACATACATCATGAAATGATGTATGCATAATTCTGCTTGCAGAATTATGGCACATGAAGGGGCAAATAATCATGAGAATCCCTTACAAATGATTAAAATAATACTATATAACCATAACCGGTAACTTTAGTTTCCTTGTAAGTACCTGCACATCTTACAAACTTATCATACATCTTGAAATCGTCATCGTCCGGAGCCATGTGCTCACAGACATTCAGTCTTGTCTTACATTTCAGAGCCACTCTGCTGTCGAAGGATGAGATATTCGGTCTGATGATCAGATTCTCCTTATCCTCTGCCTCGATAAAGTCCATCATAACTCTCTTCAGTGGCTGGATTGCTATCTCTATGATATCACCATAGGACATTACCGCAAGCGTATCTGTCGTTTCCTCTTCAGAACTGAAGGTACCGAACATGATCTTTCTGAAATTGGACAGTTTGAAAAAGCCAAACATAAAGTGCGAATTATCATCTGTCGTCCGAACAAGCTTCTTCTTTAAGCCGAAGAGACTTTCAAAGGTCTGTGAATGTCTGATGTAAAATACATTTCCGACCGTCTCGAAATAATTCTCAAGCGTTGTCACATGACCGCTGGATGTACATTCAGGATAAGCATATGTCGTAACCTTTCCGCCTTCCTGAGGCTTTCCAAATTTCTTTATATCAATCTTATCCGGACCTCTCTTGATGAGAAAATCTAGAACTAATGTCTCATAATCTAGATGAAGCCTGAGTCCTTCCGGGGAGTCATTGATCTCAACCATATCTGTTCTGACCAGAAGATGTGCATCATCTATAATTACCTGATCGCCGGTATATTCATAATTCTGCTCTGTATACTCTCTCTTGGTATCATCCAGTAAAGCAAAATATACTCTGACATTATTGCCATTCGTCTTAGAGCCATAAGAAGAAATGCGCAGCACATAATTCATATCGTGACCTGCTACATTAAAATCTCCAAGCAGTACAATCGTATCTTCAAAATAGTTCTTTCTGATTGCGATATCTGTTGTTACTTTCTTCATATTTCACCAATCCAATTTATAACATATATAATTTTATTACATCTGATGTCTTACAACCTTGTATTCGTCTCCGTCCTTATAATACGGACACTCTCTGAAATGCTCTGAAACCAGTCTGCCGTAATCGTCTTCATCCATATTTACGTCGCAGACATATTCTTCCATTTCATCATCATACATAAAATAGCAGCATGTATCACAACTTCCGCCGGTAGCCATTTATAAGCCCTCCCATTCATCCATGAATTCGATAAGCCTCTTTCTTTCCTGCTCTATAATCCTCTTATCCTGAGTAGAAAGAGCAAGCTCAAACTTGTTGGCCGCAGACTCGAGAACAGCTCTGTCCTGACCGAGACTCTCCTCATAAAGCCTCTCCATCCTGAGGAGAACAAGCTTGTTTTCCTCCTGATCACGCGGATGTATCTTCAGATAAGAGAGTTCCTTAAGACGTTCCTCTATCTCCTCATCCGTCATTTCGGTATACTGACCTTTGATGATACAACGCTCCTTTATTCCGGTTGAGATGGATTTAACCTCAACCTCGAGGATTGAATTAATATCATAGGTATATGTCACATCAACCGCTTCCTCACCGGCCTTGGCCTTCGGAACGGCTATCTCGAGAGTTCCCAGCAGAAGGTTGTTTCTTGCTATCCTGCTCTCCCCCTGAAGTATATTTATCTTGATCTTGTCCTGATTATCATTTACCGTATAGAATCTTTCGGTGCGGCTTGCCGGGATAACCGTATTTCTCTCAAGTATCGGGCAGAAATGACCGCTTTCCTTATGATTTTCACCTATATCGACCGTAACCTCTGTTCCGAGTGTGAAGGAGCAGACATCAGTAAGAATAACCTCCCTGATAGATTCCTTTCTCTCCTTGATGGCTCCCTGGATCGCAGCGCCGAGAGCTACTGCTTCATCAGGATTGATCGATGTATCAGGGAAGGTCTTAAACAGCCTTCTGACAAAGCTTCTTACGCTTACCGACTTCGTTGCACCACCGACAAGAACGATCTTATCTATATCGGAAATCTTAAGCATCGCATCACTGAGAGCGCGCTTTACAGGTATCCTTATCTTTTCAAAAAGCTCTTCACAGCCTCTCTCATACTCCGCAAGCGTGAACTCGGTTTCAACTATTTTGTCGCCGATCTTGCAATGCATTGATGATCTGCCCGAATCCGCAAAATCAATCTTACATTTTTCTGCCTCTTTATGGATAAGCTCCTGCTCCTTACGAGAGAGCTCGTCCTTGTAGATTCCCTGATTTTTCTTATAAAACAAAGCCTCGAGGACATTTGTGAAATCCTCTCCACCAAGGAAATTATCTCCGGCAACGGCTCTTACCTCAAGTATCGGCGGAAAATAATCCAGTATCGAAACATCCAGAGTACCACCTCCGAGATCAAACACAAGATTCTTGGCAGGCTTATCCTCATTCAGAAGTCCATAAGCAATGGCTGCCGCAGTCGGTTCACTTATGATACGCTCCACCTTAAGTCCGGCCATCTCACCGGCTCTTTTGGTTGCCTTACGCCTCACATCATTGAAATATGCAGGCACACTGATAACAGCCTCCGTAACCTCTTCTCCGAGATATTCCTCGGCATCCTCCTTCAGAGAGCGAAGGACAAATGAAGAAAGCTCCACAGCCGTATAATCCTTACCGGACAGCGTGTATTTTTTATCACTGCCCATATCTCTTTTAAAACAGGCTGCACAGCTGTCAGGGTAGAGCATCTTTCTCTCCTTGGCAGTTGCGCCAATATAAACCGTACCCTCTTCATCTATACTCACAACCGAGGGTGTAAGTCTCTCACCAAGCCTGTTCGGGATGATCTTCGGTCCTTCTTCTGTATAGTACGCAGCAAGACTGTTTGTAGTTCCCAGATCTATTCCTATTATCACCTTATAGCCTCCAACATGTTACTTATTATGACCTCATGGATATAGCTCCACGGTTATTTCAATGCATTTATGGCATTCTCGACCTCGGCATCATCAGAATTGATCTCATGTGCTTTCTGATAATACTCAAGTGCTAATATATTATTATCGCTTAATTCGTAAAGTTTTGCAAGTGTCAGGTAAGATTCATAGCATTTTCTTTCATGACAGTCACAGCAGAGGCCGCAGTTTCTCATTTCCTCAAGCAGCTGAAATGCCTTGTCTCTGTCGCCCATGAAGAAATACAGCTTTGCCATCTGCTCAAGTCTCTTCGGACGGTAGTTGTGATAAGCAATATATTTTGACTCATCCTTCTCACCGTCACGGAAAAGCTCCATAGCCTTTTCGGCAGCCTTCTTGGCTGCATTCAGATTTCTGTTTCTGTAACAGCTTTCAGCGAAACGCATATATGTGTTGGCAACCCAATTAGAATTACTGTATTCTCCATCGATCTCACGAAAACGCTCTATCAGCTTTATGACCATTGTAAAGCACTTCTCAGCCAGAGGATAATCCCTTGAAACATAAAGCATCTGCATACCGGTCATATTCATGGCAGACATCCTGTCCATAGCCGCTTCTCTCACATCCCTATCACGAAGAACCGAATTGAGAAATACAGCTATATTCCTCTTACCAAATTCAAGATCGATGTATTTTTTAATGTCCTTTGAAAGTGCATTAAAGCGCTTTGTATTTCCGGAAACGATATAAAGATCCATCATGGTCAGCTGAAGATCTGCCATATCATCCCTGTTATTAACTATACAGTCACAGTCCGAACAGAGCTTATTCAGCATAAAACGATGAGTACCGGAATGCTTTGATCCATCCCTGCCCGTAAATACTCTGCCGTCTTTAATACTGTACGAAACAGTACCACCCATATATTTTGCCTGATGTTCATCATAAAGCTTTCCGTAGACCTCTTCCGCAGCCTCAAAATCTCTCATACGCTTCAGAAGCTTTGCCTGACGTTCCCTGTTATCAACCGAATTCAGGTTGAGCTCGTTGCAGAATCTTATGTAAACCTCATAGGCCTCTCTGAATTTCTTCTGTCTCTCCAGACAAAGAACAAGATTGTTCTGAAGGGCAGTCTTACGAGGAGTTTTCATATATGAAAGTCCTGTCTTAAATACTTCCTCTGCCTCTTCCAGCCTGTCCATCATCATCAGAGCATATCCCTTGGCATTGTATGCAAATACATTATCAGGCGCCTGTCTCACAGCCAGCTCTGCGGACTCAAGAGCCTTTTCAAACTCATAGCCCTCGATATATGCCAGCGCCTGTTTGATCCTGAAATACGAATCATCGCAGTTTACGATCTGGCGTTCAATATAATCTATCGCCTTCTTATAATCCTCTTCATCCTCAGTATCATTATATCTGTTGATATAATAGTCCGTAAGATTTCCATAAGCATCCTGATGCTGAGGATCCTTCTTCACTGTCTCTATATACTGTTCAACTGCATCATCACAGCGGTCCTTCCTGTCAAGATAGCGTCCGTATTCATAATTAACGCTGCTCTCATCCGGGAAGAGCTCCAGCATCTTCTTATACTCTCCCTCCGCATCCTCGTTATCAAATTCAAGGAGATCGGTTATCAGCCAATGAACATATATACTTTTGTCATTTTCCTTAAGTCCCTTATTGATACATTCCCAGGCCTTGGAAATACAATCCTTCAGGCGATCATCATATTCCTTCTTTTCCTCAGCCGTCTTGTATGTACCATCATCCGATCTGCGAATCTTTTTGGCATGATCAAAGAGACAGATACCGTATTCCGCATAGAAAAGTGCCTTATCCTCCAGCTGTCCTTCGGTTTCATCGTCCTGTTCATCGCTGTCATCACTGTTTTCGGAAGAATCAGCATCACCATTTCTGCCCGAATCATCAGCTGCGGACCTCTCAGCCTTAGCCTTCTTCTCCGCATCCTCTGTCAGTTCATTTTCTATAAATGCAAATAAACCTTCGGCATCCTTATATTTCTCTTCATCCTTGAGAAACTTTGCCTTTTCATACAGAAGCTGCTGGCTGACAGCATTGTTTTCCTCAGCCTTCTCGAAAACCTTCACAAAGTCCTCGCTCTGATCATAGATGCGGAAGACCTTCGCTGCATAAACATAAGCCATGACATAATCCGGTGCAAAGCTTATGATATCGTTATAATCGTTTATTACCTGCTGAGCTCTTTTGGTCTTAAAAGCAGCCTCCTGCCTCATCATATATCCATAGGTAAACCTTGGTTCCATGTCTAGTATCTCGTTCCAGAGATCAAATGCCTCGCTGTATTTACCGATCTTATGATAGTATTCACCGAGTATCTTACGGAAGATTATCTTATCATTTCTGTTCTCCGAAAATGCAGCTGCCTGTCTGTAATCCTCCTCAGCCTCATCCATCCTGCCGGCCTCGACATCGCAGAGTGCCATCAGATAATAGCTGTAGCCTATTCTCGAAAGGCGCTTCTTCTCCTCAGCTGTAAAGCCTTCCGTTCCTTCCTTCTCTGCACGCTCATAGGTTTCCATGACCATCTCGTGCCAGCGTCTGACATATCTGTCCGCTTTCTTATAATCTTCGGATTTAACACAGCTTCTGGCATAGAGATTATAATAATTGTATTCTATCTCAGGTGTCGGCTCGATCTTATCAAGCATAGCTGTGATCTCTTCATTTGATACATTCTCATCACGGAGCATGCACCATCCGAGCTCGATCCTGTCATTATCCGATGCATCACCGCTCTCGATTTTATTCTTATAGAATTCTGTGAGTTCAAGATCATTTTTATCAATAAATTCATCTATCTCAATGCTTGACTCATTATATTCCGATGCATTCAGAATATGCTCACTGGACTTAACGTGATCACCCTTAAGGAAGAAATACTCTGAGAGTGCAAAATGAGCCATCTGGAATTTCGGATTATCTTTTACAATTTCCAGAAGCTTCTCAGAAATATCATCAAGCTTTCCTTCATCCTTTATACCGTTTCTTAATGCATCAGTAAGCACAATATGTGCAGCATAGGATAATGAGAACTTGTCTGTAGCATCAACCGCATCCGGATCAAGATACCTTTCGGCTATCCTTAGAGCCTTCTCGTCTTCACCTGTCACATAGTAATATAGCATCAGTCCGATACCCTCAAGCGGATGGAAGATGTCATATTTTCGAACGGCAAATATACGCTCAGCAAGCTCTTTTTTCAGATTTTCCTTATCCTCATCAGTTGAATACTTACTGTCAATGGTCGAATAAAGCGGCAGGAAGCCCGAAACATTTCTGATATATACATCATATTTGCAGGAAAGCTCTTCCTCTTCATAGCTGCCCTCGGCGGGAAGATCAAATCCCCTTACAAACGCAGCGAGTTCACAGTCTTCCGGCATTATACTGTTATATGTAAAATAATCACCTTCGGTAATCCTCTCTCTGACAAAGTTTATGAAATCTATCGGAAATTCCTCAATGAGAGCCTTCTCTTCATCAACAAATCTGAAAACCCTGTCGAACTCCTTCCACATCTCCGGCGAGTACACAAAATGACTCATTGTAAATGCAAGAAACTCTCTTCTCACATCATCTATTGTATCCAGTCCTTCGATAAGCGGATCCGAAAAGAATTCATCCCACTGCTTCGGATCATTTCGCTTAAATATATCAAAATAAAGCTTCTCAGCCTTCCTGACCAGAAGCTCTGCCGGAGTTTTCTCCTTTTCCTCTTCATTCGGTGTATTGTCTGCCTTCTTAAGCAGTGACAATGCCGTTTCATATGCTTCACGAAGAAGCTTAAAGCCCTCCGGATCATCCTCCGGATTCTTACCGACAAGCCTTTCTCTGTATGCGGTTCTGATTGCTTCTTCATCTGAACCCGGTTCAATGCCGAGTACCTCCCAGACCATATCCTCTTTCACTTTTCTTCTCCCATATATATCAATTTACTGTTATTATTCTGCCTTTATTCTGTCTGTTCTGTTTTAGCGCAGACACTATAATATTATAACAAAAAAAGGCCTGCAAATCAATCTGCAGACATTTATCATCAACCGGAAACTCATCATCCGGAACATATAGGACTCCCGACTCTCCGCCGGAACATATATGACTCCCGACTCATCCTCCCGAACATATGGGACTCCCGACTCATCCGCCGGCAGAGGAACAGTGATCAGGAGAAGTTCTCCGGATAAAAAGAAGACAGCTGCAGATTTTAGATGAAATTAATCTGCAGCCGCTTATATAGATTTTTGGAGATCTATCGTAATTATAATACTACATTTTTTCAGCAGTGTGTTTGACATATAATTAAATAAAATTGCCATAACAGGCACGTTTCTTGCCACATTTGATTGAAAATACATATTTTTTATGATATTCTGTCTTATATTGCAAAAAAACTGGCAATAAATAGTTGTTTGGCATGTTAATTGTCTTTACTGTATCTTATGGAGGGGCATTATGAACGAGAACCAGAAGATTGATTTTCTCATGAATCTTACAAACACCAAAAATATCACCCTTGCAAACGCGCTTTTCTTTGATCCTTCATATATCGGCAGACTGCGTTCCGGTAAGCGCGGAATTCCGACTCACAGAAACTTTATTGAACCTGCAGCAGAATTCTTTTCAGACAAGATAAATGATATTTATCAGAGAAATATACTGTCTGAGATCATAAACCACGGAGTCCTCCTTCCTGATGACAAAGACGCAATAAAAAGACTGCTGATTCTCTGGCTGAAGGACACTTCTGATGTTCCCAAACGAGATGGTATCAAGGGAATAAACAATCTGGCATCCACTCAGGAATTTACAACCGTTGCAACTGATATTGACTATGGCAACGAAGGAAAACGGCGCCTGATCCTCTCCTTTCTCCATGATATGACTGCCCTCAAAAAGCCTATTAATTTTCTCTTTTCCTCTGACGAAAATAATTCATGGTTTTATGAAGACGCGGATTTTCTGGAAGACTGGTCTGATTATATAATGGGACTTCTGTCAAACGGCTGCACCCTTAAGGTTATCTATTCAACAAGAAGATCCTATCATGAGATGATAACAGCCATAAACAAATGGCTGCCACTATACAGGACCGGTGCGATCGAGCCATATTTCTATCCTAATCTCCGCGATGGTATATACCGCAGAACTCTGTTTATTGCTGAAGATATTGCCTCTTTTATGTCCAGCTCAATTATGGATGATACGTCAATCATGCCTCAGTTTCTCTTCTATAACAGCAGTATCACAGCCGGTCTGACCCAGGAATACTACAGATTTTTCTCATTATGCCAACCTCTTATTGAGGTTTATCAGGCCAGAGATATTCCTGATCCTATTCTGGAAAAGAAGCTGAACAGCTTCAACAGATCGAAGGATACACTACATACTCTGACACGTAGGATGAGCAGTTCCGACATAGTTGTTGATATACAGATAAAGCAATCTGTCGGCGCCTTCATCCGTTTCCAGGATGGTTCACCGACCGTGCTATATACCTCCGAGCCAAATATGCTCTCTTCGCTTGTTGATTTCATACATGTTTTCGGATGATATGATCGATGTGTTCAAATGCTCAGATTGCTGTTTCCTATTATTTAAAACACCTGCAGGACTTTTTCCCGCAGGTGTTTTGATTTATTATTCCTCTGTAGTTCTTGGTATGACGATCGTAAGAATAAACTTTCCCTTTTCGGTATCAGCTTTAAGCATTCCTCCGTATTTCTCCAGAGAATGCTTCATATTTTTCGTACCGAAACCGTGTATATTCTCATCATCCTTCGAAGTATAATGGCTTCCCTCATCAAAAAGAGTTGAAGTGTCGGTCTCTTTGATACTCGTATTTTCCAGCTTAAGATGATAAAACTTATCGGTTCTTCTGATATTCAGATCTATACTCTTCGGTGCACTCTTCGGAAGTCTGGTGCAGGCTTCGATGGCATTATCAAATGCATTTGCAAATATACTGCAGATGTCCATCGGCTTCATATTCAGTCCGCCATCCAGAACGCCATCGCTGCTGTACTTTATTCCCAGCTCTTCCATTCTTGCCGTCTTCATGGAAACGATACAGTCAAGCATTTCGTCGCCCGTTATATTCTTTGGTGAAAGCGCCTTTATACTTCCGAGAAGAGTCTCCAGATGCTCCCTTGCCTCTTCGTTCTTGCCATCCTTCATCATTATATCCATAAGCTGAAGATTATTGATTATGTCATGTCTGAAGGCTCTTGTTGCAATCTGTGAATCCTTGTACTGGCGTATATATTCAAGCTGAGCATTCATATATTTTTCCTGCTGAATATTTTTCTCGGCCATATATTTCCGCGTAACAAGAATGGTGAGGATGACAGGCACAACAATTCCTACAAACAATATGAAAAATGCCAGCAGAACACCCATTGCTTTCTCTCTGCCGCTGTTTTCAAATGGTTCCATAAACGGAATAACCGGCACTACAAAGAGAATGATCTCCCATGCGATCAGCATAAGGACATATTTCATATCTATCTTGATAAAACGGCCTTTTTTGTAAAACTTGTAGTATAGAACACCGAAAAGCAGAACAGCCAGGCCAAGTCTAACCAGACAGAATATCAGGCTTGCAATACTCAGTCCCACAGTAAGGTCGGACTCGGCAGTCTCGAGATCATAGCCATACATATAAGTATAGGCATATTCCATTACCTCTCCCCAGTACTGAGTAATAACAAATGTGCAGAGAAGCGTCTCTATGGTTCGCAGAATCTTCTTATCTCTGTAAACTATCAGAGAGAAAGTGATTATCATGCCAATGGTAAATACAATGCCCGAATAGTCTGTAGTATTTATAAATACTTCCCATTCTTTCTCTGTAAGGAACTGCTTTTTAATCTGCCTGTACGCAATATAAGTTGCCGTAACCTGAATCAGAATATATATGACCATTCCGACAATGATCACAACAAAAGCCCTCCTGGTCAGCTCAACCTTCCTGCCGAGCAGGCAGGCAAGGATAAGAACAACATCAAGAAGGACTATTGCGAGAAATATATAAGACAGACCAGAAACCACATATGATCTGACTATTTCACTTATTGAATATATACCCAAACTTTCATACCTCTTATTAATCGTTTGTTTCCGGATTGTTTTCCTATGCGAATTATAAACAACACATTATTATTTATAGTTTTACGTTTTATAGAATGTATATTCGTATGTCTTCTCACTAAACAATCATTATTCGCATTATATCGACTCACTGTCCACATATGCATAAAGTGCTTCCTTAAGAGTCTGCATATTCCCCCTGCTGACAGGAAGTCTGTCATCCCTGTCGGTTATTACCTCAGCCTTGCCGAGCTTCTTGACTCTTCCGAGAGAAACGATGTAGCTTCTGTGAATACGGAAGAAACCGTACTGCGCCAGTTCCTTCTCATAATCGGAAATATTATATCTCACAAGATGATCTCCGTCGTCTGTACTGATCCTTATGTACTGATTCTGAGCTTCAAGGTATAAAATACGTCCGATATCAAGAAGTATTTCCTCACCCTCCTCGCGAATCAGGAGCTGCTGTCCCTTCTTCATCCTGTCGGAAACGTAGCGGAGCACCTCCTTCAGTTTGTCCGGATCGACCGGCTTGGTGAGATACCTGAGAGCATTCACCTCATACCCCATAAGAGCGTATTCCACATGTCCTGTTAAAAACACAATAGAAAGCCCCTCGCTTATGGCGCGGAGCTTTCTGGCCAGAGTAATTCCATCCATAGCCGGCATTTCAATATCCAGAAATACCATATCGTACGGATTTTTCTCAAATGATTTAATTAATTCTCTTCCGTCAGAATAGCTGTCTACAATGATATCCAGACTGTTGCACAGCTTATCTATACGGTTTCTTATATCCTGACGATATTTCTCTTCATCGTCACAAATTGCAATTCTCATATAATAATCTCATTATTTCGACATAGTGCTTTTTCTGCCTGTGTCTTTCTTCTTGCCATTATTCTTCTGGTTTGTATTTGTATTGATAATGCTTTTGCTGCTGGCGAGATTGTTTCTGTCACTGTCCATGCTGTTTGTTCTGATGATATTTAAGCCATCGTCAACGCTGCTGTTTCTGCTGCTGTTGCTGCTTCTGCCACTATCCATACTATCCGTTCTGCTTTTGTTATCGATAATGGTATTTACATCATCAACGGAACCAAGATCAATACTGTCAATAAGATTATTATTGTTTATGTGTATCTTGTCAAGATTATTATCAGTCTTAAGCTCTTTCTGGTAATTCTTAAGTGTCTTGTCCATGAACTTGGCTATCTTGGTCATTTCTTCTGCATCACGGTAGAAATAGTTATATCCCTTGCGAGGATCCTTCTTCATATACTCACAGACTTTTTTCTGAAGCATCCTGATGGCATTCTTAGGTTTAAGAAGAGGATCGGCAGCGATCGACTCTGTCATACTCATTCCGATTGGATTTGAAAGAATGGTACATACAATAACCTCAGCCGCTCTGTTCTTGGATGTTCTCATGGATGCAGACATATAATTCTGAAGACCTCGTTCGTAGCCCTCTGCTTCTCCCCTGTTTTCTCTGGCTGTACGATTAAGGAAATCTTCACAGGACATAACGATTTCAACATTCTTGTCATCGATAGACTTGTATTTCTCAAACAGCTTATCAGGGTTGTTCTTAACCAGATCTTTAAATGCCTTACTCTTGGTAAGAAGCTTGACCTCAAACTCAAAGCCTGCTTCTTTATCATTAATGAGCCCATGTAATTGTTCAAGCTTCTCAACATCGAAGCCTTCCTTGTAGGTTTTATCAAGATATGACATAGCTACAAAGCTCTTTGCATAGTCTTCAAGGCTCATATTCTTGGCAAGAGCACTGTAACGTGAAGGCTTACGATCCACCATATAGTTTTCGCCCATAAAAGGACTGAGCTTATTGATCTGCTTTCTGATCATCCTCTGAGTTTCAGAAACCTCGTAAATAGCCATGTATGGCTTTATCTTATCAGGACCCGGCTTAGGCTCTGCCTCAAGATTATCTCTGTATTTCTCACGAAGCTTGTCTGCGGAAGCAGCTATCTCCTCATAACTCTTCGTACTGTAAGTATAGTTTTTATCATCCTTTACATTACTGAAAGGTATTCTGAGGTTTTCATAATAGTTCACAAGGATAGGAACTTCCTCTATGATATCCTTCGAAATCTTATATCTGGCACCGGTTCTCTTGCCGGTATGTCCGAGAAGTGCTGTATCCTTATCATTCTTGTAGCCATATGCACCCTTATTAACATTCTGGAGTGCTTTCAGTATCTCGGCAGGCTTTGCTTCAGGATCCTTCATCACTTCCATGCATTTTGTGATAGAGTCATAAAGTTTTTTATAAGCCTTGGAATTCGAGCTTCCGTCTGCCGTCAGATCAAGCTTTTTCTTAAATGCATCCAGCTTTGTATGGATCAATTCAAGACCTGCCTTCATATTATCGGCATTTTTAACGAATTCCTTAGCATTCTCATACGCTGTATTTTCACCGATAACTTTCTTACCATTAATGGCACGTTCTGCAAAGGCATCTGCTCTTTTAAGTCTGTCAAGCGAATCAAGAACGGCGTTCGCAGTTTTAACTCTCCGCTCCTCTCTTGTGGAGCTCTTATGCTTCGGATCCTTCATCTCCTCGTTCTTATGCTCAACATATTTCTTCGTACTGTTATAGGCCTTCTCTTTCTGAACCTCGTACTTCTCAGGTTCCTTCTCCTTGTCGATCTGACTGAGCTTAAGGATATCCTCCTTCATCTTCTTATATTCGTCAGAGGATTTAACATATCCCGGATCGATAGTTTTGGCATCAAGAGCATCATAAAGTCCCTTGATATTATCCGAAAGAGAAAGCTCTTCGATAGGATCAAGCTTTGCGTATTGTCTTGCCTGAATTTCAGCCCTGACCTTTTCTTGTTTTTCACCCGAAAGATTCATCATGGTTGTTAAGATATTAATTCTCTGCTTCCTTGTCTGGGCATTAACCGGCGGATCCTTAACAAGCAGTTTCCAGACTTCGAGGTTATCCTCATGTCTCTTCATATCTTCAGGGTCATTTTTACGGCTTTTTTCATACGAGTATTTTTCATTGCGTAGAGCAACGTAAAATTTAGATAAAGCATTTATATCGGCCGACGGATAACCAGCCTTAAGAAGCTGCATCTTCGACTCAGCTTCATATCTGATATAGTGGTGATCTCTGCCACCACTCACTACCTGATCATATGGATTCTGAAGATGTCCCTTGTCATAATAAACTGCGAATTCTTCCCCGGTCATTGAAAAAAGCTTTTTAGCAGTCTTATTATAATCCTCGTATACCGCTATCATCTCACTGCGGTCTACGCCCTTCTTATCAACAAAATCCTTCCATTTATTATATACATTAACCTCTTTGGTAAGAGTATCGAGTATAGGAGACCCCTCGATCGATTTAATGCTTTCCTTCCAGTCTGAATTCTGAGTTCCGATATATTTAACCTCAACCTCGTCATTTTGTCCAATCGATAACTCAACACCTGCTTTATTTGTCTCAATCGTATTATAGCATTCACGTAGAGCATTCAGGAACATCGGACTGTCAGACTTTAGTTTCTGATGTTCACCTGCTATAAATACATCCATTGACTGCCTGACTATCATAACGTAGGCTCTTTCAGCCTCTGTAAGCTGTTCCTTTTTAAGATAATCATCAAGAAGCCCGTTAAGCTCCTTAAGGCCATCAATCATTCTCTTGATCGGACCATTAAGCATCTTATGATTAAAATATGTTTCCGCAGACGGCAGGCCATCCTCCATTGAATATGTAGTTTTAGGAACTATATGAACATATTTATCTTCAAGATTAAAACGATTAAGCTCTCCCGCTTCGACCTCTGAAGCAATCTCCGGATATTCATCATGATAAACCTGCGCAATCTCTTCCGCATATCCTTCCCTCAAATGCTTCATCGTGATCATTGACGCATACATGTTTACTCTTCTATCATATGGAATAGAATCCTTGAGAATATCAAAAAGAACCACTCCGATAAGATTATCCATATCGATCAGATCCTTCTTCGAATATTTATCAATATAGTTTATTTCGTTTAATTCTTCGTTCTCTTTCATGATTTATCCTCCATATTTTGATCAAACTTTCGTACTTAATTAATCTTTTAACCAAATATATCATAAAAAGAGCAACAAATAAGCAACAAAGCAAAGTAACAAGCCATGCATGACGAAAAAAAGAGAAATAGTGTGGATGCTTGCATACACATCTATTTCTCTTTTTTAAGGAATATACGGCGCCTATGGCGCTGGTTCTTGATTCGCGAAGCGGATCAAGAACACACGGCTTGTTATTGTACTTTTATTGAGGCGCCTACGGCGACGGTTCTTGATGCACTTGTGCATCAAGAACACAGGCTTGTTACCAAACCTACGTTAGATCGTCGATGATATCCTCCGCCATGAGTTTCCTCGTAATTCCTTCATCCATAGCATGTTTTCCGATATATCTGTGAGCTTCTGCCTCGGTCATGCCCTTCTTCTCAATAAGGAGGCATTTGGCCCTTCCGATGATCTTCTCCTCATTCAGCCTCTTCTCGAGAGTACGGAGTTTATGATCAAAGGCATAAAGCCTCTCCTGCATAGCTATCATGAACTTGACGGCTCTCTTAAGAAGGTCGTATTCTACAGGCTTGGCAAGTACCATAACGCCATAATCCGTAACATAATCCGCCACATCCTTCATGATTTCATTCGGAGTCACGATAAGAACAGACGATGAATAAGTTGTACATACGTCCATGGCAAACTGATGTCCCATTTCATCGGGAAGAGGTGCACAGATCACCACAAGGTCATAGCTTCTCTCCATAAGCAGTCTTCTGGCTGCATTAGCACTTCTTTTGATTTCTATAGACGTAAAATTCTCACCGGCAACAGCTTTCTTTACGATGGTATTAAATTGTTCAGTTCCGCCGACAATTATTATCGACTTCTGTCTCTCTATATCCTTAGCCATCCAGCATATTTCCTGTTCTTACTCTAAAAAGCTCAGTTTGATGTCATCTCCGGATCAATTCATGATCAGAACGAAGTATATCTGTCAATTATCTCCTGAGGAAGGATTCCCTTAACGAAATCACTCTTCGCTGCGGCAGCCGCTGCCTCTTCTCTTGTTTTAGGAAGCATCGGTCCGTTTTCATCATTTATCTCCGGAAGTTCAAGCTTGTTCTCGATTCCATACAGTCCTGCGTGAATAAGAAGCGCATAGACAATATATGGATTGCTCATGGCATCAGGCGAGCGGAGTTCGACCCTTGTCTTTCTTCCCGGATGTCTGTCGATGAACAGAAGCTCTGACTCACCTATATCAGACCAGTTAACTCTGTCAGGCGCAGTGCTCCTGCCAAACCTTGCATAGGAAGCCTCTGCAGGGTTCAGGAAGATTGTTATATCTCTGATCCTGTCCATGATACCGGCTGCAACATAGTCAGCCATATCCTCGCCGGATTCGCTGTTGGCATAGATGTTAATATGATATCCGTTGCCCGGCATATGCCTGATCGGCATAGGTGAAAAATCAGCCTTAAGGCCGTTTCTGTCGGCAACTGTATTTACAACCATCTTGAAGGTAGTCATCTGATCGGCAGCCTTAAGAGGTCTGCCGTAATGGAAGTCAATCTCGTTCTGACCCGGACCTCTCTCATGATGCGATCTCTCAGGTGTAAGACCCATCTTCTCTATCGTAAGACATATCTCACGTCTTATATTTTCGCCCTTATCAAGAGGCGCGATGTCCATATAGCCCGCATTATCATAAGGTTCCTCGGTGATGTTTCCCTCGTCGTCCTTCTTGAAGAGGTAGAACTCGGTCTCTGAACCAAATTTGAACTCGAAGCCTTTTTCCTTAGCCTTATCCACAGCCATTTTGAGGATATATCTGGTATCCCCTTCAAAATATCTTCCTGAAGACGTGTAGGTATCACAGAAAAGCCTTACAACCTTTCCGCTGTCCGGTCTCCATGGAAGTACAGACATGGTTGATGTATCAGGTTTGAGATATAGGTCAGATTCCTTGCAGCCCTCAAAGCCTGCGATCGCACGCGCATTGATAGGAATACCGTCCCTTATCGCCTTCGGAAGCTCGCCCGGCATTACAGAGATGTTTTTCTGCACGCCGAAAGCATCACGGAAAGCGAGACGGATGAACTTAACGTCCTCTTCCTCTATATATTCCAAAACTTTCTCAAGATCGTTTTCCATAAAAACTCCTTTCGATACTAAATGGTTGATATCTCAGGGATGATCTCCTCAAGTACGTCAAGCAGTATCCTGACAGTATCAAGGGAGGTAAATATAGTTACACCATTCTTAACAGCGCACTGTCTGATAGCAGCACCATCACCGTAATGGATTCCTGACATGATTGCTCTTGTATTTATGATGTAGCTTACATAGCCTGCCTGAATTGAGCGAAGCACCTCATCACTTCCATCGGAAAGCTTACCGCGAAGTCTGGTTCTGATTCCATGACTCTTCAGGAATTCTGCAGTACCCTTGGTTGCCTCGATATTAAAGCCCAGCTCGTAGAATCTTCTAACAAGAGGAAGAGCCTCCTCCTTATCCTCATCCGCAAGGGTTACCATTATAGTTCCGTATGACTTCATCTTGATGCCGGAAGCCTGCATAGCCTTATAAAATGCTATCTTCAGTCTTCTGTCATAACCGATGGCCTCACCTGTTGACTTCATCTCAGGTGAAAGATATGCATCCATTCCGTTCAGCTTGGCGAACGAGAAGGCAGGTGTCTTAACATACCAGAATTTCTTCTCCGGATGGATGAGTTCGGTTATACCCTGCTCTCTGAGGCTGATTCCCATCATCGCCTTAACTGCAATATCAACAAGCGGTATAGATGTTGACTTAGAAAGGAAAGGAACACTTCTTGAACCTCTCGGGTTAACCTCTATTACATAAACATCATCATTTTTATCGACAATATACTGAATATTGAAAAGTCCGACGATACCGATACCGAGTCCGAGCTTGGTCGTATAATCAGCTATCGTCTCCTTAACCTTATCCGAAAGCGAGTAAGGCGGATAAACACTTGTACTGTCTCCGGAATGTACACCGGTTCTCTCTACAAGCTCCATGATACCCGGGATAAATACTTCCTTACCATCTGAAACCGCATCGATCTCAACCTCCTTGCCGACAACATATTTATCAACAAGTACCGGTCTGTCCTCATCAACCTCAACGGCTGTCTTAAGGTAGTGTCTGAGCATGGTCTCATTGGCAACGATCTCCATGGCTCTTCCGCCGAGAACGAAGCTTGGACGTACAAGAACAGGATAGCCGATCCTTTCCGCAGCCTTGACACCCTCTTCTATATTTGTAACTGCCTGACCATTCGGATGAGCAACCGAAAGACTCTCCATAACCTCTATGAAGGCATCTCTGTCCTCAGCCTTGAAGATGGCATCGCAATCAGTTCCGATGATCTTCATACCGCGCTTCATAAGAGGCTCGGCAAGATTTACCGCTGTCTGTCCGCCCAGGGAGCAGATAACACCGATCGGCTTCTCAAGATTAACTATATTCATGATATCCTCAGGAGTAAGAGGTTCAAAATACAGTTTATCCGCAGTTGTGTAATCCGTTGAAACTGTCTCCGGATTATTATTTATAACTATAGCTTCATAGCCGAGAGACTGCAGTGTCCTTACGGCATGAACAGTAGAATAATCAAATTCAACTCCCTGTCCGATCCTGATAGGTCCCGAACCGAGTACTATAACCTTCTCTCTGTCAGATGATATCGACTCATTCTCATCCTCATAGGTTGAATAAAAGTATGGTACATAGCTTTCAAACTCGCTTGCACAGGTATCTATCATCTTGTAAACAGGGAAGATATTGTAGCTTGTTCTGAGCTTCCAGATATCATCCTCAGGAACACCAACGAGCTCTGCAATATATGAATCCGAGAAGCCTCGTCTCTTAGCTTCGTAGAGAAGCTCTCTGTCGATTATCTGCTCTAAAAGTTCCTGACTTACTGCAGGTTTGTCTATCTTATCACCATCTGCAGTATTACCGCTCTGGGCTGCCTCCTCAAGTCTCTTTGCTCTCTCCTCGAGATTCTTCTCGAAATCAACTATTCTCTTGATCTTGTCGAGGAAGAACATATCGATCTTAGTTCTGTCGTAGATCAGCTGATAATCCACTCCGAGCCACATCAGCTGAGAAATAGCGTAGATTCTGTCGTCAGTCCCCTCTTCGATATATTTGAGAAGCTTTTCCTTGGCTTCATTTATATTTTTAGGATATGGCTTGTCTGAGAGACTTGCCGTATCAAATTTCTTCAGATGTATATGATTCTTACCGTCCTCAAGTGATCTGATAGCCTTGAGGAGACTTTCCTCCATGGTTCTTCCGACACTCATGACCTCACCGGTCGCCTTCATCTGGGTTGAGAGTGTGTTTGAAGCAAGAGTAAATTTATCAAAAGGAAATCTCGGCATCTTGGTTACAACATAGTCAAGAGAAGGCTCGAAGCAGGCAGGTGTATTTGCAAGCTGAATCTCATCCAGATTCATACCTACCGCTATCTTCGCAGATACTCTTGCTATAGGATATCCGCTGGCCTTTGAAGCAAGTGCTGAAGACCTTGATACACGAGGATTAACCTCGATAACATAGTATTTAAATGACTCCGGATCAAGCGCATACTGAACATTACAGCCACCCTTAACGCCAAGGGCTCTGATAATCTTCAGCGCACTGTCTCGAAGCATATGATATTCTTTGTTGGTGAGTGTCTGGCTAGGAGCAACAACTATCGAATCACCTGTATGGATTCCGACAGGGTCGAGGTTTTCCATGTTGCAGACAACGATGGCTGTATCGTTTGCGTCTCTTATTACCTCGTACTCTATCTCCTTGTAGCCCTTGATACTCTTCTCTACAAGAACCTGATGAACCGGTGAAAGAGCGAGTGCGTTCTTCATCATCTCCTTCATCTCTTCAGGATCATAAGCGAAACCGCCGCCGGTTCCTCCAAGTGTAAATGCAGGTCTGAGGATGACAGGATAGCCTATCTCCTCCGCTGCCTTAAGTCCTTCCTCGATACTGTAGGTGATCATAGAAGGAACAACAGGCTCATCTATTCTCTCGCAAAGTTCCTTGAACTGCTCTCTGTCCTCAGCCATCTTGATGCTGGATGCATCTGTTCCGAGAAGCTCTATCTCACATTCGTCAAGGACTCCCTTATCATAAAGCTGCATGGCAAGGTTAAGTCCTGTCTGTCCGCCAATACCCGGTACTATTGCGTCCGGTCTCTCAAATCTGCAGAGTCTTGCAAGATATTTTAATGTAAGGGGCTCCATGTAAACCTTATCGGCGATTGATGTATCTGTCATGATGGTCGCCGGATTGGAGTTTGCAAGAACGACCTCATAGCCCTCCTCCTTAAGAGCAAGGCAGGCCTGGGTTCCCGCATAGTCAAACTCTGCTGCCTGACCGATAACGATCGGGCCGGAACCTATAACAAGTATTTTCTTTAAATCAGTTCTCTTAGGCATTCCTGTAATCCTCCATATTCTTAATGAATCTGTCGAACAGATACGTACTGTCCTGAGGTCCCGGAGCACTTTCCGGATGATACTGAACAGAGAAGCATCTGTCCTCCGGAGCCATAAGCCCCTCAACCGTATCATCAAGCAGATTGATGTGCGAAACCTGAAGTCCCGTACCCTCTACGGAAGCCTTATCAACAGCGTAGCTGTGATTCTGGCTGGTGATCTCTATCTTACCGGTGGTAAGATCCTTTACAGGATGGTTACCGCCTCTGTGACCGAATTTTAATTTATATGTTTTGGCACCATAGCTGAGAGCGATCAGCTGGTGACCGAGGCAGATTCCGAAGATTGGAAGCTTTCCGCGAAGTGCCTTAAGTGTCTCAATAACAGGAGTAACGTTCTCAGGATCTCCGGGACCGTTCGATATGAAAAGTCCGTCCGGATCAAGAGCAATGATCTCCTCAGCACTTGTATCGTAAGGAACAACCGTTATGTTACAGCTGTGCTTACTCATCATCTTCAAAATATTTGTCTTGATGCCGCAGTCGATAACAACAACCTTGAATCTCGGATTGGTCGTTCTTATGTACCACTTCTTCTTACAGCTGCATTTTGCAACCGCATCTGTCGGAACAGGAGTTGAACTGATCTTATACAGACCGCCTGAAACCGGCATGGAAGCCTCTGTCAGGATGGCCCTGCAGCTTCCCTTATCTCTTATATGTCTCACGAGCTTTCTTGTATCCACTCCGTAAAGTCCCGGAATATCATTCTCCGCAAGGAGCTCCGGCAGTGTTCTTGTAAATCTGAAGTTTGACGGATTGTCATTGATATCTCTGACAATGAGAGCCGACGGACCTATCAGCCTGCTCTCGAAATCCTCGTCGGTTATACCGTAATTACCGATCAGCGGATATGACATTACAACCCCCTGATAGGTATATGACGGATCGGAAAGGATCTCCTGATAACCGACCATAGAGGTGTTAAATACAAGCTCACACACGGCATCCCTATCCGCTCCGAAAGAGTAGCCATAGTATTCGCTTCCATCTTCAAGTATCAGCTTCTTGTTAAACTCGCTCATGATTTTTTCCTCGTTATCTTATTTTCATCATTAATAATTACCAGATACAGATATACAGCAGTGAATGGATTTAATCAATAGTCAAATAACATATCTGCATATTTTCTTACAATAAAGAGGCATTACGTACAAATTCCAGGAACAGCGGGTGCGGCTTGTTAGGACGTGATTTGAATTCCGGATGGTACTGAACGCCGAGATAGAAGTTAAGTCCCGGAACCTCTACTGTTTCAACAAGACTTCTGTCAGGAGACTGACCTGATACAACAAGTCCCGCACCTGTAAGGATATCCTTATAATCATTATTGAACTCATATCTGTGTCTGTGACGCTCGCTGATAACATGGCTGTTGTCTGAATCAGCTTCTGCCGCATTACTGCTTCCGCTTCGGGCAGCGTCAGGGAAATAGCATTTCTCCATCAGTGTACCCGGAGTTATCATACACGGATAGCTTCCGAGGCGGAGTGTTCCGCCCTTGTCAACGCTGTCTGACTGACCAGGCATAAAATCAATAACCTTAACATCCGTCGCATCATGGAATTCACCGGAACATGCTCCTGCAAGTCCTGCGACATTTCTTGCAAATTCAATAACTGCAATCTGCATGCCGAGGCATATTCCGAAATATGGTATATTATGTGTTCTGGCGTACTTCGCAGAGAGTATCATGCCCTCGATACCTCTGTCGCCGAAACCGCCGGGTACAATTATACCACTAAGCTTTCCGAGACGCATCTCATAATTCCCTTCATTTAATTCTTCCGAATCGATCCATTCTATCTTAACCTCGACACCGTTTCCATAGCCTGCATGGTGAAGTGCCTCTGCAACCGAAAGATATGCATCGTGAAGCTGAACGTATTTTCCGACAAGACCTATTGTTACTGTTCTTTTAAGGTTTCTGATATTCTCAACGAGTCTCATCCACTCCGTAAGATCAGGCTTGGCTGCATTAATGTTAAGCTCTCTGCAGACAACATCCGAGAAACCGCTCTCCTCAAGCATCAGAGGTGCCTCGTAGAGGTTCGGAAGGGTTATATTTTCAATAACACAGTCCTCCTTTACATTACAGAAGAGACTTATCTTCTTAAATATAGATGCCTCAAGCGGTTCATCGCAGCGCAGCACGATAATGTCAGGGCTGACGCCCATTCCCTGAAGCTCCTTAACAGAATGCTGGGTCGGCTTTGATTTATGCTCGTCCGAACCATGGAGATAAGGCACAAGAGTTACATGTATGAAGAGACTGTTCTCTTTACCAACCTCAAGGGAAATCTGTCTTACGGCCTCGATGAAAGGCTGTGATTCGATATCACCGATAGTACCGCCGATCTCGGTAATTACAACATCGGCATCGGTCTCATTTCCGACTCTGTATACGAAATCCTTGATCTCGTTTGTAATATGAGGAATAACCTGGACCGTAGAGCCCAGGTATTCTCCTCTTCTTTCCTTATTCAGAACATTCCAGTAAACCTTTCCGGAGGTCAGGTTGCTGTATTTATTCAGATTCTCATCTATGAATCTCTCATAATGTCCCAGGTCAAGGTCAGTCTCGGCACCATCCTCGGTAACATAAACCTCACCATGCTGGTAAGGGCTCATGGTTCCCGGATCAACATTGATATATGGATCCAGCTTCTGTGCAGCCACCTTCAGCCCTCTTGCCTTAAGCAAACGTCCGAGTGATGCAGCAGTTATTCCCTTTCCAAGTCCGGATACTACTCCGCCTGTAACAAATATATATTTTGCCATAATGCAATTCCTTTCATTCTATCAACATAAACACATATATCTCATAATGATCATTATATGATCACCTGAGATATATGTGTATTTATAATTCAACCAATATCAGATCAATTACAGGTTTGTATAGCCCATAAGATTCTTATCAATCTCTGCCGCTGCCTTACGTCCTTCAGCTATTGCCCAGACAACAAGCGACTGTCCTCGGTGCATATCACCTACAACATATACATTATCCTTTGAGCTCTTGTAGCTGCCCTCTATAGTCTTAACATTTGTTCTTGCATCAAGCTCTACTCCGAAGGCATCTGTTACGTATTTCTCACTTCCGAGGAAGCCCGCTGCTATAAGAACAAGCTGTGCAGGGATTATTTTCTCGCTTCCCTCTACAGGAACCATATTCATCCTGCCGGTCTTCTCATCCTTTTCAGGCTTCAGAGATACGATGCAGAGCTCCTTCAGATCACCCTTCTTATCCTTGATGAATTCCTTAACTGTTGTCTGATAGATACGTGGATCATGTCCGAATTTATAAATTGCTTCCTCCTGACCGTAGTCTGTTTTAAGGACTCTCGGCCACTCCGGCCATGGATTATTAGCTGCTCTCTCTACAGGCGGCTGAGGCATCATCTCAAGCTGTGTAACGCTCTTTGCACCAAGCCTGATACATGTTCCCACGCAGTCATTACCGGTATCGCCACCGCCGATTATAACAACATCCTTGTCCTTTGCCATCTCGTAAGGAAATTCCTTAAACTCGCTGTCCAGAAGCTTCCTGGTTACGCTGCCGAGGAAATCAACTGCAAAATATATTCCCTTAGCTTCTCTGCCCGGAGCCTTGATATCTCTCGGATTTGAAGCACCGCAGGCAAGAACGACTGCATCGTATTTTTCAGAAAGCTCTTCAGCTGAGATGTCCTTACCGATATCCTTGCCGGTAATGAAGATAACTCCGGCTTCTTCCATAAGCTTAACCCTTCTGTCAATAACCGACTTATCAAGCTTCATATTCGGAATACCGTAACGAAGAAGTCCTCCCACACGGTCATGTCTCTCATAAACAGTAACCTCATGTCCTCTTCTGTTAAGGAGCTGTGCTGCTGCAAGTCCCGAAGGACCGCTTCCTACGACCGCAACCTTCTTACCGGTTCTTATATCACTCTTTCTCTCCTTAACCAGTCCGTTCTCAAATGCAAATTCGATTATTGTCTTCTCATTTTCCTTGGTACATACAGGCTCTGAGTATTCTCCGCAGGTACATGCAGCTTCGCAGAGAGCCGGACAAACTCTTGAAGTAAATTCCGGGAAGGAATGTGTTATGGCAAGTCTTCTGTATGCATCTGCCAGGTTTCCTCTGTAGACCAGATCGTTAACCTCAGGAACCAGATTGTTCAGAGGACAGCCTGATGCCATACCTGAGATCATTCTGCCGGCCTGACAGAACGGAACTCCGCAGTCCATACATCTTGCTACCTGCTTCTTCTCTTCTTCAAGGCTGAGCATCCCATGAAACTCATTGAAATTCTTTATTCTTTCTTCTTCAGGAATCGTGGCAGAGTTCACTCTGTCATACTCCATGAATCCTCCTATCTTGCCCATCTTTCTATCCTCCAAATCTATGTCGAATGAACTGCTTCTTCAAAATACACCGTTCATTACTGATTAAACACTTCAAACGCTTTGATCTTAGCTTCCTCATCATCAAGTCCCTGCTCTTTGTAGAGATTTGTAAGTCGGAGCATTTCCTTATAGTCAGCAGGTATGATCTTCTTGAAATGTGCAACTGCTTCATCAAAGTTATCAAGTATCCTGCGTCCCTTTGCCGAACCTGTGTATGCTACATGCTTCTCTAGTATTGCCTTAACCTCTGCGATCTCGTTCTTATCAGTAAGCTTCTCCATAAGAACAAAGGTTTTGTTCAGGTTCTTGTAAAGCGAACTGTCCTCATCGAAGACATATGCGATACCGCCACTCATACCAGCCGCAAAGTTCTTGCCTGTAGGTCCGATGATAACTGCACGACCACCTGTCATGTATTCGCATCCGTGCTCACCAACACCCTCTACAACAGCTGTTGCGCCTGAATTTCTGATGCAGAATCTCTCGCCTGCCATACCTGAGATATAAGCCTCACCGCTTGTTGCGCCGTAGAGAGCAACGTTACCGACGATTATATTTTCCTCCGGAACGTATTTTGCATCTGCAGGTGCTTTAAGGATAAGCTTTCCTCCTGAAAGACCCTTGCCGAAATAATCATTGCTGTCGCCGATAAGATTGATCGTAAGACCTGCCGGGATAAATGCACCGAAGCTCTGTCCGCCTGCACCCTTTGCATCTATTACTATGGTATCCTCAGGAAGTCCCTCTGCATATCTTCTTGTGATCTCTGCTCCGAGAAGTGTTCCGAAGGTTCTGTCAATATTTGTTACATCAAGAGCGATCCTGCAGCTTTCCTTACCTTCAAGAGCAGCCTTAACCTTCTTATTCTTCAGAAGCTGCTTCTCATCCTTGGTCTCTTCAAGCTTAAAGTCATAAGCCTTCTCAGGATTAAATACCTGCTCCTCTCTCTCAACGCCTGACATATCAAGAAGTATGCTTCTGAGATCAAGTTCCTGCTCGGAACTGCTCATCTTGTCCTTAAGCTTAATAAGATCGGTTCTTCCTACAAGCTCATCGATACTTCTTACGCCGAGGCGTGCCATATATTCACGGAGCTCTCTTGCTATAAAGAGCATGAAGTTTTCAACGTACTCAGGCTTTCCTGCGAACTTCGCACGAAGCTTTGGATTCTGTGTTGCAACACCCATCGGGCAGGTATCCTGATTACATACTCTCATCATTACGCAGCCCATTGTTACAAGTGGTGCAGTTGCAAAACCGAATTCCTCAGCACCAAGTATTGCTGCTATAGCAACATCACGTCCGCTCATCAGCTTACCGTCTGTCTCGATCCTTACTCTGTTTCTCAGACCGTTGGAAATAAGTGTCTGATGAGTTTCTGCAAGACCAAGCTCCCATGGAAGGCCTGCGTTATGGATCGAGCTGAGCGGTGCGGCACCTGTACCTCCATCATATCCGGAAACAAGGATAACCTGTGCACCCGCCTTGGCAACACCAGCTGCAACGGTACCTACTCCTGCTTCTGAAACAAGCTTAACGGATATGCGTGCATTCTTATTTGCGTTCTTAAGGTCGTAGATCAGCTGAGCAAGATCCTCGATCGAATAGATGTCATGATGAGGTGGTGGAGATATAAGGCTTACACCGGGAGTTGAATGTCTTGTCTTGGCAACCCAAGGATAAACCTTTCTTCCCGGAAGATGTCCGCCCTCACCAGGCTTGGCGCCCTGAGCCATCTTGATCTGTATTTCTCTTGCACTTACAAGATATTTACTTGTAACACCGAAACGTCCGCTGGCAACCTGCTTGATTGCTGAGCTTCTGTCATTTGCGGTTCCTGCTGAAGCAAGCCTCTCATCGCTCTCACCACCCTCACCACTGTTTGATTTACCGTGGAGGTGATTCATTGCGATTGCAAGAGTTTCATGTGCTTCCTCTGATATTGAACCGTAAGACATGGCACCGGTCTTGAATCTCTGAACTATAGAAGCCTCACTCTCAACCTCATCGATTGAGATTCCCTCTGCCGGATAATTGAACTCCATAAGACTTCTGATATAACCGGTTTTCTCGCTGTCAACCATCTTGGTGTACTGCTTAAACTTGTCGTAATTACCTTCTCTGGTTGAAGTCTGAAGCATATGTATGGTTTCAGGGCTGTATCTGTGATGCTCGCCCTGGCTGCGTGCCTTGTGTCTTCCCACTGATGTAAGTTCAAGATCACTTTCAAGTCCTAGCGGATCGAAGGCCTTGCTGTGTCTCTTGTCTGCTGCCTTCTCGATATCATCAAGTGTGATACCGCCGATACGACTTACTGTTCCTGTGAAATACTCATTTATAACATCCTGAGATATTCCTATTGCCTCAAATATTTTGCTTCCCTGATATGATCTGATGGTGGAGATGCCCATCTTGGAAGCTATCTTAACGATACCGTTTATAACTGCGTTATCATAATCCTCAACTGCTGCATAGTAATCCTTGTCAAGGAGACCTTCATCAACGAGCTCTTTTATTGTTGCATGTGCGAGGTAAGGGTTGATTGCTGATGCACCATAGCCCATAAGAGTTGCAAAATGATGAACCTCACGAGGCTCACCTGACTCTACGATCAGAGACATTGCTGTTGCTCTCTTACTCTTAACGAGATGTCTTGAAACCGCTGCAACTGCAAGGAGTGAAGGGATAGCAACATGGTTTTCATCAACTCCCCTGTCGGAAAGAATGATTATATTTGCTCCTTCTTTATATGCCTTATCAATCTCAACAAAGAGATGATCGATAACTCTCTTCATCGGAGTTTTCTTATAATAAAGTGTTGAAACCTTGGCAACCTTGAAGCCTTCTTTATTCATATGCTCAATCTTCAGAAGGTCGAGGTCTGTAAGGATAGGATTTTCAATCTTAAGCACTCTCGCATTTTCCGGCTTCTCTGAAAGAAGGTTACCATTCTTGCCGAGATAGATCGTCTTGGAAGTAACTATCTTCTCTCTTTCAGCATCGATAGGAGGATTGGTTACCTGTGCAAAAAGCTGTTTGAAGAAATAGAACAGTGGCTGATCCTGCTCGGAAAGTGCTGCTATAGGTGTATCAACACCCATTGCTCCGATCTGCTCCGTTCCTGAAAGAGCCATGCTTCTGATACCGTCATGGAAGTTTTCATATGTGTAACCAAAGGCTTTCTGAAGCTTCTTTCTCTCTTCTCCGCTGATATCAGGAACCTTGAAGTTTGGAATCTTGATAGATCCGAGAGTTACAAGGCTCATATCAAGCCACTCACCATAAGCTTCCTTCTTAGCATACTGCTCCTTGATCTCCTGATCGTCGTAAACCTTATTTTCAGTGGTATCTATAAGAAGCATCTTGCCCGGATGAAGTCTCTCTTTCTTTATAATATGTGCCTCATCAAGCGGAAGCACACCAACCTCAGAAGAAAGAATGAGGCGGTTATCATCCATGATGTAATATCTTGAAGGTCTGAGACCATTTCTGTCGAGGATGGCCCCCATCACATCACCATCGGAGAAAAGGATTGATGCAGGTCCGTCCCATGGCTCCATCATGGTTGCATAATATTCATAGAAATCTCTCTCTTCCTGTGAAAGAGTCTCGTTATGAGCCCAAGGCTCCGGAACAGCAATCATTGCTGCAAGAGGAAGAGGCATACCGCTCATCATGCAGAATTCAAGCGTATTATCAAGCATAGCTGAATCGGAACCGCTTGATGAAATAACAGGAAATACTCTGGTCATGTCTTCATTTGAAAATACATCCGTATGAAGTGTTTCCTCTCGGGCAAGCATCTTGTCGGCATTACCCTTAATTGTATTTATCTCACCATTATGAACCATAAGCCTGTTCGGATGAGCTCTGTTCCAGCTCGGATTGGTATTTGTTGAAAATCTTGAATGAACCATGGCTATGGCTGATTCATAATCCTTATCCGTAAGGTCTTTGAAGAAGGTTCTGAGCTGTCCCACAAGGAACATACCTTTATATACTATTGTTCTGCATGAAAGTGAAGGTACATAAGTGTTTACGCTGCTCTGCTCAAACTCACGTCTGATAAGATAAAGCTTTCTTTCAAAATCAAGATCAGTCTTGCAGCCGGCTGGTCTCTCGATGAAAACCTGGCTGATAACAGGCATACACTCTCTTGCTTTTGTTCCGAGTACATTCGGAACTGTTTCAACCGCTCTCCATCCGAGGATCTTAAGTCCTTCCTTACGAACTATAACCTCGAACATGGTCTTCTCCTGCCTCTTGTCAAGCTCGTTCTGAGGAAGGAAGAACATTCCGACACCGTAGCCTCTTCTTTCAGGAAGTGTCACACCCTGCTCAGCCATCTTCTTAACAAAGAAGCTGTGAGGTATCTGTGTAAGTATTCCGACACCGTCACCGGTCTTACCCTCAGCGTCCTTACCGGCTCTGTGCTCAAGTCTCTCAACTATGCTGAGTGCATCCGCAACCAGCTTATGACTCACCTTGCCGTCAATCTGGACTATAGCTCCGATACCACAGTTATCATGCTCAAAAGACGGGTCATATAAGCCCTTTTCCTGCAGTTCTTTAACAACCTCTTTCATGTCTTTCCTCCTTGTAATAACAGAAAAGGGCACTTCGAGTATAAACTCGAAGCGCCCTTGCTTCTTAAAATATCTTCAATATGTATGTTGATTACTTTTTTAACTATTTGTAGTATACAACTTTATTTTTAAAAGTCAAGTGTATTTTCAATTAATTTTATTAATCACTTAATTTTCTTCTCTCCCAAATCTTCAGAGTAATACCTGCTCTGTTTCAATATATGCTTTACATGATGCTGTGCAAGACTATCCGTATAGTCCATTCTTAACCATTCTGCACCTGCTTATTGTAAATACTTCTCTCAAAATGTTAGAATTAAACAATAAAAAAACGATATTTCCGTTAAAAATGCGTCTTAATAGATATAGAGATAATAAAGGACAAATACTATGGTAAACGAAATAGACGAAAAAATAATATCGCTTTATGAGGAAAGAAATGAAAAGGCTATAGAAATGACGGATATTCATTATGGCCGATTCTCAAGGACGCTATCATATAATATCCTCAATTCCCTTGAAGATGCGGAGGAATGTGTGAACGATTCATATATGAGGCTTTGGGAAACCATCCCCCCGACAGTGCCGCAAAGCCTCAAGGCATATCTGGGAAGGATAGTCCGTAATATATCGCTTTCATTATTCAGGAAAAAGAAGGCTGATAAAAGAAATGATGACACAAATTATCTCCTCTCCGAGCTGGAGGACTGTATTCCTTCAAATAATGATGTGGAACAGGCTGTCGACCATCTTCAGCTTGTTGAGCTGCTTGAAGGATGGCTGACAAACGAAAAAAGACAAAACAGACAGCTTTTTATATTACGATACTGGTATGGTATTCCTACTGGAGAACTGGCCAAACGTTTCAATCTGTCTGAAAAAAAGACCACAGATCTTCTTTACAGAATGAGACAGCGTCTGAAAAAATTCCTTGAGAAAGAAGGTGTGTCCGTATGATCGACAAAAATCGCAATACTGACAATAGTCTGATGAAAAGTAAAGATCACGATGCTGACAGTCATATGATGCAAGGTACAGAATCAAAGGCCGTCTGTAGGCTGATGGATGCGATAACTGATATCAGTGACGAGATTATATTGGATGCCGATACTAAGGTACAGTCAAATAACAGCAGCCGGATTGAAAAAAATACTGCCAAAAAATATAGCCGGATAAAAAGCAGGATAACTGTCGGTATTTCATTTGCCGCAGCCCTTATTATTATTCTACTGACCGTCAAAATGCTTCCAGAACAGAAAAAAAGAAGTCATACTTCTCCCGACTCTTCTTCAACCGGAAGTATAACAGTATCACAAAGAACTGAAAATATTACAGAGGCCGGTCCGACAGAGGTAATTCCAACAGAAGCAATTCCGACAGAAGCAATTCCGACAGAAGCAGGTCCGACAGAGGTAATTCCAACAGAAACAAGACCGACAGAAGCAATTCCAACGGAAGCAGGCACAACAGAATCTCCTGCCGTTGATGATGCCCTTCACGTAAATATCAATTCCAAAGTTGTAAGCTACGACACATTATCGGAGATGGAAGCTGACGCTGACCTTATCCTTCGAGCTGAACGTCTTGATCGCGAAGAACCTGTGCTCAAATACTCTGATAACAATCTATATTCATTTTGGACATTTTCTCAGGTAAGGATCAGCAGAATCTATAAAGACGACACTGAAGAACTGAGGGAAGGACAAACGATCACAATACTGGAAAATGAAGTATTCGATCCAAAAACAAACACCGTATTTCATGTTAGTGGATACCGGATGATGGTTGTCGGAAATGAATATCTGCTGTTCCTGCAAAAAGGCAGCAGCGAAAACGGCGAAACGTATTTTGTATCCTGTGGAGTCAATTTTGGAACAGTTTCATTATCCGAAGACGGCCGCGATATAAGTCCTAAATATCAAAACGGATCAGACATGACCGATACAAAAATATTTAAAGAAATATGGGAAGAGGCAAAGAAGAAGTATCAGTAATCATTCGCAGACAGCCGGAGAAAAATAACAATGATCTTTCGCTGACAGCAGAAAAAAACAATATTCATTCGCAGAGGAGGTTTGGTTATGAAAAGGGATAGAACTTTAAATATAAAGCAAAGAATAACTCCGATCGTCGTTTTGATGGCACTGATCCTCACAGCATGTGGAAATACATCCACTGACAAGAAACAAAAAACTGACAAAACATCACAGCTCTCATCTCATTCAGAGCTTGTGAATCTTGCAGAAGGAATAGAAAAGAAGGAGTTTACCACACAGAACCCTTCAAGCATTCACAGTAACGCACTAACAGATAGCGCAATAAATCTTCTGGCAAAAACCGTCAGTCTCGGAGATTCTCCGGATGATAATTATCTTATCAGTCCGCTCTCGCTGCAGATGGCTTTAGGTATGCTTGCTGCCGGCACCGATGACGAAAGTGTGACTCGGAAGGAACTGACAACTCTGTTAATGCCAGGCATTGACACCGTACCGGATGAGATAAATATGGATATGGCTGTGCTTTCTGAAAATATGCGTTCTGATCCTGACGCAGAATGGAATGTTGTTAATTCTGTATGGATAAATAAGGATGGACATGTCAGACTATCAGACAACTACATATCAGATGTTATAAGCTGCTATCAGGCTGAGCTTTATGAAATACCATTTGATGATAGCTCCGTTGGAACGATAAATGAATGGGTTAAGGATAATACCAAGGGCAGGATCCAAACCATATTAGATAATCTTGATCCACCGGTATCACTTGTATTACTAAACGCTGTCGCTTTTGATGGCGAATGGATGACCGAGATCGCAACCGATCATATCAGAAATAATATGGATTTTACGAATGCTGACGGATCTACATCAAAGGTAACCATGCTTAGCAGCATGGAATGCGGTTACCTGCAGCTTGCCGGTGGTGAAGGCTTCCTTAAGTTTTATAAAGGCGGCAGATACTGCTTTATGGCACTGCTTCCTCCGGAGGGTATCACCACAGAGGATTATCTAAATAACATCCTTTCCGGCGAAACCACTCTCTATGAAACGATCCAAAGCAGAGATTATGAACCTCTTCTTCAGGTTGAGTTTCCTGAGTTCAAGGCTGAATACAGCGCAAATATGAATGAAGTTGTGCAGTCGCTTGGTGTTAATAAGATCTTTGATGAAAATGCGGAGTTTGGCAGGATGATCACCGAAGACAGCGAACGTATATCCGTTGACCTAATAGAACATAAAGCCATGATAGAGATTGATCGAAAGGGAACTAAGGCCGCGGCAGCTACAGCTGTAACAGCCACAGAAGCCTCTATAGAAGAACCCGAGGTTATTAACATCTCCCTAAATCGCCCTTTTGTTTATGGAATCATTGATATGAACTCTGGAATCCCTGTTTTTCTTGGTGTTCAGAATACGATGCCATAGAACCTGATACGATTTATCAATTATCCAAGCAAAAAAACTTGTTTGTACAGTCCATACAAACAAGTTTTTTTAATACACTCTTATGTATCACCCGAAAAGCATTCCACTAATCAATCTCTATTTTTACTTACAGCATCTCGTGTTGCTTCCACAAAAGTCTTCATCTTCTCAGGATCGCTCAGGATACGGTGATCAAATGCTTTTCCGCTTCCTGTTCCTGAATCAAGCATGATGTAGTCCGCAGGCGACTCTTCTGCAATCATCAGCGATGGCAGTTTATTTACATTGAAGGCCTTGATAACCTCTCTACCGGTCTCGAGTTTAACCTTATTTATATATTCTTCGTCCTCGGAGCCGTGAAGCTGGGCGATATCGATCACGCCCTCCTTCAGAAGATTTATAACAAGCTCTATTTCAGCATCAAGAAATACACCCACAGCCTTTATCCTGCTGTCAAGCATACCCTTTAATTCCTTTGCCTTCTGAGGCTCGACATTCCTCCTACTCTTCTTCCAGAACACAAAGCCAATATAGTCTGGAAGGAGCTGATTTACCGCCTCTATATCCTCAGGACGTGTGAGTCAACATATTTTTATTTTAGGTGCCATTGATTCCATCTATAATATCCTTTTAGATTTTTTTGATATTATACAGGATAATCATTTGTGAAGCAAGCTGTGCAGATTGGCAGATCACCGACCATCTTCTTGAAATCATCTATCGATAAATAATGAAGCGAATCAGCTCCGACATTCCTGCATACCTCCTCACTGGAATGATGAGATGCAATAAGCTGACCGGCAGTCGGTACATCCGTTCCGTAATAGCATGGATAGAGGAACGGCGGCGAACTGATCCTTACATGTACTTCCTTTGCGCCGGCCTTACGCAGCATATCTACAAGCTGTCTCATGGTAGTGCCACGTACGATGGAATCATCTATAATAACTATTCTCATGCCCTTAACAACATTATTCAGAACACTGAGCTTCATATGCACCGCAGTTCTTCTCTCCTCATCTGTAGGCTTGATGAAGCTTCTTCCTATATAACTGTTTTTATGGAAGGCATGCACGAAAGGTATACCAGCTTCAAGAGCATAACCCTCTGCTGCAGCAAGGCCAGAATCCGGCACTCCCGCGACAATATCAGCATCTACCTTAGACTTCTGTGCAAGCGCTCTTCCGGCATTAATCCTTGCATCATGAATCTCAATACCATCCATAACAGAATCATTTCTTGCGAAATAAATATACTCGAATATGCAATGTGCCTTACGACATTTATCGCAGAGGCTTCTGTCGGAGGCAACCCCATCCTCTGTTATCGAAACTATCTCACCGGGTTCGATATCTCGGACAAGTTCAGCACCGACAGCGGTAAAGGCGGAGGTTTCGGAAGCGAGAATGTATGTATTATCCCTCTTGCCGAGAACAAGAGGTTTGATACCGTAAGGATCTCTCATACCAACAAGCTTTCTCGGACTCATTATAACGACTGCATAGCCGCCCTTCAAACGTTCTGCAGACATGGCTATAGCTTCCTCGATAGTTTTGGCCCTGACCCTGTTGGATATTATCTCATAAGCAAGAACCTCCGAATCCGAGGTTGTATAATGAGGCATGCCTCTGTTCATCTGCTCTTCCTTCAGTTCGTCAGCATTTGTCAGATTACCGTTATGAACCAGAGCCAGACTGCCCTTAACATATTTCATAGCCATCGGCTGTGCATTCTCAGGTGTACTTCCGCCTGTGGTCGAATATCTTACGTGGCCGACGCCGATATTCCCTGTAAGCTTCTCCAGCTCTTCACTGTGAAATATCTCGCTGACCAGACCCATAGCCTTCTTCAGCCTGATATTCCCCTTCGGGCCGTTCGTATCGGAAACAGCTATTCCGGCCGCCTCCTGACCACGATGCTGCAGAGCTAGAAGTCCATAGTAAATATCCTTCGCCACCTCTTCTCCCTCCAGCGAATAAATGCCAAATACTCCGCATTCCTCATGCAATTTATCGTCCAGCATTGTTTTCTTCCTTTCGTTTTCTTACTTTGATTTCTGTGTTTGCCGCTCGGCTCATTGCCTGCACATTTTGTGCAGACCCTGACTCCGTCAGGGCACCCCCTCGTGACTTCGTCACTCGGTGATGGTCATTCGCCAAATGTCCACGTTTGCATGCACGCATGCACGCGGCCACTTGGCTCATTGCCTGCACAAAAAAGGCACTTCGAGCGTAAACTCGAAGCGCCTTTGCTTCCGATTAATATTCTTAACAGATATTATTCTAATACTATATTTTCAAAAGTCAATAGTATTATTTTATTTATTTTTTGCCTTAGGAGCCTTTCTTTCATCCCGAACCTTCTTGGCATCCTTTGCACGTTCGGCACCATACTCATTAAGATTTATCTTATGATTCTTATCGTTTCGTACCTCATTGATTCTGTCAGTAAGCTTTTTGATACGTGGTGCAGCATTCGGGACATATTTTGAAACGATTGCAAGTGCATCAAGCGAATTGTCGAACCTGTCTCTTCCTCCTTCAAAAGTACGAACACTCTTCTTACCCTTCATGTATTTATCTACAGTAAAGGATACCAGAAATGCCGAATAGTTAACCTGACGCTGTCTTGCTTCATCATTTTCAAATATCTTATCCTTTAACGCCACCGTCTTCTCGATACGGCTGACCATATCTTTATATTCATCGCTTCGTCCCTTTGAGCTCTTCATATTATCCAGCAGAGTCTTCATGTCATCAAAGTAGGCATTAATGTCTGTCACCTTGTACATCTCATTTGTCAATTTATGCAATGCTTTCTTAGCAGTCTTTGGTGATTCAAGATACTCATTAAGCTTATCCTCTGTCAGATCAATAAGATTAAAATTCTCCATCATGACATCTTTATAATCATGTATCTTACTTACAGAGAATTTTTTACCATTTCCTTCCAGTGCTGCAGCAGCCATGACTTTTGCAAGATTTTCAACCTTTTCCTTACGATTCCTGCCCTTTTTGTCTGCCGAATGAAGTATGTAATATCCCTCATAACCTACAGGAGTCTTAGCTTTCTTGGCATTTGGAACTATTACAGCATCAGGTTTCTTTTCTGCCTTTTCCTTAACAGGTTCAATCTTGATATCCTCACTCTTCTTTTCGTCTATTATGTTGATCTTATCAGCCTTTTTATCAGCTTTTATATCAACATTTTTATCAGTCTTTTTACCGACCGGCTCATTAATATCTATGATATTCTCGTTCTTATTCTCATTAATCCTGATGATATCATTGTCTTTCTTTATCTCTTCCTTCTTCGGAACTTCCTTCTTTGGCTCAGCCTTCTTCTCTTCCTTCTTCGGCTCAGCCTTCTTCTGCTCAACCTTCTTCTCTTCTTTCTTCGGAGCTTCCTGCAGCGGATCATCTCTCTTACCTACCTTCTTGCCACCCTTTAAGAGAGCCGCCTCTCTCTCTGCCTTTCTCTTAGATGCAAGTGCAGGATCAAGTCTCTCCTCACGACGCTTAGCTCTCTCGGCTTTCTCGTCCGCAAGCTTCTTCTCCTCGGCCTTACTAACTGCCTTTAAATAATCATCATAATCCTTTTTAACAGTTGCTCTTTCTTTAGCCAGATCATCAAGCTTCTTATTTAAAGGTTTTACCTGTGCCTCATACGCCTTAATCTTATCCTGACAGGCTTTTATAGTCTCCTTATAGCCCGAAATCTTAACCTTCATAGAGCCAACGTCGATACCATCTTTGATATTCTGATTAGCCCAGTTAATATTTCTCTGGGTGCTGTTTATCTGATATTTTTCATCATTGATTCTCTTCTCGATAAGTGACAGATCTGATTTAGCCTTGCTTTCAGCAGTATTTATTCGCTTATCGGCAGCTTCCTTATCACGTCTCTTCTGATCTTTTTCATCCTCCAGTTTCTTTTTCTCGTCTGCAGCCTTCTTATCTGCATCGATACGTGCCTGTCTCAGTTTCTTGGCTTCAAGTGAAAGATCCTCAGCATTTCTCCTGATTCCATAATCATTTTTAGCCCATTCCGTAAATTTTGTAAAATTATAGTCGGTTTCAAAGCCATTCTTTTTAGTAAGGTACAGCTTACTTACAATGTCCGCAACGTTTTTCCTGAGTGATGCATTTTTAGACTTGTCGACACTGTTTAAATATGCCTCTGTAGCACGATTGAGTTCTGTCAGACGGTCCAGTGCTATGTGAGAACCATCATGAGGATCAAGCTTCCTAGGATCATACGCATCCTTCATATCCATCAATGCATAGTAGAAATCCTGATACTCCTCAGATTCCTTGGAAACATTATCACCATCTATAGCACGAAGTGCATTGTAGCACTTTCCAACCATTTCAAGTATTTTGGTCGGTTTGAAGAAGAAGCCATCCAAATATGCTTTGTCAAGATCCGCATCTTTTGATCCCACTACTGATGAAAGCGCACTGTAGTATTCATTAAGCTGCTTCTCTGCCGCATTTGCATTTTCCTGCTTCTGTTTGATCCTTTCTGTAGGCTTTACTTCCCACTTAAAATTCGGATCCTTGTTCTCCAAAAGCTTCCTCGCGACCTCAATTTCCTTTTTATACTCACCAATCTCCGTTGCGGCATTGAGATCCGGATAGTTTTTAGGAGAAATTGTCTCGAGGCCTTTCTCTGCGAAAGAGAGAATCTTCTTATAGAAATTCTCTTCTCCCTTGACCGGATTCTTATCATTTTCTACCTTTTCCAGAGCTTCTTTGGCATTATCCCTAATGAAAGACAGATTAGCTGCATAATTAACAATAGACCATTTTTCAGCATGCGCCAGTTCTCTCAGATGATATTTAAAATCATCGGATACATGTCTGAAATCATCAAGGCCTGCTGCTCTTCTGTCACTTATCTCAAACAGGAACTGGTTTGCGGTTGTTCTCAACCTGCCAAGCTCAATAGCGAGATCCTCCACCTGAGCTTCTCCACGCTGGAAAACCTCTTTTCTGATCTCTGACACTTCCTTGTCATATTTTATATTGTATCCGCCGCCCGGAGCTGTCACAATATTGATACCCAGGTCAGTACGTGGCTTCTCCATCTTCTCTGCAGCCAGGAAGTTGTAATAATCAGTATCATGAGTAAGGTCACCATTATATGTTCTTGTTGCCTTCTTATCCATCTCTTCGATCTTGGCATTGTAGATGGCATCCTTATCCTTCTTATCAATAGGCTTTGTGAAGGATGACATAAGGCGATCTGCCGCCTCAACCTCATCACTCTTACTGAGAATAGCACCTATCTGACTGTATATATCATCAAATATAACCTTGTTATATCTGAGGTTAGCCAGCTCTTTCTTATCAAATATAGCATCACGCTCATCGCTGGCCTTCCTGCCTCGATTAACCATCTGATTAAGACGTTCACGGTAGAGAGCCTTCTGGAGATCGATCTGCTTATTCTGATCAAGAGAAGTAATATACTCCTTAAATATCTGATCATGGAAGTCTTCTTCTCTTTCAAGAGCAAGCTTCTGCATTTTTATCATTTCAGTGGCAAGCTTGGTAGTATTGTTCTCAAGTGCCTTGAGTTCATTGATAACAGTCTGCTTATATTCCTCATCAAACTTAGTCCTTACCCTGTCATACTCAAGCTGCTGAG
>OCTW011615175.1_pt1 | contig 44643 bp, 38 predicted proteins | sample 1539671 | NCBI WGS metagenome assembly OCTW01 (sample SAMN02144230, study PRJEB22623) | gut metagenome | biome: sheep rumen | host: Ovis aries | place: New Zealand
ATTAAGAGTTGGAGTAACTTCTTCAAGTTCAGATAAAATCATTTCATTATCAAAAAAGCTTTCTAATTGATTGTTTTCATAATATTCATCTGCTATTGTAGGTTTTAAATCAAATAAATTATCTCCATACATATATAAATAAATATATGAACTATCAAGTGTGCTTCCTTCTAGTGTTTCCATATTAACTTGATAATTAATAACAGTATTACAAGTATTAGTTATACTAAAAACATATCTTCCATCATTATAACCAGGGCCTATTCTTCTAAGATCAACTGAATCAGATAATTCTTTATATTCAATATTTAAACACCCAGATCTAACTATATTACTATTACTTACATGTGTACTAGCCCAATAAGCATAAGTAACACTAATACTAGTAACAATAGCTATTACTCCAATTATTAAAGATAAAATAATCACTTTCTTCCTATTCATATAACCACTACCCTATTATCCAAATTATAACAAATATTAAAGTACTAAAAAAGAACTTATATAAAATATAAGTTCCTTTAGAATTCTTGTATTAAAGACATGTAATACTAATACTATTATAATTTGAATTAATATAATTAATTAAAACACTACAATTATCACAATTAATAGTTATGTTAGTTAAATCCCAACAATCGCCAAATATATATTTAATATTTTCAGTATTTATTATTGAAGATGTATCAAAATTTGTTAAATCTAACGTTTGAAGATTTTCACATTCATAAAACATACTGATCATGCTTGTAACATTATGAGTATTAAAATTTGAAATATTTAATGATTTCAAAGATGAGCAACCTGCAAACATCTTATCCATAACTGTCACATTAGAAGTATTAAAACTAGTTAAATCTAATGTTTGAAGACCCTCACATCCCCAAAACATACCATACATTTCAGTTACACTACTTGTATTCCAACCTGTAAGATTCAAAGAAGATAAACCAGTACAACTTTCAAACATTTCACTCATTGATGTAACTTTACTAGTATTAAAATTAGATAAATCTAAACTAGTTAACGAATAACATTGCCAAAACATATTATACATACTAGTAACATTGCTTGTATTAAAACCTGATATGTTTAAATCACTTAAATTATAGCAATTACTAAACATAAAATTCATACTAGTAACATTACTTGTATCAAAATTAGATAAATCTAAACTAATCAAATTTGATAACGATTGAAACATTCCTGACATATCTGTTACTCTACTTGTATCAATTCTACTAAAATCCATTGTTTCAAAAACAAAATAACTTGACGCTCCTGATTCAGGGCCATTAAACATATCTCTTTGCATATAAATCTTTTCAGCACTAGACCAATAGTATAAAGTTTCATCTTCAACCCAAGCGTATGCATCTACACCACTCTCAGAGATATTAACTGCATTATTAATAATATCCTCAGAAACATAACCACTATAAGGAGCAAAGTATTTAATATAATCTCCACTATTATTAGAGAAATTATGAAAAGCATAAGGTTTTAATATAGAAGTTCCTGATAATGGCATATATTTTGCTTTTAATTTATGATCAGAATTGTTAATTAATAATGAATTATTTGTAACGCTTATAGTTTCATCATCATATGAATACCAACCAACAAATAATGCATCTTCTTTCTCAGGAACAGGTAAATTACCATAAGTATCTCCCTCAGTAAAATATAAGATTCTATTATCTAATTCTCCACCATTAGGATCTAAAGTGACTTTAACTTGTTTAGCTGGAACACTTGTCACAGTAACCTTAGAATACCACTCTCTTTCCTCTTCTTGATTATCTTCTATACTTCCATCAACCCAAGAAAAAATTTCATATAAATGAGTATCATTAGCTTTAATTAATTTTCTATTAATTAAATAAGAACTAATAGCATTAGATAATGTTGGAGACATTTCTTCCAAATCAGATAATAAATAATCATTATCTATAAATAAATCATTATCTGCATCATTTTCATTATAAATGTAATTATCCCAATCATCTTTATCGTTGATTCTATAATCATGAGTATTATAACCAACAACAGCTAATTTTATACTAGATAAATCAATAGTAGTACCTTCTAATGACTCTAAATTAACCTGATAATTAACATCGTTACTACAAGTATTAGTAATACTAAAAATATACTTATTACTAGCATCAAAACCTGGTCCAACTCTTCTAGCATTTATTGCATCTGTAATATCCTTATACTCTATATTAAGACATCCAGATCTAACTACATTACTATTACTTACATGAGTACTAGCCCAATAAGCATAAGTAACACTAATACCAGTAACAATAACTATTACTCCAATTATTAAAGATAAAATAATTACTTTCTTACTCTTCATATAACCACTACCTTATTATCTAAATTATAACAAATAATAAAGTACTAGAAAAGCAATAACTTACTAGTTATTGCTTTTGAGTTACTTCTAATTGTAATCTTATTTTTAAACAAGATTCACCGCCACTTTGAACTGCACTACACTTATTACCATAATATGAGTCAGCATCATCACTTTCTACATAAAGTCCAGTACTAACTAAACTATTAAAGTTTAATGCACTAACTACAACTGGACTATATATATCTCCACTCTTTCTATAGTATTCATAACCTAGTTGAGAATCATATATAAAGTCATTATTTAGTTTAAAGAATGGTTCACTTGATTCATAAGGCCAGTTAACTTGTATAGATACAACTAAAGTATTACCTGGATTAATTACAGCTGTTGTAGGTGTAAATAATACATGAAATGGATAACCATACTTTAATTTATTTAAAGAGTCAGCTTCAGATATATCAGTAGGCACTGTATAAGTACTATTTAATATACTATACTCTTTCATTATTACATTATAATCAGCAGCTATCTCACCCGAGTTAGATATAACAATTCTTTTTTCATATGGATCCATTCCTGGTTTCATATCGATATCTAATACTAACTCTCTAATCTCTTCATTATCCTTAGTAAAGTTGATATCCCAACTCATTACTGATGCTTGAATTGATGTACTAGTCTTAGTAAAGAATACAAACCAAGCATAAGTATTAGCAAGAGCCACTATTCCAAATACTGCTAAAGTTCTAACAAGTATTGCAAATCTTCTTCTACTTTTCTTACTACGAAAATCTATCTTAAGATTCTTTTTCATCACCATCATCCTTATTAAATATAAAGTCTAAAATATCTAAAGTAATTAAAATAACAATTGGTACAAATAAACAGAAAAAGAACACATATTGATTTTGTAATACCTTAATATGTACTGTTAAAAACCATAATTTTGATACTACTTTACCTTGTACTTGAGAGTATTCAATCACTGGATCAGGAACTTCATTTGCAACTCCTTGTGTTTGAATTAATGTCTTTCCATCCTCTTCTTTAATCTCAATAATACGATGGGTAACTATCATTCCTGCTAGTTCTGCTTTATTACCTTTATAAGTAATGTCATCTCCTACTTTTAATTCATCTTTATCTACTTCTTTAATTAATATAATGTCTCCGACATTATAAACTGGTTCCATTGAACCAGTAGCTACTTGATATATTCTAAATCCAAGTACATTTCCATTTGAAGAAAACTTTTGAAATAATGTAAATGATGCATATAAAATAATAAAACCATAGAATATAAATCTAAATAATCCTATAAATATTTTAAATGGTAAGCTGTTTAATATCTTCTTCATAATTCCCTCTTTCTACTAATTTAAAGTATCTAACAAATTTAGAATTCTATTATGATTACTTAACATAGCATCTTGATAAATAAAGCATATCTTTTCTCTTCTTTCATTTACTTCACTTATTTTACTATCTAATCTATTAGTAAATATATCTAAGATATACTTTCTATCTAAATCTTCATCAAATTCTAATATATTTTGTAATATTTCATTAAAGCTTTGAATAATTAAATCTCTTCTAGTCATATGTTTATTAGTAATTAAAGATTCACTTGTTTTATAAGCTAATGAAAATATTTCCTCATATTTTTCTTTTAATAAACCTTGATCTAAGTAACTTTCTTTTTCCTTAACTTGATTAGAAGCTAAACCATCAAATGATTGAATATAGTTCCATAGAATAGTTGCTTGTTGGAAGTTAGGGTTCTTAGCAATTAAGTTAGTTTTTCTAATTGGACTACGTACTGGAGCTACATGTAATTTATTAAGTGTTTTATATAGTTCAGTTGCTGCTATACCATCTACATGTAGTTTTAAAGTAGCAAGTCTTTCAGGTAAAGGAATGTTAGATCCTTTACCTTTATTAGGTATCTTTTTCTCTTCATTTGAAATAAACTCTACATTAATATCTAGATTTCTTTCACCTATTTTAGAATTACCATGATACTTAAATGACTTATGATCTTTAGAATAAGAATTTCCTATTCCTTCTTTAACTCTTTGAGCATAGAAGCTCATCATATTTTGACATAAAGTATAAATAAATCTATTTTCATAAGTATCTAAACTTTCATTACGATTAATATTTAATATCTTAGAAGGCTTAACATCTCCATTATCCTCTATCTTTTGAATAAAGTTTGTATGTTGAGTTAAGTGTATAACAGATTCACTTGTTACTTTTCTTGCAAGCTCTATTTTAACTACTTCACCTTCATTTACAATAAATCTCTTTGGATTCATTAAGATATTTTCTATATAAGGCATAGCAGTTTCAAACATATCTAACCATGTTAAATCTACTTCTCTAGACTCAAAATTAGTATCTACTTGTAAGGCATCATTAATATTATTCATTAATTCAACGCTTTGAAAGTCTTTTACTTCATTTTCTACTACATTCTCATTCATACTAAATCATCTTCTTAAGTCTTAGTAGGTATTCTTTACATACCCCAAAGTGTTCTTTACCAAATTGTTGGTCTAAATACTTAACATATCCATCAATTTCATCACGAATATAAGCTAAGTTTAATTGTTCAAACTTACGTAAAATCTTCTTAGCTATAAAGTAATCTACACCATCTACTTCAGCACCACCACAAGCTACATAGTTAGCTACAAAAATATGCATTTGTTTAACAATACGATTACCAAACGCAATACGGAAATGTTTAATAACATAATTATCCATATCATTTATCTTGTCTATCATTTCTTTACTAATTGGGTGATCAATAGTTGCTTGTTTAAATAGACTTTCTAAATAACTATCATTAAGTCTCATTGGAGGCATATCAACTGGTTCAAATGCTGGGAACTTTTCATTGATATCTATTGGCATAGCACGGTCGTATACCTTATCTGTAACAGCAAATGTTGAATCGTCGTTATTGATTGTACCGATATACCACATGTTACCTGGTATTTGTAATTTACCAGCTTTTAATTTAATTGGATCATCTGCCCATACTGAAGTAACTAATTCTACTACCCATTCATCACGGCTTGGCATTTCTAGAATAGATAGCATTTCTGCGAAGTAGTACTCAACACGAGCGATATTCATCTCGTCTAATACTGTTACATAAACATCATCTGTATATCCAGCTTCATATAAAGCCTTTAATACTTCTGTTTCATTAAACTTCTTAGTAAACTCATTGAAATATCCAAATAACTCTGTTCTATCTCTCCAAGATGGTTGAACTGATGCAATAATAGCATCATGCATTATAAACTTACCCCATGCATAAGCAAGTGAAGTTTTACCTGTACCAGAGATACCTTGTAAGATTACAAGTTTAGTACTTGCTAAGGCTGAAATAAATAATCTAATCATTTCAGTTGAATAGAAAAGTCTTAAATGATATCCAGAGTATTGTCTAAAGTGTTCTACTAATTCTTCTAAAGAATAAGTACCATTGTAGTTTTCAATCTTGTAGTTACGATATTGATAATCTACTAAGCATAACTTAGCAAATCTTCTATCTTGAATCTCTTTAAGAGCTTCGTTATCACTACTAGCTTCTTCAGTTGTAGATTCTTCTTCCAAAGTATCACTAGTAGTATTAGTAATAGTATCTACATTAGGGCTCTCAGTAGGCTTCAATCCTAACTGAGAAACTTTCATAGCTAGTAAGTCAGCTTTCTCTGCTTCCATTGTAGCTACTTTCTCATTTAAACTACCTATCTCATTTAATAATTCCTCTTGATCTACTATAGATTTTCTAATTCTTAATATTCTTCTAATTATAAAATAAATAATAAATGCTAAGGCACCAAGAACAATTGCCATTAAAGCAACTGCAGCAACAACAAGCACCCATTCAGGTCCTTCAAAATCTGTCGCATAATTCTTAACTGTAAACATATATTGGTTATAGTTAAACATTTGAATTATACCATTGCCTATTCCTTTTAAGATAATGAATAACCCATCGAAGAAAACAGACATGAATTCAAATAAAAATCTTAAAAACGTATCCATTATCTAATCCTCCCTTACATTCTCTATAAATACTTTCTTACCATAAGTAGATTCAAATCCCTTTAAATAATTAAGATCACCACTACTAACATTATCTAAAAATAAATAAGTAATGTTAGGTAATTCATCTAAACTATCTAACTTAGTCTTTAAATCACTTATATGTCTAAAGTCTACTCTTAAACCTACTTCTACTACCTCGCTTAATCTTCTTACCTTTAACTTACTTGTTTGATATTCTTTGTTATCAACTACAGGTACAATGTATCCAAAGCAATTAGATGTCATGTTCTCAAGTAACACAGCGTCTTCTATATCATTAGTAAAATGATAATCAAAGAAGTATCTTGTATAATCTTTCTTATAAGGTAAACCCTTTAAGAATTCTGTATTAATTAAATCTATTAAAGTTAAAGTTTTATGATAATTTAAAGCACTTGATAAAAATGCTTTATCAACTGCATTATTCTTAAACTTATATAATAAACCTAACTTACATTCTAATTTAGTATAGTAACTACTATCATCTAACTTAGTATAATTAACCCAGAAATCTTCATTATCTAGCTTAGAAACAAACTTAGTTAAAGTACTAATAGTTTTATTAATTTCTTTATATAAAGGATTAATAAAGCTATTAATATCAAGCTCTAATTTACCACCCTCATTATTAATAGTATTAATATCAATAGATAAACTTTCTATAGTCTTATACCTTTTATGAAATATTAAAGATATTATATCTATAATATATAATGCTCTTCTAGCTACTTCTTTATCACATACTTCTTCATATGTAACTTCATAATACATCCCCCTAAGTTCCTTTAATAAAGTCTTATGACCAAAGTCATTAGCTTTATCTAATGTACCTAGTTTATGGTAAAAAGAAGTATTAATATAAACATCTATGTACTTAAGTAAGACAATATCATCTATTGAAGAATCAATAATCTTACTGTATTTAAGAACTCTAGATCTAATATATGTTATGTATTTACTTATCATATTCTCCATTAGACACACCCTACTCTAAGTAATTATATCATATACTTATACATAATAAAAAGCACTTTATAACAAAGTGCCTTTAATCTGCAGCAGTAGTATAACTTACATTTACTATTGGATTATTATTAGGTATCGGATATGCATAGTTTTGAGTTATATCGTTCTTATAAAATATTATCTTACGTAAGGTATTTGCACCCATTACAAACGTATAACTATCTACATATGAATACGAATGACTTGAATTATCAACTTCTGTAATAGTTACATTTCTAGTTGTATTACTAAGTTTATTAATATATGTAGTATCTGTTAAATCTAGTAATAATAAATTTGGATCAAACGATAAAGTTACTAAAGCTGAATAGCATTTCTTTTTATTATCACTAGATAAACTATTATATTCTTCTAAAGTTAACTCTTTACCTACTGGATAATCTCCAAAAGCTTCTCTTACCTTATAAAAACTTACATTATTAGTTAATTCTACTTCTAAGTAACTTGCATTAACACTATCTCTTATTTGATATAAGAAATCATCATCCGTTACACCTATATTAAATGTACCACGTAAACTAGTTACATAAGGTTCTGTTGAAGTAACTACAGTAGTAATAGCAATAGATTCACCACTTTCAATTCTAACTGTTGGAGTAACATCAATTGAATAAGAATCTATACTTGTACTATGAGATATAACACCACTAGTCTTAGATAACCTACAAGTAGCTATCTCAGGGCAACTTACTGCTATATCATAACTAACATCAACATTAGTTTTAATTAAAGAATTCTTTCTACTATTAACATCTACAGAAATAGTATAAGTATTAACACCATCGAAGTTAGATACAAAGTGATTAGTACCTGTACTAGACAAAGTTGTACTATTAAAATAAAAACCTTCAGTTTCTAGAATATGAGTTAATATTTCTGAATAAAAGTATCTACTATATGTAACAGGTATAAATATAAGTACTAAACTAACAAATAAAGCTATAAGTAAATACTTCTTCATATATATTCCTTTCTAGATAACTTGGTTAGCAGATATTCTAATTTCAATAGCTTCCATCATACCAGCATATAATTTATTAGTTTTATAATCTGTTGGGAAGTTAATAGATAAAGTATATGTATCAGTTATCCTATCTGTATAATTCAAATTATATTTTTGATTAATCTTATATAAATTATACCATACACCATTACTATCGTTTACAGTTTCTTTAGTTAATATATTTGTAGCAGAATTAATGTCACTCACATTTCTATATAAACTAATATTTAAAGGAAGATTAGTAGTAGTTCTAATATCTATAGTATATTCCATATCAACTTCACTTTGTTTTGTATCATCATAGTTAGCTATAGAAAATGTATAATTATATTTATTATTACTTGGTACTATCTCATATGTATTTAAATTAAATATCATATCAGTTGGTTTAAGTAAAAATATTGCCTTATCTACATTAACTTTTACATCCTTACTAGATTCATACTTAGCATCTGTATTATTATCAGCAAATACTAAAGTTACTCCAAATGCAAATAAGAAAATATAAAAACAAATTAAAGAAATATATTTAATTTTAACATTACTAAATCTCATCATAATTTACCCCATATACTGAGTAGCTTCTAAGCTAAGATCTAAGAATTTAGCATTATCACTTACTACTTCATTACCAACTAAATCATCATTTACCCATTCTACAGGTATAGAAATAACTGGTTTTACCCCATTATTAATATCAGCTAAAGATATTATTCCAGTATAATTACCATCTTCATCTAAAGTTAAAGTAATATTTGAAGATGTAATTGTACCTGCAGTTAGAACAATATCACTATCACTTGTATTATCAATTACTTTAATAGTAATTTTAATAGCTACTTCAGTACTAGTAGGATCTACTACTAAGTTAATTACTCCAGTAGAACCTGGTGCAGCTTTACCATCTTTTACATGTGTATTATTCCAATCTATATTATTAATAGATATACTATTTACACTAGTATCTGTTAAATTAGTATCATTAAGTAGAATATTCCAATAAGCTATATTAGACTCCATAGGGCGATTTACGTTAGATGCATAAACAGCATAAGTAGTCTTATTTACTAAATAAACAAATGACAAAACTAATAAAGAAATAACAACTACTTGCTTTTTCATCTACCTATTCCTACCTTCTAATAATATTGTATAGATAGAATAAAAAATTTACAATTTATCTACAAATAACTTTGTAAAGTAGTGTAAAAAGCGTATGCATAAAAAAAGATGCTATGCATCTTTTTTTTCACTTTCTTTTTCATCTTCTACTGGTTCTTTGATAACTAATACTAAATGATATATTTGATAAATGAATATTATCATTATTGGTAATATAACAAAGATTAAGAAACCTACTGTAGATTCTAAGAAATCTAAAACACTACCTAAATTGTTATAAACCTCACCATTAGATAAACCAGCAACTAAAGTATTAGAGATTTGTCTATCACCATCACTAATAGTATAGATAGCACCAGCATCTCCACCTTCTTTTGCAATAACTTCAGCTTCTTTAATAATATAAGCTTTATTTAATACATCATAATAGTAAATCTTAGATCCAATTGTTACATCATCATATCTAGCATCTTCTAATACTATTAAATCACCTTTATTAAATGATTTTAAATAATGTTCATTATCTCTATTAATAGTAACTATAGTTTTATAACCAAACTTAGTATAACCATATTCATTACGTACTAATAAGAATGTAGTTAATATAACAACATAAATAATTAATACAAATTCAACAACTCCAAATAAAAATTTTCCTACTTTCTTCATAATAGTATATCCTCCATCATACTCATAATAAATTTATCATATTTGAAATAACTTTACAATTAATTATTATCATTATAAGAATAAATTCCTTTTTTCCAATGATATGCTTGAGTCTTAAAATTAAATTCTTTATCATTAATTTTTACTGTATCATCAGTTGTGAATTCCATATTAACTTCTTTTTCATTGTAACCATTATATATTTCATCACAAGTATTTTCCTTTAAACCTAAAGTACATACTTGAACTATTATACTTACTTCACCAGTTTCACAAACATTCTTATAACTTTTAAGTAAGTAGTTAGTTGGTACATCACTATAAGTTTGTTTTTTACTTTTACCATTATTATATCTTTTTATATCTTCTTCACTTATTACTTCACCAGTAGTACTATCAATTACAGGTTCATTTTCTTCCTCTTCTTCATTATTATTCATCCCAAGAGGATATAAACTAATTTCTTCAATTTTAACTAAACTACATCTGCTACTTGCAAAAGATATAGAAAATACACTTATTAGTAGAACAAAAACTAATAAAGTAAAAGCAAATATCAAACTATTCTTTTTCTTTTTCATTCTTATCATACTTTCTAAAGAAAGACTTTAATTTATCTTCATATAATCTTTTATCTGTTTCATAACTTCTAGCATGTTTAGCACCTTTTACCCATACTAACTCTTTTTCTGAAGCACATGCTTCATAATTAATATTAGTATTAATTGGTTTTACAAAATCATCATCAGTACCATGAAAGAATATTACAGGTATATCTCTATTCTTAGATAATGTTCTCTTAACATTTACATCATTATAAGAAAACTTAGCTTTTAAGAATGCTAATACATCAAATAACTTAGAAATATTATTTGGAGGTAATTTCATCCATCTAACAAGTAAATCATAAAATAATGATTCTAAAGATTGATACCCGCAATCAGCAATTATACCAGCTACTTTACTAGATAAGTTTTCACCAGTACTTAAAAGTGCTGTAGAGCATCCCATAGATATACCATAAATATAGATAGGAAGCTTATTCTCTTCTTCACTAGCAATAAAGTTTACCCAGTCACATATATCTTTTTTCTCATAAGCTCCAAATGTAATATATTTACCTTCACTTTCATTTGTAGCTCTTTGTTCTACTAATAATATAGAAGAACCATTCTTAACTAAGAAAGGAAGTATTAAAGCAAAGTCATTATATGGATTACTTCTATATCCATGACTTAATACTATTATTCTTTTTGCATTCTTAGTTCTAATATATTTAGCGTGTAATAAATACTTATCAACACTTCTAATATACATATCTTCTTTAGGTATTTCACTATACCACTTATCATTTACATGACTAGTTTCAAGTGAACCTGAATTAGAATTTTTTGCATATAATTTATAGAATGCTTGATTTTTCTTATTACAAGCAACATTAAATAATACATTGCTAATCATTAAATATATTAAGAATACAAATACTATCAACCCTAAAGTAAGAAATAAATAATACATAACTTCACCTCTTATAATCACATTATATCAAAAAAGAAGTATTATTATTAATACTTCTTTTATCTACAATGATCCTTGTACCATTCTACTTGAGTATCACACATATTTTTCTCTTCTTCAAGTGTACCTATTTTACTTTTTAGTTCTCTATTTTCATTCATATACTTTTCATAATATGGCATAATACCAAATACAGTAATTACAAAAAATAATATTGTCATACCCACTATAATTCCAGTTATAGTATTTCTCTTAACTCCATTTTGTTTACTAACTTTTCTTTCTAAAGTCTTAATAATATCTTCTAGTTTAGCTCTTTCTTCTGGACTCATTGGTTTATTAGCGTCTTCCCTAGGTTTAAAAAATCCCCTACCTTCTTCTTTAGACTTAGAGTTTAAAGAAGCTTCCTTAGTACTTTTTACTAGATCTGCTATATCTCTTTTATTACCATCTTCTTTAGCACCATAACTAAATGCATTATCTGGATTAGGAACTTTATTAAATTCAGGTAATCCAAAAGTCTCTTGTTTCTCTTCTACTAAAGATTCAATAGTACCATTACCATCTGTAAGTCCATCATTATTTATATTTTCATTATCTAGATTATTTAGTTTATCTAGGTTATCAAACATATTTTTATTCATAATCTATCATCCTTAATGAAATTATAACATAACCATTATTTTTTTGTTAATTTATTATTGACATTTACATTAAAAAAAACTATACTTTAAGTGTTCTTGTGCTTGATTAGCTCAGTCGGTAGAGCAAACGGCTGTTAACCGTTGGGTCGTAGGTTCGAGTCCTACATCAAGCGCCATTTAGAATATTAAAAGAAGTAACTTAAGTTACTTCTTTTTTTGTTTATAAAAATACTACAAGTTTTCACTTGTAGTATTTTCTAGTTCTAACAAATAATTATCTAAAATAGATAAAATATCATCTTCGTTTCTACATTTACATATTAATGTTTTAACTTCTTTACTTCCAGGCATTCCTTTTAAATAGAAAAGTATATTACTTCTTATTTGTAGTAATGCTAGTTTTTCATTCTTATCTTCTTTTAACAATTTAAAGTGATATTTCATTAGATCTATTCTTTCTTTATAAGTAGGTTCATCTGATACTACTTTACCATACTTAAAGTACTCATCTATATCACGAATAATCCAAGGATTTCCAAGACAAGCTCTACCAATAGCAACACCATCGCAACCTGTCTCATTTATCATTCGTATGGCATCCTCTACACTTCTAATATCTCCATTACCAAATACTGGAATAGATACTGCATCCTTTACTTGTTTAATATACTCCCAATGAGCTTCACCAGAATAGAATTCACTTCTAGTTCTTGCATGTACTGTAATAGCACTAGCACCGGCACTTTCCATTTTTTTAGCAAATTCTACTACATTTATACTATTCTTATCCCAACCAATTCTCATCTTAACTGTAACTGGTATAGGTACTGCATCTACTACTGCCTTAACTATTTCATAAGCTAGTTCAGGTTCTTTTAAAAGTGCACTACCACTTTTAGAAGAAATCGCTATCTTTGGTACAGGACAACCCATATTAATATCAATAATATCTGGTTTCATCTTCTCATATACTATTTTAGCTGCAATAGCCATACTCTTAGGATCTCTACCAAATATTTGTTGTGCTATAGGTCTTTCTTCTTCACTCATCTTAAGTAAGTCTATAGTTTCTTTACTTCCAAATTCTAGTGCATTAGAAGAAACCATTTCACCAACTAATAAGCATTCACCCATACTTCTACATATTTTTCTAAATGAAGTATTGGTATAACCAGCCATAGGAGCAAGTACCACTCTAGGTACTTCTACACTTCCTATTCTAATGGCCATTTTATTACCTCTACTTGGCTTCCTTGTTCTAATAATAAAGCATTAGCTTCATCTCTATCTATATGTAGTTCTAATACTCCAGTTTCATCAGCTTTAATAATAGCTCTAATATAAGCTACTCTATTGCCATTTACTTTAACTAAGACTTGTTCTTTATTCTTAACTCCATACTTATCTAAATCTTCTAAAGACATGTGTACATGAGCTTCAGCAATAATAACACTACTATCTAAAGTTATTTCTCCATCTTCTCCAATTACTCTAATAGATTCAGAATTTTCTAAATCACCAGATTGTCTAACTGGAGGATTAATACCAAGTAAGAAAGCATCTGATTTACTTACTTCAACTTGGTTATATTTTCTATAAGGTCCTAAAAATCTTAGTCTTTCTATTTTACCTTTAGGTCCAACAATAGTTACCATTTTATCTGTTGCAAATTGTCCTTTTTGAGATAATTCTTTATATACATTATAAGGAGTCTTAAATAACTTTTCATAAGCTTCTTTAGTTAAATGAATATGATGATTACTAACTCCAACATTTACTTTAAACATAACTAATTCCTTCTTTCTTATAAATTATAACATACTAACTAGTTCTTCCCATTTATTATTAAGTTCTAATAAAGTATTTTCTTTTTCTTCTATTTCTTTATTAATAGAATTAGATTTTTGATAATCTAAATAATTATCTTCTTCTAATAAAGAATCTTTTAGATTCTTTATTTCTAATTCTAGATTAGTTATTTTCTTTTCTATAGATTTAATATCTTTATTAACATCATAGTTATTCTTTACTATCTTTTCTTTGTTTACTTTAGGTATTTCTTCAATTACTACATTATCTTCTCTTGTATTTAATACTTCTAAATATTTCTTATAATTCATATTAAATACTTCATTAGAATTATTTTTAAACTCTAATAATCTATTAGCTATCTTAGATATAAAATATCTATCATGACTAACAAATATAATAGTGCCTTCATAATCTAGTAATATATCTTCTAGTCTTTTCTTACCTATAATATCTAAGTGATTAGTAGGTTCATCAAGTATTAATACATTTGGTTTATTATAAAGTATCTTACATAAAGAAAGTCTTACTTTCTCACCACCTGATAATACTTTAATCTTCTTATTAACATCTTCCCCACTAAATAAGTAACTACCAAGTATAGTTCTAGCCCTCTCATTATCAATACTTGGGTTAGCTAACTTAAACTCTTCTAATATAGTATTATCACTACTAATCATTGCAAGATCTTGATCAAAATAACCTATTTTTAGATTATCTCCATATATTATCTTACCTTTTATCTTAGGAATAACATCCATGATAGTTTTAAGTAAAGTAGACTTACCACTACCATTTACTCCTATAATACCTAGTCTATCTCCTCTTTCTATATCTATATTAATATTCTCTTGTAAAACATTATTATCATAACCAATAGAAAGATTCTTTAAAGATATTACTTTTCTTGATGTAGTATCTATATTATCTAAATCTGTTTTAAAGGTATTTTTATTAGGTTTAGAAGGCTTTTCTATAATAGTCATCTTTTCTATTTGTTTTAATTTAGATAAAGCCATAGATGCTTTACTTGGCTTATATTTAAATCTTTCATAAATATCTTTTAATCTTTTAATTTCTTTTTGTTGATAGTTATAGTCTTTTAATAGTTTTTGATAACGTAATTCTTTTTCTTTTTCATAATATTCGTAGTTACCTTCAAAGTGATTAGTTTTTCCATACTCTATTTCATAAATATTATTTACTATGTTATTTAAAAACATTCTATCATGAGATACTAAAACTATTGCACTTTTATAATCATGTAAATAATTTTCTAAATAATTAATAGTAGTTATATCTAGATGGTTAGTAGGTTCATCTAAGAATAGTATTGAAGGCTTAGAAAGAAGTAACTTCATTAAAGATATCTTAGTTCTTTCTCCACCAGAGAATGATGATATTGGTCTATCTTTATCACTTGATAAAAAGCCAAATTTACTTAGCATTACTTCATATTCTTTTTTATATGAGTAACCTCCTAGAATTTTATACTTTTCAAGTTTATTAGTATACTCTTCTATTAATTTAGAATTATTAGATAGATTGCTTTCTAATTCTTCTATTCTTTTCTTTAAGTTAAAAAGAGTAGTATTAGCACTTTCTAATACACTCTCTAAAGTTACATCAACATCATTAAAAGTAACTTGTGATAAATAGCCTATTTCTATATTACCCAATCTAGTAATACTAAAGTCTTCCTTTCCTACTCCTTGAGATAACATATCGTTATCTATTAAAGCTTTAAGTAAGGTGGTTTTTCCTGCACCATTTCTTCCAACTATACCTATATGACTATTGCTAGTTATTTTTATATTTATTTCTTCTATAATAGTTTCTCCATTTATTTCAATAGAGCCATTCTTAATCTCGTAGTGCATCTTACCACCTCCAAGCCATTTGATTATACAATAATTAATATAAAAAAGGGAGAAAGATTATCTTTCTCCCTAAGTGTGAGTTTGAGTTTATATGTTATTTTTTGTATAGAGTTTGTCTCTTATAAAAGAGCTTCTAATTTACTATTGGATATCACTACTCCCTTCTTACACCTACATAATATAAATTAATTATGAAGTTTATGTGAAGAAAAAGTGAATTGTTACTTTTTACTCACTTTCTTTACATTGAAGTAAAAAGTAGTACCTTTGCCAACACTAGACTTAACACCAAATTTAAATCCATGTTTCTCTAGTATAGTTTTAACAATAGATAATCCAAGTCCTGTACCAACAACATTTCTCTTATGATTCTTATCATTTTTATAGTACTTGTTCCAGATAAAATCTATATCTTCTGTTTTAATACCTTTACCAGTATCTCTAATAGATACTTTATAAGTATCTTTTTCTTTCTTTACACTTATATATACAGTTAAATCTTTACCTGTATAGTTAATTGCATTATTAATTAAATTATAAATAACTTGATCTAATTTACTCTTATCAGCTTCAACAATAGCTTCACTTGGCATATCACATACAAATTTATAAGATTCAGTTTCTTTTATTACTTCGTATCTTCTTAATATATCATTAATATCTTGTACTAAATCAAAGTTAGATAATTCTATATCATCAGCTGTAGCTTGCATTCTAGATAAAGTTAAAATATCTTGTACTAATGTAGTTAATCTATTAGATTCATCAATGATAATATTACAATTTTCCTCTCGTTTCTTATCATCTTTATAAGATATATCTCTTACCATTTCAGCATATGCTCTAATAAGCGTTAAAGGTGTCTTAAGATCATGAGATACATTAGCCATTAAGTCTCTTTGTAGCTCATTAGTTCTTAACATATCAGCTTCAGCATGAGTAAGCACATTAGCTAGTTCATCTACTTCCTTAGCGCCATACTTTGGAAATTCCACAGGTTCACCTGAACCAAGTTTCTTTGCTCTTATAGTTAAATCATTAATAGGTTCAGATAGTCTTCTTGCTAAAAATACACTTATCATGGAAGCTACTACTATAACTATAATAGTTAAGTAAATTAACTGATTACGTATAACCTCATTAGCTGTAGATAAATCTTCTAAGTTAGAATATAAAAATACTACACCACTATTAAGCTTTAACTCATAAAGATAACCTCTAGTTTCATATTCTTTATTTAATAATCTTATAGAATTAGATTCTTCTTTAGAATTTAAGAAATCTTCTTTTAAAGATTGTATTTCTTGGTTATTATCTTTATTTAAAATACAACCTGGAATTAAATTATTATATTTAATAGAAAAACTATTATTAGGATAATACTCTACACATATATTATTAACATAAGCTGTTTTTTCTAATACTAAACTTACATTAGATGGACTAGTATTTTTAATACTGTTAGCTATCTTATCTAAGTTCTTTATTTGAAAACTCTCATAAGAATATCTTAAATAAACTACTTGAGTTAACCACAAAAGTAATAATATGAATACACTAAAAGTTATAAAGAAAAATAATATTTTAGTCTTATAACTACTATTCCTTAGCTTCATCATACTCAAACTTATAACCCACTTTTCTTACAGTTTTAATATATTCTCCAAAAGAACCTAGGTGTTGACGCAAAGTCTTAACATGAGTATCTATAGTTCTATCATCCCCATAGAAATCATAACCCCAAACATTATTTAATAATTGTTCTCTTGTTAAAGCTATATGTTCATTTTGAAAGAAATACTTAAGTAAATCATACTCTTTAGGAGTTAAAGTAACTAACTTTCCATCAACTCTAACTTCATGTGCAACATCATCTAATTCTAAATTACCATAATTAATAGTTTTATTCTTTTTAACTTCTTTTCTCTTAGTAATAGCTTTTACTCTAGCTACTAATTCTTTTGGACTAAATGGTTTAGTTACATAGTCATCAATACCTAAGTCAAAACCATGTAATTTATCATACTCTTCACCTCTTGCTGAAAGCATAATAACTGGAATACTATCTTTAATCTCTTTGATTTCTTTTACAGTTTGATAACCATCTTTATGAGGCATCATAATATCCATGATAATAATATCAAAATTATCTTTATTTACTAACTCGATAGCTTCATCACCATCTGATGCTTCAACTACTTCATAGTCATTTAATTCTAAATATTCTCTTACAACATCTCTTATAAGTTTTTCATCGTCACATACAAGTACTTTCATATATAAAAGCACCTCCAATCACTTAAACATATTATAACAAAAAAGTGATATTTTTGTGAAAATCAGTGAAAAAGCAAAAAAACTAGCTTATAGCTAGTTTTATGCATTTTGTATTTGATTCATATAATTTCTTACTTTAGTAGCCCATGTAGAAGATGCAGCATACTTATGTCCAATTTGTTCTACTGTAGTAAGTCCTTGAGCAACATAGTACTTACCCAAGTTTCTTATCATTGCTTCGATACCTTCATCTATAGTATCAAACTTAGCCCAGCCATCACATCCAGAGCCTACCATACCACCTACATTGTTACATTGTCTAACTAAGTTAGAACACTTACCATTACATCCTGTTTCAAGAAGTGATATAGCAACAGCCATATAAGGATCAACTCCCCATGTAATTGATGCATTAGCATAAACATATCCTTTACCTGCTAATTCATTTTTTAAACTTCTATCAAGCTTAGCTGCAAGTTCAGATAAAGTCATACCATCATATATAACAACTGGGCTTTCTGCTTTAAGGGAAGCAACACTTATCTCTTGTTTAAAAGAAGATGTTGTAAATGCTAAAGATGATTCTTCACCATTTCTTTCATTTTCAGCTTTTATTAAAACTGATTCTATTAAGTTCATACCCATGCTTGTTAAAGAACTATCTGATTTCATGATTGTAAATCTTTCAAGTGATGATCCCATAAATTCTAATAGAGTTATCACAAGTAAAGTCATAATAATACCTTTTACCGAGGGTAAATTTTTCATAGTTTTTATCATTCCTTTTTTTTACAAAGCTTCCTCATTATACAAAACAAGGTATAGCTTGTCAAATCAGCACAAACATGCGTATGCTTGCTCTACCATTTGACAATTACATTATACTATATAAATAACTAATATTAAAAGAGTTCTAATATATGTTATAATTAACTAGGTGATTATATGATTGGAATTGGAGATTTATTGAAATATTTAATTTTAGGAGTAATACAAGGTATAACTGAACCATTACCTATTTCTTCTTCAGGTCATTTAGCTTTAATTAGTAAATTATTTAATTTTACTATTAATGACCTTAACTATGAAATAATAACTAACTTTGGTTCATTTATAGCAATATTTATAATATTCTATAAAGATATTATTAAATTAATTAAAGGGTTCTTAACTTACATCTTTAATAAAGATAAGAGAAAAGAAAATGAAACAATCTTTAAGTATTGTTGGTTAATAGTAGTTGGATCTATTCCAGCAGCAGTAATTGGCATATTACTAAAAGATAAAATAGAAACAATATCAAATAACACTAATATACTTGGAATATGCTTTTTAATTACATCTATTCTATTATTCTCAATTAGAAATAAGAATGGTAAGAAAGATGATAATGATATTACATTTAAAGATGCTATTATAATTGGTTTATTTGAGTCATTTGCACTTCTTCCTGGTATATCAAGATCTGGTACTGTAATGGTAGCTTGTATGTTATTAGGTTTAAAAAATAAAACAGCTTTAAAATATACATTTATGTTATATTTACCAGTTTCTCTAGGTTCTATGGTATTAGGTGTTAAAGATTTACTTGAAGTATCTAATTTAAGTAGCTTAGTATTACCTTACGCACTTGGTATGTTACTAGCATTTACTTTTACATATCTATGCTATGGAATCTTAAAGAAAACAGTTAACAATGGTACATATTGGAGATTCTCAATATATACTTTATTAATTAGTATATTCACTTTAATATATTTCAATTTATCATTCATCAAATAAAAGATAGGATTAATTAATTAATCCTATCTTTTTTATTCTATTTCTTTAGTATCTAACTTATTAGTTATTTCTACTTTATTAATCATATTAAATCTATTAGTAATCTTATCTGTAGTTATATTAATATCTTTAACATCTTTAGATACAGTATCTATACTACGAGCAAGTTTATCCCAACGTTCTTTATATCTTTCAAAATCTTCAGCAAGTTTACCAAGTTCAACTTGAATAACCTTAGCAAATTTATCTCTTTCTTTAGTTTTAACAACCATACCTACAGTTGTAAGCATAAACATTAAAGTAGTTGGGCTAGTCATCCAAATATGATTTTTATATGCATAATTAACAATATCTTCATGATGTGCATTAATCTCAGCAAATATAGCTTCAGCAGGTATAAACATAATAGCTTGGTTAGTTGTTTCTCCTGCAACTATATATTTACTAGCTATAGCGTCTATATGCTTTTTAACGTCTGATTTAAACGCTTTAGAAGAAGCTAATCTTTCTTCCTTAGATAAACTACTATCTATCATTCTATTAAAGTTTTCTAATGGGAATTTAGAGTCTATACAGATATTTCCTAATGGTTCATAAGTATGAATTACTGAGTCTGCTATATAACCATTAGATAATGTATATTGTAAATGATACATTTTATCATTCTTTTCTCCAAATACATTAGCTAGAATCGACTCTAAAGTAAATTCTCCAAAATTACCTCTAGTCTTTTTATCTGTTAATATACTTTGTAAAGAAACTATATCATTTGATAAGCTATCTATTTTCTTTTGAGCATCATCTATCTTAGTTAATCTTTCTAAGATATTATTAAATGTTTTATTAGTCTTTTCAAAGTTTTCATCAATTCTTGTATTAACTATTTCATTTATCTTTATTAATCTAGCTTCTATACCTTCAGATAAAGTTTTAAAATCTTTATTTAATTTATCTGAGAATTCATATTTGAATTCTCCTATTTCTTTAGTTAAAGTATTTTGATTCTTAAGTAAAGATTCTACTATTTGACTTCTAAACTCCATCATAGTATTAGATACACTTGTATCGTTATTAGTGTTCTTATTAACCTTTAAAATAAGTACTATAAGTGTTATAAAAACAATTATAAGTAAAGCTATTATTACGTATTCCATATCTATTCTCCTCTCATTAAGTATAGTTTATAGATAAATATAAAACTAGATTAAATTAATCTAGTTTTACATATTATTCATCAAAGAAATCATCAAAGAATTCATCATCAGAGACTAAATTATCATTCATAACAATTGAGTCTTCATCAACATTAATTCTAGGTTTATCATCATCTAAACTCTCTAATGATTCTATTTTTTTAGGTTGTTCTTCTACTAATTTCTCTAATTTATTTTTTTCTTCTACTACAGGTTTACTAACTACTTCTTGAACAGGCTTAGTAATAGCTTCTTCTACTACTTCACTTTCTAATTTAGGAAATTCCATATTACTACGTTTTTCCTCTTCTTCCATGCTAAGTGGAGGAAGTTCAAAAGAAGTAACATCAAACTTGCTATCATCATTACCATTTTCTTTTTCTTCAGCATCTAATTCAGCTAGTTTTTTATCAATATCAGCTATCATCTTATCTATTTCTTCATTAGATAATGCTGATATTGGTTTATCAGTATTAGGAATACCTAAATCTCCAAATTTATCTTTAATAGTTGAGTTATCTTCATTTGGCATACCAAACATATCAGCTGCAAATGAATTTGATTGAGAAGTGAATGGATTACTACTAGATTTTGATGATGTAAATGGACTATCTAAGAAAGGATTTGATTGTGATTTAGGAAATTGGAAAGGATTTGTATTAGATAAGAAAGGATTATCATCATTTCCTCCCATAGATTCCTTCATTTCCTTTTCTCTTTGTTCATTTACAAAGTTCTTAATACTAAATGTTTTTACTTTACCTACTTCTCTATTTGGATATTCGTAAGGGAATTTATCATGTCCCCAGTTAATCTTAAATTCTGGAGTATATTGAACCTTAAATGGACTCATACGAAGCCTAATAATAATTGCTTGGAATAGTTTCATCTTTTGTAAGTCTGTAATAGTTACAAGTGGAGTTGAAGCAGTCTTATCTTTATCTTTACTCTTAACTTCACCACACATTTTAGAAATTTCCTGTAAGGCTTCCATTTCTTGAGATATTAAATAAATTAAGTTACCACAGTTACCTTTTAATGTAGAAGCAATTTGTTTACCATAAACTTGTTCTAATTGAGCAAAGTTTTGAATGATAAATGTAAATCTTATTTTTCTTGAACGAGCAGCAGATACCATAGCATCAACATCAGCTAATGCTGGCATGTTAGCAAACTCATCTAATAAAAAGTTTGTTCTATATTTTAATTTATTGCCTTCAGAGTTTTGAGCAACATCAATTAATGTTTCATAACATTGTTTTAAGAATATTGTAAGTAATGAGTGATATGTCTTTTTCTCATCTTGAATAATTAAGAAAACAGCTGTTTTATCTTCACCAATCTTTCTCATATCAAAGTCAGAGTTAGAAAGCATTTCAGATAAACCTTCTTGAGTTGAGAAAATATTTAATTTTTCTTTAAAGGTAGAAATAACACCAGACTTAGTATCTTGAGCAGTATTAAATGTACCAGCACCTAAGTTATATGCAATTGAATCTTCTCCTACATATTTAAAAAAGTGTTGAGCAAAAGTTTTACCCATTAACTTTTCTTCACCAATATTAACCATACTATTAATTGAGTTAATATTTATTTCATCTTCTTTACCAAATTCAAATAAACCTAGAGCTAAAGCTTCAAAGTATTCAGCAGCAGCATGACCCCAGAATGGATCGGATGCTTTAGGATCAACGATAATGTTATTAGCAACATCTCTTAATAACTCGATAGCTTTATCTTTTTTACCTTCTTTATAATAAGAATAAGGTATATATAAAGGATTCCATGAGTTACCTCTTGCAGTATCACGGAAGTTTAATACTACAACGTTATAGCCTTTACTCTTTAAGTAACCTGAAGAATATTCAAATATTTCACCTTTAGGGTCGTTTATAATCATTGATTCTCCAGATTTAGCAAGAAAGTTAACTGTAGGTTTAACTATACAGGCAGTTTTACCTGAACCAGAAGAACCTATAACTAGAGTATGGTATTCTGAGTTATCAACCCATGCTTCTTTACCATTATTTATTAATGGTATACCTCCAGCTTTAGTTACTTCATCAGTAAGAACTACTTTTTCTACATCTGTATCACTTTTCATTTCTTTCTCAGTTGCCCATCTAGAGTAACCTTTATCACTCTTAGGAGATATATCAATAAATCTCTTGGCACCTTTATCCCTCTCAAATATATAACTTGATACAGAACTAAATATTAAAATTAATGCTACTGCAAACATAAATAAAGTAAGCATAATATAATCAGGTCCAAATGCTGGGAATGGATTTAAACCATAAAACTCACTTTCATTTGCAAATGAAGAAAAATTAAGTACTGCTATAGCACATAAATATAAAAGTAATAAACAAAACAATATAAAAATTATTAAGTCCTTTTTTTCTATTCTAAATTTCATACTAACCCTTCCTTTTTATATTCATTATCTAATTTATAACTAGCTACTTCCACCACCTTATTAGATATTTTCTTTAAACTAACACTAGTGTCATTAGATAAAGAGAATCCGTCTCTTCGAATTATAACATATAAATCGTTAGAATTATTCATTCTAAACATACTTTTTATATTAAAAGTATGTAAACTTGTTGGTAAAAGTGAGGAATCTACACCCAGTACATAAGCATTACCATTAACAACGCCAAATACTATTTCATAATTTAGAGTCTTTTGATCTAATCTTGTATTATCAGATAAATGATAAATTTTATCATTTACTCCATCATTATTAATATCAATTTCAAATATATCGTAAACATAAGTATTAGCACTACTATATTTAAATCCATATTTATCAAATACTTTATTAATAATTTCTAAATCATCTCTAGTTAATTTAATTTTACTATAATTAACTGGATCTATTATTAAATTATCTTGGAATAATACTATTTCATTAGTAGCTTTAAGCCATTTGTTATTAGAAGAAATATTAAATCTTACATCATCGTAAGTTACTTTAAGATTATCTTTAATCTCATTACTACTATCTATTTCTTTAAAAGTATTCTTTTCATAATCAACATTACTTAACTCACTTGCTCTGCACTCAGTCTTTGTACAATAAAAAGCAGTTAAATTATCGACTAAAATATACCCTTTATTAAAATTACTAATTCCTCCATTAGAAAAGAATAGTATCAACAAATAGATAACTAAGAATATAAATAATGCTAAAAGCATAAATAAATTTTTCTTACTAATATTTTCCATCTAATCATTCCATCCAAATATTTCTAAATTTCTAAAACTTGTTAAAGCCATTTTAGTCTCGCCTTTTTCTGGGTCATACACAGTTACTTCAGTATCAGTCTCACTTGGAGCATATGGTATTAAAACCCAGTGTTGCTTGCTTCTTAAAGATGCAACTAACATTACATGTGTATAAGTACTATTGTTAAATGCATTAATAATATCTGTTCTTGCTTGTTCTAATGAGTCTCCTGAAGCATATGTAGTTGTATTAACATATCCAAATCCAGGAGCTAACTTAGATAAATAATTATTTAAATTACCCCAGATAATTGCATCACCACTAAATGCATTAGAACCATTAACATCTTGTTTTAATGCATTATTTAATGTTGCAGGACTAAAGTTAGAAGAATTAACTTTACCAGAACATGACATTGCAATTGCAATAGATGTTAAAGTACATCCTGAGTTACCAATCTTACCTGGACCATTACCTAAAGTATCATCAGTCCAACATACTCCATTACCTACAAATTGTCTAAATAAAGAACATGTACCTCTTTGCTCAACTTTTACATCACTACAAGTAGTATTTGAACAGCTATCAGAATTAGAATCAATTCCAAAAGCAGTTTTTCTAATATTAAAAATCACTCTTGAAACATATAAGCCATACAAATATTGATCTTCATCAGTTGTTTTTACGCAATTAGATAAATTTCCCTCACTACATTTAGGTGCGCCAGATCCACAGCCTCTTTGAACATGTTCAGGCCATTCTGACTCTACTTTACCATATATAGATGAAGCATAATAACAACCACCATCATCACTATCGCCAGGATTCCACCAATAATTACCTATTTGTTGATAGCGCATTAATATATCATTAAAATCTTTATATACTCTATTAATATATTGAGCATATTCAGCAAACTCTTGACCTGGAGTATAACTTACTGCTCTAGCACAACCTTCTCCATTATAACATCCTACTCCCCAATAATTATGTTTTGCTCCACCTGGTGAATTTTCAGCAATTGCTTTAGCAAATGAAAACTCTGGATTCAAATTATTTTGTAAAGATTGATTATACATTTGACTTAAATGATCGCCTTCTAAAAGATATTTTCTAATTCCGTATTTATCTTTTTCGGTAGCAAGTCTTCTTTCTAATTCTTGAGTAGCACCAGAAATAAATTCTTCTTCAGTTAAAGTAGTATTATGTAAATCAAAATTTGAACAACTATTAGCTACATTAGATGAAGTAGAATTAGTACTATCTTTTTTATTTTCACCTTTTACAAAAGTAGCGTTCTCACCATAAAAAGTTTTTAGTATAGTAGTATAACTATAACCATATTCTTTATTTAAATACAAAGCCCCAACTATACTTAGAGATGGTTTAGAAGTGTTTTCTTGATGTTTCCAATAATACTCTATATCTGTTTCAGTAGTAGTTGTACCATCAGCATTAGTAACATCATGTTCTTCTTCTTTTTCTTCCCAACATTCATCTGGGTACTCACCATCAACATGACCACCAGTATAATTAGCAGGACAATTAACATACATACTATTTGTTACTTTATTACTAACAAAATCAGAATCAATTACAAAATCATCATCATCTAGCATATGATATCCACTTGTATTTGTATCCCAACTAAAGAATGTATTATTAGTTTTTATATATGGTACTGCATCATTACTACTAACCTTATAAGAATCTTCTACTAATACAATACCTTCACTTTGTTTTAAAGCTTGATCCATAGCTTCAGTATATTTAGATGCACTATTAAGGTCTCCATAAAAAGTAACACTATAATTATTTCTTATAGCTTCAGTTCTTGTTGAAACTGCTATTGCAAAAAAAGCATGATAAGCATCATTTTCTTCTAAATTTAAATTATCTCCATAAAACATTAAAGCTTTTTTTACATAGTCTTCTAAAGACATGCTAGTAGTTACATTATCTTCAGAATTTTCATCTTTTACTATAGTTATATTTACGCTAGTATGTGAAGATAATGTTTTAGATAAAGTACTAGATATAGGAGTATTTAACCCCTTTGAACCAGTAAGAATTATAATTAATAAAACAAATCCAATAATTGCTGCAAGAATTGCTACAAATATAATAACAACAGGATTACCAAGCAAAAAATTAATAAGTGCTTTAGATCCTACTGCTTTAAAAGTCTTATTAAATGGTGAAAATGAACTTTTTCCTTCCTTGGCTCTTCTTTCCATTTCTGCTCTATCTTCATCAGATACTTGATCGTTACTATTACTATTATTATTTCTATTTTTATTCTTTAATAAACTTAAGCCTGCTCTTAAAAAGTTCATCTAATCACCACCAATCTATACATCACAATTTTAACATATTTTTAGAATCTATAAAACAATAAAACCAGGATAAAATCCTGGTTCATACTATAATTTAAAATCATCTAAATTAAAGCTTACTTGTTCTTTAACTTCTTCTTTAATTTCATTAGCAGTATCTGTAGTTTCTACGTTTAAACTATTATTTACATTTGCTTCTTTTTTACTTTCTAAAGTAACAACTGGTATTACATCAAACACTTCATGTTTAGTAAATACTGAACCAACACTATTAATATCCATAATAGGTATATTAGTGTTCTTTAGTTCTAATAGACCATCATCACTAACTATCATAAAATCATCATGTGTATTAGTTGGCATTACCTTAGTTATTTTATAAGGACTAGTTTTAACTTTCTTTATTAAAGTATTACCTTTTCTTCCTCTTCCAGTATAAACAAGTTCTGATAGTTTTAAACGTTTAGCACTATCTTTATCTGTGAATACTGAAATATACTCTGTATCATTAAATCCGATTGCACTAGCTAATGTATCATCTTTTAATGCAATACCTTTAACACCAGAGCCTCTAACACCTACTAAAGTTACTTCTTCTCTTGGATACATTACATAGTATCCTTGACTAGTTACCATTAAAATGTTCTTCTTAGTTCTAAATGCAGCTACTACTTCATCATCGTTATCTTTTAACTTCATAGCTGTCATAATCTTACTAGTTCTTGATACTTCAAATTCACTTTCAAGTGTACGTTTTACCATACCGTTCTTAGTAGCTAAAGTAAATTCTCCTTCTTTTTCATAGATGAACGCACTTACTACTTTCTCGTTTTCTAACACTCCACTTACTATGTTATTTAAGTGTTTACCAATTTCTTTCCATTTAGAATCAGGTATTTTTATAACTGGTAAGAATGCATAGTTACCACGATTAGTAAATAAGATAATATTATCTAAAGTTGAAACATCAAAAGTATTAATAATATAATCTCCTGGTTTCATTGAAGGCATTTCATCATTTCTAGCATCGTAACTCTTCTTAGATACTCTCTTTAAGTATCCTTCTTTAGTTACAACAACTACTACTTGTTCCTTAGGAATCATTGCCTTTTCATCAATATCTATCTTAGTAATTTCATCTTTAATTATAGTACGTCTAGCATTACCATATTCTTTCTTACATAGTTTTAACTCTGTAATCATTACATGCTTTAATGCATCTTCGTTATTTAATATTTGAGTCCAAATAGCAATATTCTTTCTTAGTTCTTCCATTTCCTTTGTAACATCTAAAATATCTGTGTTAGTTAATCTATATAATTGCATTTCTACAATGTATTTAGCTTGTTCAAAATTAAAATCAAATTCTTTAATTAAGTTTTCAATAGAATCTTGTTTATTCTTTGATGCTCTAATTACTTTAATAACTTCATCTAATATAGAAATAGCTCTAGAAACACCTTCTAATACATTTAGTCTTTCTTCAGCTTTTCTCTTATCATAAGCAGTTCTTCTTGTTACTACTTGTTTTTGATGAGCAATAAATGCATCAAGAATATCTAATACTCCAACATACTTTGGTCTACGATTAACAATTGCTACCATATTAAAGTTATAGTTAACTTGTAAATCTGTATTTTTATATAAGTATTTTAGTATTAAAGATGCATCTACTCCTTTTTTAAGGTCTATTACAAGTCTAGCCATATTTTCATAGTCAGACTCATCAACTACATCATTAATACCTTCAATCTTTTTATCTAATTTAATATCAATTATCTTTTTTAATAATTGTTCTTTAACAATTCCATATGGAATTGATTTAACAATTATTTGTTTATGTCCTTTTTCTTCAACTATTTCACAATCAGCTCTTAATACTACTTTACCTCTACCAGTAGTATAAGCTTTAATAAGTTCTTCCCTACCTTCAATAACACCACCTGTAGCAAAATCTGGTCCTGGCATTATATCCATGATTGTCTCAAGTCTTGAATTAGGAGACTCAATTCTCTTAATTGTTGCATCAATTACTTCAGATAAGTTATGGCTTGGTATTTCAGTTGCATAACCTGCAGAAATACCTGTAGATCCATTAACTAAAAGGTTAGGAAATCTAGCAGGAAGTACTGTTGGTTCTAGTTCAGTATCGTCAAAGTTGTAAGTCATTTCAACAGTATCTTTTTTAATATCACCTAGCATCATTTCACTAATCTTAGCTAGTCTTGCTTCAGTATAACGACTTGCGGCTGGACCATCTCCATCTATTGAACCATTATTACCATGTACATCAATAAATGGTTCTCTCATCTTCCATGGTTGAGATAAGTGGATAATAGCGTCATATATAGATGAGTCACCATGTGGGTGGAAATTACCCATGATATAACCAACAGCTTTAGCAGACTTTTGATATGGTTTATCAAAAGTATAACCTGCTTTTTGCATACCAAATAAAATTCTTCTTTGTACTGGTTTTAAACCATCTCTAACATCAGGTAGGGCTCTTTCTTGAATTATTTCTTTAGAGTATCTTCCAAAAGAATTCTCCATTATTTCATCAAGACTAAAATCACTTACTTCTCTACCTATGACATTTACAAAATCATCTTTATTTCTTGCCATAAACTACCTACTTTCTAAAGTCATCTTCTAGTGTAAAATCAACGTTTTCGTTTATCCAAGCTTTTCTTGGTGCAACCTCATCACCCATTAAAACATGAATTCTTTTCTCTGCTAATGCAGCATCAGTAAGATTTACTCTTATTAATCTTCTATTCTTAGGTGACATTGTTGTTTCATATAACTCATCAGGGTTCATCTCACCAAGTCCCTTAAATCTTTGTAACTTGTATGGCTTATCTCCAAGTTCTTGTCTACGTTTCTCTAAATCCTCACTTGTAGAGATATATTCCTTTTCTCCCTTTTTACCAGTTTCAATTGAATATAATGGAGGTGTTGCAATATAAAGCATTCCATTCTCTATTAAAGGTCTCATAAACTTATAGAAGAATGTAATTAATAAAATTTGAATATGAGATCCATCGACATCGGCATCTGTCATGATAATTACTTTACCGTAGTTAGATTCTTTATAATCAAATGTTTCTCCTAAACCAGCACCTATTGCATATTCAATTTGTCTTAGCTCAGCATTACTTTCAATATCATGTGCTGATGCTTTTTCAGTATTTAATACTTTTCCTCTTAAAGGTAAGATTGCTTGATGTTCTTTATCTCTAAATGACTTAGCAGAACCTCCGGCAGAATCTCCCTCGACTAAGAATAATTCATTATGAATATAATCTCTACCTGTAGCCTTAGCTAACTTCTCAGATATAATCTTCTCTTTATTAATCTTATTCTTAGAATTATTCTTAACTGCTTCTCTTGCTTTTCTTGCAGCTTCTCTTGCTTCTTTAGCTTTAGAAGCTTTTTCTAGGATACTTAAAGCAGTTTCTCTATTTTCTTCTAAGAAAAATTTCATATTTTCATAAACTATGTTATCGCATACGTTTTTAGCTTCTGGAGTACCTAATTTACCCTTAGTTTGTCCTTCAAATTGTAATAAGTCTTCAGGTATACGTACATTTATAACTGCAGTTAAACCTTCTCTTAAATCTCCTCCATCAAGTGAGTCTTTTGGTTTTATTATTCCATTACCTCTAGCATATTCATTAAATGCTTTAGTTAAACCAGATTTAAAACCTACTTCATGAGATCCACCATCACTAGTTTTAACATCATTAACAAATGATTCAATTATTTCAGAATCACTTGTAGTGTATTGCATAGCAATAGATACACCTATTCTATTCTTTTCATTTTCAAAACGTATAACATTATTATGAATAGGATTCTTATTTTCATTTAAATATTTAACAAATGCTTCAATACCTTCTTCATAATGATATTTAGCTTGTAAATTATCTTCTTCATCAATTATTTCAATAGTTACATTAGGATTTAAGAAAGCACTTTGTTGCATTCTTTCACTTATAGTAGTGAAACTAAAATTACAATTCTTAAAAATAGTTTTATCAGGCATAAACTGTACTATAGTACCAGTCTTATTAGTCTTACCAATTTCTTTTAAAGGTTCTAATACTTTTCCACCTTCATTAAACTTAATTTGGCTAATCTTACCTTCTTTATAGATAGTAACAGTCATCCATTCAGATAAAGCATTAACTACAGATGCACCTACACCGTGAAGTCCACCTGATACTTTATAAGCACCTTCTTCAAACTTTCCACCTGCATGTAATACTGTATAGATTACTTCTGGAGTACTTTTACCTGATTCATGCATACCAATTGGTACACCACGTCCATTATCAGCAACTGTAATACTTCCATCTTTATTAATTAAGATTTTAATATAGTTACCATATCCATTGATAACTTCATCCATACCATTATCTACTATTTCCCAAATAAGATGGTGCATACCTCTCTTATCTGTAGAACCTATATACATACCTGGTCTTTTTCTAACAGCTTCAAGACCTTCAAGTATTTTTATTGAACTAGAATCATAATTTTTTGCCATCTTGTAATCATCCTCACTAATTTTCATTTACGTATGGATTATAGCATAAAAAAAAGCCTTATTAAAGAAAAACAAATGTTTTTTCCTTTAATTTAAGGCTGTTTTTATATTTTAAATAGATTAAACATATCTTTATGTTTATAACATTTCTTTAACACAGTAGTATCTTGTTCAATAATCTTATCAGTAATTAATCTTTCAATTATATTTGAGTTAACATTACGGCTTACTCCAGATACTTGTACAATTAGTCTCTTTGTAAACATAACTGTACTCATAGTAGCAGGTATAACTTTATAGACATTTTTACCATTTATCTTACTAGCTATTTTCATGTCTTTATCATAGATTTTATCTATCTTTTTAATTCTTTCAATTTCCTTATTAGCCATTTCATCTATTAACTTTAAGAAGAATTTAAAGTAATTAGTATAATATCCATTTGCGCATTCTTCTAATAACTTAGTAAGTTCATCTTTTCTATTAACTAATACTTCACTTAAGAAAAGTATTTTCTCATCTCCAGTAAGTATTTTATTATAATCGTTAATAGTTATTTCAGCTAATAAATAGTTATGATATTTACGAATAATTGCTTGATATAAAATAGCTATTCTAATTAAATTAGCATCTGTTAAATTATTAAATAAAGATTTCTTAACATCTTCTACTACTTCTTTAGATGCACTTATTTGATATGCATCTTCACTAGATTTATTTAATGCTTCACACACTTCATTAAATCTTTTAGCATTCTCATCTTTCATATATTCGTAATAGAAAATATTATTCTTATCTAATCTTTCTCCATTTAATAATAAAGACATATAAGTTTCTATAGCTAGCATTGGTTTAATGAAAACATTTCTACCATATGTTGCCTTTGTTAATAATGTTTTGTAAGTTGCTAGGCTAACAGATGCACTTTCAAGTATACTAAGCAATTCTTTATCAAGTGAATAGTCAACCCCGTTTATCATCATAAATAAACTATCCATAAAATCCCCCGCTTGCTTTCATCAAACGTAGTATAACACATAATTTTTAGAAGTGCATTACAAATTTTACTTTTGGTGCATTTTTTAAAACTTTATATTAAATGCCTTTTTTCCAGGGAATTTAGCTTTCTTTCCTAAGGATTCTTCAATTCTCATAAGTTCGTTATATTTAGCTATTCTATCTGTTCTACTCATAGATCCTGTTTTAATTTCACCGGTATTAAATGCTACAGCAAAATGTGCTATTGAAGTATCTTCAGTTTCACCAGATCTATGAGATATTATAGCTTTATAATTTGCTTTAGCAGCCATTCTTATAGTTTGTATTGTTTCAGATACAGTACCTATTTGATTTAATTTAATAAGTATTGCGTTACATAATCCCATATTAATACCTTCTCTAAAGATCTTAGGGTTAGTAACAAATAAATCATCACCAACTAATTGAACATTCTTAGATATTTTATCTGTTAATAACTTATGTCCTTCATAGTCTTCTTCTGATAAACCATCTTCTATAGATACAATTGGATACTTTTCACATAACTTAATTAAATAATTAACCATTTGCTTAGTTGTTAATGGTTTATGATGACTCCATCTAAAATCATACTTATGAGTTTCTTTATCATAAAATTCAGATGCAGCAACATCCATTGCAATAACAAAATCTACTCCAGGAATATAACCTGCCTTAGTAATAGCTTTAACAATATATTTTAAAGGTTCTTCGTTATCTTTTAGATTAGGTGCAAATCCACCTTCATCTCCAACACTTGTTACTTCTCCATCACTTTTTAATAATCCCTTTAAAGTATGGAATACTTCAGCACCCATTCTAATACTTTCTTTTACTGATTTAGCTCCTATAGGCATTATCATAAATTCTTGGAAATCTATATTATTATCAGCATGAGCGCCACCATTAATAACATTCATCATTGGTACAGGTAAGGTATTACCTTTACCATTATTTAAATATTTATATAAAGGTATACCTGCATCATTTGCAGCAGCATGACAAACAGCTAAACTAACACCTAATATAGCATTAGCTCCAAATCTTTTCTTAAATGGAGTACCATCAGCTTCAATCATAGCTTTATCTATTTTTTGTTGTTCTCTTGGATTCATACCAACAACAACTTTAGATAAATGATTATTAACATTATATACAGCTGCTAATACTCCCTTACCTAAGTAACGTTTTGGATTACCATCTCTTAGCTCTAATGCTTCATTTTCTCCTGTAGAAGCACCAGATGGAACAGTAGCTCGTCCCATTACTCCATTATCTAAAGTAACTTCAACTTCTACAGTTGGGTTACCTCTAGAGTCTAATACCTCTCTTGCATATACTTTTTTAATCACACTCATTATTAATCCCTACTTTCATATTAATTATACCTTAAGTATTATAAAAAATTATAACAAAAAATAAAAGAAGTTTTACTTCTTTTATTTTAAACTATTAAACTTATCAAAATTAATTGATAAACCGTTATCGCAGTTAACTAATACTAATACATTACCACTACGATTAAACTTACAATTAACATGGCTGTTAACCTCATCATATTTATTATCTAACACTTTATTAATAGTATTATAAATATCATTCATATTAACTCTTAAAGTTTTTGTTTTATATAAGAATCCATCTTCTGAATATATCTTATACATTAATTCATATAGATCTTTCAATAAATAATTAGAATCTAATAAAGTACTTTGATTAGTATCTACATTAACTAAGTATTCTTTACTATTATCTTTATCATACTTAACTTCATAATTAACATTATCTTTTACAAAGTTAATAGTATCATTATTAACTATAGTATTTAACTTAATTTCTTCAGATAGATTAGAAATAGTAACTACATAAGAATTAGGATTGTATACCAAATCTAATTTATCAATAGTACTAACCAAATTATCCTTATTAGTTTCAAAATTATTATCTATATTAGATAATGTAAGTTTAAAATAATTATTATTAGAAACACATTTAATTGATTTAACCTTATTATAATCTAAAGATACTTCACAATAAGGACTAGATGAATCTATATTAATTTGAGTTTTATCTGCTTCATATGCATAAGCAATATGAGATAAATCAATAAATTCTTCACTTGTTAAATCAACTTTAAAAGAAGAATTAACAAAGTATCTATTATTACTAACTTTATTCTTTATTGTTAATAATATTTTATTTATATCTATTGATTCATAATCTCTATCTAAATGACTATACGCTTTATGAGTTTTATCACTTAAATCTATAAATGTATAATAAGCATTTCCAGCTTTAATATTATAATATTCCTTATCATCCTTCTTAGTATAAATTAACCCTTTAGTATTATCTACTTTACCGGTTACATTTACTAAATTATTACTTAATTTATTTTCTAAACTAAACTCATAGAAATCATAATCAATATTAATCTTAATTCTAAAAAAGAAACAAAATAGTAAAAGTATAATAACTATAAAACAAATAGTTATTATACTTAATTTAAGACTTTTCTTCATACTAACATCCTCCGCCACCGCACGAATAATTAGTATCATTGTTATAATCGTCTTCATTAGAATACCAATGTTGGCCACCACCATCAGTAGATCTATACCATTCAGGGTCATTACTTGTACTATAACTTGGATAATAGTGTGTAGAGAAATTTAATTTAACTTCATATGAACTTGCAGGCATATATATATCTTTATCAATTTCACCAGCACCTACACTATTAAAATCATAACCATCCTTAGCTTTTACATCAGTTACTTTAATTCTAGTTCCCTTTGTAACTCTTTGATAGAAATCATTTACATCATTTCCTACCATTAAACCATTAATATAAATATCACATGTACCCATGCCACCTAAATCCCAACCAGATGATCCATTTAAATCAAAATAGAAGTTAGATACACCATGAGTATCAATAGTAGTTTTACCAGTAATATTAAAGTCATACACATAAGTATTATTAGCCTTACTATATCTTGAATCTGATATTAAATAGTTTTCATTTAGATTAAACACTAATCTTAATCCTTGACCATATGCAAATCTATTATCAGTAGTTTTAGATTGACTACCATTACTATTCTTCTTATATAGTACTCTACCAAAGATAGAATTATTATCACTTCTACCTCCATCTATATATTCTCTTAAAACTAAATCATAATAATTTAGTTTAAATCCATAATAGAAAGTTGTATCTTTTTGATAACAAGTATCTATAGAGAAACTTGGCCTAGTATAATTATTATTATCATTTGTATAAGTATAAGTTTTATCATACCAACCTAAGAAAGTATAACCAGTTCTAGAATCTGTTGGTGCATTTCTAACTCTAGCACCTTTATTTATTACTCTTTGTTCTATTTTGCCATTAAACTTAATATATTTAATAGTTATTTGAGGAATAGTAAACGATTTTTCTTCACTTTCATTACCAGCAGTATCAACTACTTTTACAGTAACTGTATTCTTCTCTGTCTCAGATTGATTTTTAAAAGGAAAAGTATTTGTCGTACTTTCTTCATATGTACCATTATTAATTTTATAGTAATATCTATATACTCCGGATCCAGTATCACTAGCATTTATGACTGCTGTTACTGTAGTTGCATTTTGAGTAACAGTTAATTTATCAACTGTAGGTTTAACATAGTCTACTTTATAATAATCTGAACAATATACTTTAGAATTACTAGCTTTATCTGTTGCTTCTAAGCATATTCTTTGTTCTGAAGAACTTGTACCAAATTTCTTAGTATAAGTATTACTTACATAATTAGCTATTTGTTTACAATTCTTACCATTACTATCACATAAATTATTCTTATCTTGTTGTAATCCTGATGCAACACCCTTATTCTTAGGGTCAGCATATGTTGCAATAAGTTTCAAATTATTATACCAACCATTAGTACCTAATTTAGTTTCATTAGCTACTTGTTTATAAGTAATAGTAGGCATTGTTCTATCAATCCATACTTTATTTGAGAACACGTTACTTTGATTACCAGCTTTATCTATTGCCATTACATGTACATATTTTTGGATATCTCCTGTTTCATATACATTTTTATTACTATAATTATTTTTATTATTTGTAATATATAAATTGTTATCAGTAGGATATGTAAATCTTGCCCAAGCTTTAGCAGTAGAACTACTTCCTTCTACATTATTATCAATATAATAATAGTAAGAAGATATATCATTACTAGGACTAGCAATAGATAACTTAAGATCAGTATTTGTCCAGCCATCTAACCCTTTAACAGTGGCATTTATTTTAGACACAACTGGAGCACTCTTATCAATGTTATCAACAGAGAATTTAGCCTTACTTGAAACATTACCAATCTTATCAGTAACCTCAATAGTAAAGTCTCCATTCTTATCTAAATTTATTTGATTAATACCTTCTAATACATCATTGTTTTCATAAACAACACTACTATCTTTATATACTTTATAACTTGCAAGTCCAGATCCTATTCCATCACTCATATTAACATTTATAATTTTAGATGATGAGCTAAAACCTTCAGATACATAAATACCATTTTCATCTATCTTAGGACTTTCTACATCTAAGTTTATTTGTCTTTGACTAGATACAGTAAATACATCGTTAGTTATTTCACCATACTCACCAGATACAGTACTACCCAAATCAAAATCTACCATTAATCCAATTTGAGCAGTAGTTACATCACTATTTGTAACATCATAGTATTCACATTCTGATAAAGGTGTAGAACTTCCCTTAACACATGTTTTTTCATTATTACCATACCAAGTAATACTAGTAATCTTATTCCTATATTCACTTTCTTTACTTGAATCATTAAAAGCAATTGATAATCTAGCAAGCTTAGCTTTTGACCAACCATTACCACCAATATCAGTTTCCTTAATAGCTTCACTATCTTCATAGAACTTAGCATCTATATGAACAAGTCCATACATGCTTTCAAGTTCTTCTCTAGAGTAACATACATCACTATTGATGATACTAATACTATCTTCCTTAGACTTATCATAAGAAACTTTTAATATATCGCATAACATACTACGATTATTATAATTATCATAGTATTCTCCGGTTTCATTATCAGCAGATAATAAACCTTCCTTAATTAAATCACCAACATTAAATACAGAAGCACTTGCACTTTCAGCATATACTATTGCTTTATCTTTTACTTCTTTTATTTTAGTTTCATATAAACCTTTATTAATACTCTTAGTAACAGATAAATAACTTGGTACAGCAATAATTGCTATCATTCCAAGTATTAATATAACTGCTAATAACTCGACTAAAGTAAAACCATTTTTCTTCATAAACACTCATCCCTATTATTAATTAAATAATAAAACATATGTATTTTTTATTCAATAAAAAAAGAATATATGTTTTATATTCTAATTTACTCTTAATGTTGTAAATAAATGATGATATAATTTATCCTCTTTATTTAGCTCATATATTCCTACTTCAATTTTATTCATTGTAAGTATTAATCTATTACTTGTAGAATTAAGTTTTAATTTATTACCATTTAAAACTTTTTTATATTCTTCATCATTTAGTTCATATAAAGGATAATTTAATATATCTGAAATAGTTTTAATATCATCCTTAGCTATATCACTTATTAACTTAGTATCTTCTAATTTGACACTACCTAATTTAGTTCTTAAAAGACTAGTCATAGTAGCAACTGTTCCCAACTTCTTTGCTATATCAGATACTAAGCTTCTAATATAAGTACCCTTAGAAACTTTAACTTCAAATTCTATTTTGTTATCATTAATATTTAATAATTTAATATTATTTATTTTAACTTCTCTTTTAGGTAGTTCTACCTCTTCTCCATTTCTTGCATAGTCATATAACTTTTTACCATTAACTTTTAAAGCAGAATAAATTGGTACTTCTTGAATATAAGATTTAGGGAAGTTATTAAATAGATTTATTATATCTTCTTCTTTAACCTTAACATCTACTTTCTTTATAACATTACCAGCTAAATCCAAAGTATCAGTTTCATATCCTAATTCCATTTCTACTTTATATTCTTTATCATGATCCATTAATAAATTAGCAAGCTTTGTATACTTACCTAAACAAACTACCATAACACCAGTTGCAAGTGGATCAAGTGTCCCAATGTGTCCAGATTTTCTCTCACCTAGCATATGAGAAACTTTGTTACACACATCTCTACTAGTCCAATTCTTTTCTTTATTTATAAATACTAAACCATCCATTTAATCACGTCCATAAAAGTATCATAAATAAAAAGAAGTTTCTTTTCAACTTCTTTTTATTCCATTAATAAGTTAGTTATACTTACTAAAGTATAATCATTTCCATTCTTAACATATCTGTATGTATAAGTAGTAGTACTATTATAATAATCATCTATACTTTCAATTGAATAAGCACCTAATAACTTACCATCTTGTGTATATACATTAGTGCCATCATTTTTAAGTACACCTACATATAAAGTAAGACCTTCATCAATGTTATAACCAGTTAACTTGGAAGAATAACTGTTATTACATGTGCTCTTATCTACTTCACTAGTTTCTTTAGTTTCACCTGCATTAATATTTAATAAATATGCTCCTTCACATCCATTCATTAAATTATTATATACAGTTTCAGCTATGTTAGTTTCTTCTAAGATTTGTTCTTGAACTTCTTCACTTATTTCTTCATTATTAGAATTACCATTTTTATTATCCTTTGAATTATTAGCGCTAATAATAATTATTCCAAGAATAACTCCAGTTAAAACTACTACTGCTAGAATTGATAATATAATACCTACTTTTTTATTAATTTTTACTTTCTTCATATTATTCACCTACTATCAATATAATAAAATATATAATATTTTTTTACAATAGAAAAAAGGATAATTAATTATCCTTTTCTTCTTCATGTATATCAGAAATAATTTCATCAATTTTAGAAGCATATTCTAAACTTGTATCATAATGAAATCTTAAAATAGGAGTCTTTCTAAGATCCATACCAGTCGCAACAAACTTACGTAAGTAAGGTGCAGCTTCATTTAATTCCTTCTCCATATCTTCATGTGATTTTCTTGCAATAGAAGTAAAATACATATCTGCATAAGATAAATCACTAGATACTTTAGCGTCAGTTATAGTAACTGTTTTCATTAGATTATCTCTTGTATTTTCATATAATGCATTAGATACAACTCTTTGTATTTCAGAGTTTATTCTTTCTAATTTATGATTCATTATTTACTAGCCACCATTTCGTAAACTTGAATTTCGTCTCCTTCTTTAATGTCTATGAAGTTTTCAAAAGTCATACCACATTCAAAACCTTTTTTAACTTCTTTAGCCTGGTCTTTTCCTCTTTGAAGTGAACTAATCTTACCATCGTAAATAATTACTCCATCACGAATAATTCTTGCTTGAGCACCAGATTTAACTACACCTTCAGTTACATAAGTACCAGCAATTTTACCAACCTTAGAGAAAGTAAATATTTGTCTTATTTGAGCATTACCTAATTCCTTTTCAACATAAGTAGGCTCAAGCATACCCTTCATTGCAGCTTCCATATCTTCAATAGCCTTATAAATAATAGTATAAAGTCTTATATCTACAGAGTATTCTTTAGCAATTTCTTTAGTAGTATTTGAAGGCATTACATTAAATCCAATGATAATAGCATTAGAAGCATTTGCAAGTACTACATCACTTTCAGTAATAGTACCTATACCACTTCTAATAACATTAACTCTTACACCTTCAACATTAATATTTTCTAAGCTTTGTTTAACAGCTTCTTCACTACCTCTAACATCAGCTTTTAATACAACATTAATTTCTTTAACACCAGATTGAATATTATTAAATAAATCATCTAATGTAATAGCTTGTTTCTTATTCTTTTGCTCTTTTAATATAGCTAAACGTTTTGAAGCAACTTGCTTTGCTTCTGCTTCAGTTTCAAATGCCATGAATTTATCACCAGCACTTGGTTCATCAGCAATACCAGTAATAGAAACTGGAACAGATGGACCAGCTTCAACAATAGCTTGTCCTCTATCATTTTTCATAGTTCTTACTTTACCTGAATATGCACCAACAACAATTGGGTCACCAATTCTTAAAGTACCATTTTGGATAAGTAAGTTAGCTACACCACCGATATTCTTATCTAATTTAGATTCAATAACAGTACCTATAGCATATCTATTTGGATTTGCTTTATATCCGTTTACTTCAGAGATAGCAAGTAATGTTTCTAGTAACTCATCAACACCATTACCTGTTACAGCACTAATCTTAACGAATGGAACATCTCCACCCCATTCTTCTGGAGTAATACCATGTTCTGCCATTTCTTGCATAACTCTATCTGGATTAGCTTCTGGTTTATCCATTTTGTTTACTGCAACAACTATTGGTACGTTAGCACTCTTAGCATGATCAATTGCTTCTTCTGTTTGAGGCATTACACCATCATCAGCAGCAACTATAATAATAACTATATCAGTAATAGAAGCTCCTCTTGCTCTCATCTTAGTGAACGCAGCATGACCAGGAGTATCTATAAATGTAATCTTCTTACCATTACAAATAGCTTGATATGCACCTATAGCTTGAGTAATACCACCAGATTCACCATCAACAATATGACTTTCTCTAATATAATCTAAAAGAGTAGTTTTACCATGGTCTACATGTCCCATGATAGTAACAACTGGAGGTCTAAATTCTAAGTCTTCCTCTTTATCAATAACTTCAAATTCTTCAAAGTTAGAAATATCTTGAGTTTCTTCTCTTTTTAAAGTCTTTTGATAATCAAGACAAACTACTTCAGCATTTTCATAATCAATTGCAGCGTTTAAGCTTAACATTAAACCTAAACCCATTAATTTCTTAATAATATCTGTACCAGATACACCTATTAAAGAAGCAAGTTCTTCAACAGTCATACCTTCATGGAATAAAATAATATTACTATCTTCTACTTTATTATTACTTTGTAGTTTTCCTTTGTGTTTATACATTTCTTTTCTTTTATTGAAGTACTCATTCTTAGATTGTTCTAAGTCAGCTCTTTTCTTTAACTTTTGTTTTTTTATAGTAGGTTGTAATTTGCTGACATTAGCACTTCTTTCAAGTTCTTCAATAACTTCATCTAGTTGATCTTCTTCTTCTAAAGTTGCTTCATTTTCAGTAGAAATTAAGTTAGTAGCGTAATCTAAGTTAATTACGTCATCATCGTTTAATACATCATCAGCATTTTTAACTTCAATTCCTAATGCTTGGCACTTCTTAAGAATCTCAGCGACTGATAAATTGACACTTTCAGCATATTCTTTAATTGTCATATTACCATCTCCTTTTCTTTTATTTTAATAAATTCATTAATTCTTCATAGATAGTAGAAGGAACTTCTACTTCTATTGCTCTATCTATTGCTTTACTCTTCATAGCCCTTTCAATTACTTCTTTGCTAAGTTTTAAGTAAGCTCCCTTTCCATTTGCTCTACCTGTAGTATCCACTTCTACTCTACCTTCTGGAGTTCTAACTACTCTAACTAGTTCTTTTTTAGGATACTTCTCACGTGTTACAACACATGTTCTAATTGGCTGTTTCTTCTCCATTATCCATATTTCCTTCCTCATTTATTTGAGCTAAAGTTTTAATTTCAATACGGTATTTAGTTAATCTAGAAGCTAATTTAATGTTACTTCCTTTTTTACCAATAGCAAGTGATAAATTATCATCATCAGCTATAGCAAGTGCTACGTGATGTTCAGGATCAGTTATAGATACTGTAATATTCTTAGCTGGTGCTAAGGCATTAGCAATATATGTAGCTGGATCACTAGAGTATTTAATTAAATCTACTTTTTCACCATTTAATTCTTTTAAGATATTTGCAATTCTACTACCATTTTGACCAATACAAGCACCAATTGGATCTACATGTTCATCATTTGACATAACTGCAACTTTACTTCTAAGCCCTGGTTCTCTAATAACTGCCATAAGTTCAATAGTTCCATCTGCTAGTTCTGGTATTTCAGTTTCAAATAATCTTTTTACAAAACCAAAGTGTTTTCTACTACAAAGAATTGATGGTCCTTTTGGAGTTTCGCTTACCTTAGTAATATATACTTTAATAGATGAACCCATGCTAACTTTTTCACCAGGAATCATTTCACTTTTTGGTAAAATACCACGAGCATTTCCTAAATCAACATAATAGTTAAATGCATCTTCCATAGCAAGCATACCCATCATCATCTCGCCTTCCTTATCTTGGAATTCTTCCATGATCATAGATCTTTCTCTTTCTCTCATCTTTTGAGTTAATACTTGTTTAGCAGTAGATGCTGCAACTCTACCAAAATCATGTGGAGTTACTTCTTTTCTTATTTCATCACCAATTTTGATATTTGGATATTCATCTTTAACATCATCATAAAGTATTTGAGCATCAACATTAATTTCAGGTGGAATATGTACTTCGTTTCCTTCTTCATCAATTTCTACTCTACCATCATCAAAATCATCAACAACGATATAGTAACTAAATACTTTAATATCTCCTGTTTCCCTATCAATCTTAACTTCAACATTTGTCTTAGAATTAAAATTCTTTTTATATGCTGCAGCTAAAGCTTGTTCTAAACTTGTTAAAACATAATCTTTAGATATACCTTTTTCTTCAGTAATACTATTTAATGCTTTAATAAACTCTTTAGTATTCATTATTCATTACCTCTTTCCTTACTAATTACATCCATAACATAACTTTCACTAATTGGATCCAACTCATCAATAATTGGATTAATTATATGAGTAGCATTTACTATCTCATCTAAATCAATACCACCGACTTTATCTAGAGTAATAGTAAGAAAATTAACACTACCTTCCTTACCATAAGTTATATCACAAACAATAATATCCTTTTCTTTTAAAGGACCTTCTATAGCACTTCTAATGCTATCCAATGTTTTATTCATAAAAACACCTCCAAATAATAAATAAAAGTGGGAATTACTGCCCACTTAAATCTGTCAAAAGTATTATAGCATATTTTAAAATAATGTAAACTTTTAATTAAAACTGAATAAGACTAGTATTTATCTCACTATAAAGCTCATTAAATTTACCTTTATGTGATTGAATCATTAAAATAATAATACCTATAATAATTAATATAACTGATACTATCTGTGCTACTTTAAAAGTACCAAATAGCATTAAACTATCATCTCTAAAGCTTTCTATAACAAGTCTACCTATAGAATACCAGATTAAATAGAAACTAGATAAAGTACCTACATGTAAGTACTTTCTATGTTTCATAATAACCATTATTAAAAAACCTATAAGACACCATAATGATTCAAAGTAAAACATTGGTACTCTATAAGCATATACACCATCTTTTAATATATACATTCTATCTATTACAAAACTTGGAATTATCTTCATACCTTCTAATACACTTCTACTATCTACTGCAGGTCCATAAGCTTCTTGATTAAAGAAGTTACCCCAACGTCCAATAGCTTGTGCAAGTATTAAAGCTAGTACTACATAATCAAGTATCTTTATAAAAGGCAATTTATATTTTTTAGTAAATATTAACATAGTTAATCCACCAAATATAATACCTCCATGTATAGCAAGTCCACCTTTCCATACCATAAATATGTCTAAAGGATTTTTTAAATATATATCTAATCTAAATAATACATACCAAAGTCTTGCACCAATAATGCCCATTATAAATACCCAAAACATCATATTAAATATTAAATCTTTTGAATAGTTATGACGTTTTGCTTCACTTACAATAATAAAATAAGATATTACAAAAGCTAGTAATATTAATAAAGAATAAAACTTTATATGAATTCCAAATATATCTATTCCATCAATCATAAATACACCCATCTTTCTTAAAGATTATAACACGTATAATACTGACTAGTAAATTGATGAAGTTGCTAATCATTGATTTATTAGTATAATAATTTTTACTTATTTTATAGAAT